>ODAK010003812.1_pt1 | contig 15567 bp, 10 predicted proteins | sample 1539591 | NCBI WGS metagenome assembly ODAK01 (sample SAMEA3539303, study PRJEB22396) | soil metagenome | biome: tundra; feature: field; material: soil | place: USA | collected 2010-05 | depth 0.15 m | reverse complement strand
TGCTGCGGTTGAGGGCGATCAGGACACCGTGGTAGAGCGTGGTGAAGACAAGATCGTTCGAGACCGTGGCCGACCGGCAAGTCCGGCACCTTTGTGTCCCATTCGACCTTGCCGGTGGAGAGGTTGAGTGCCTCCACCTCTCCGGCGAGAGGGCCGGCGGCCTTCACCGCGACGGGCAGCTTCAGACTTGTCTAGGTGAACGGCAGGTCGATGGTGATGCCTCCACGAAACCCGGGCCGATCCATTGTCGTCAACTGACCTGACTGAGGGCCCAGGGGCGCCAGTGATCGGTGCCGGACAGGTAGGACTCGCGGGTGTACCGTAGGGTCTCAGCCTCCTCCAACTGCGGCCGGAACAGGCTTACCCCGCTTCCCGGGCCGGTGTTGCCGTACTCATAGAACCGCGCCGCCACCCAGGACCAGCCGGACATGTCCGTCCACGACTGGTCTTTGACCTGCGCGCCCAGGTAGCAGTTCCGGACCACAACCTGCGCCACCGCGAACAGGTCGCCCGAGTGGTGCCAGGGCCGGCCCAGGTAGAACGTCTTGGCAGGGGCATCGGAGACGAACGTGCAGCGGGTGAACAGGAACCCGTATGGATGGGCAAGCTGGGTGCTGGCCGCAGTAATGTAGCCGCCGCTGTCTAGCCCCTCGATCGTGCACCGGTCCAGCACCGCGGTCGCCGGGCCGAAGATGAAGTCCACCGACCCCGCTATGGAGCAGCCTCTGAGGTAAACCCGGTCGGTATCGGTCTTGCTGGTCGCGTCCAGGTACAGCGTGTCCTGGTGGCTGACGAACCGGCACCGGTAGAACGTGACCCGGTCGGCCACCGTGCGCAGCGCGACCGCCTGGCTGTGCTTGGCGGCGTAGTCCCATTCGTTCTGGAAGGTGATACCGGTCGCGGTGAGGTCGCTGGCGGCCACGGTGACGGTAGCGCTGCCCGCGGTGCCGTCGCCTTGGGTGATGGTGGCGGCGGAGTTCTCGTAGCTGATCGTCACGTCGGCGTAGTCGCCGGTGGCCCCGGCCAGCGTGATGAACGGCTTGTCCGCGGGGACCGTCACCACCTCGTGGTAGAGCCCCGGGCCGACGACGATCGTGGCGGGCTTGGTGTTGCCCGGCGGGACGGCGTCCACCGCCTCCTGGATCGTGGTGTAGTCCCCGTTGCCAGCTTGGTCGACGACGATTCGCATTGCTCACATCTCCGGAGTTCTCAGACGATCGCCGCTGCGAAGATGTGCAGGTTCGCGTTGGAAGGCAACTCGACGGACTGCACGGTCTTGGCGGAGTTCAGCGCTATGGACTGGTAGTAGACGCCGACGGTCCTGCCGCCGGAGCTTTTGGCGCTGGACACAAGCTGATCGCCGGAGGAGGCCGCGTCGTCCCACCAGTCGGTAAAGGCGAGCGTCGCGCTCGCGGACGTGCCGTCGGAGTAGCTGACATACAGCGTGCCGGACTGGCTGCCGTTGGTTCCGCAGCCGAGGAATCCCAGGGCGGAACCGGAGCCGGACAGCAGCGCCACCTCGTCGGCGCATGCCACGTTGTCGTCCGACCCGGCCGCGACGTCAGGCCAGGTGAACGTGTGCCCGGCGAACATGACCGCCGCGCCGGGTGACAGGCCGGCTGACGCCAGCGAGTCCGACGTGTAGTACCGGCCATGTCCGTCCAGGTTGCCTGGCACGGAGGCCGTGCCGGCACCGGCGTTGTTGTAGGCGGCGGCCAGCGTCGCGTACGGCTGCGGCGGGGTGGCCTGGATGTTGTTCACGTAGACGTCGCTGAACGTCAGGTCACCCACGTGCTGGGCAACGCTGGACCGGGTAGCGGTATCGAATATGCAGTCCCTCAGCGTGACCGTCTCGACCGGATCGTCGGAGTACCCGACGAGGTACACCGGGTACACGGTGGTCCCCACCCAGAGCCGGTCCACGTGGATGTCGTGCACAACCGGGTTGTAGCCGTATCCAGGTCCGGAGCCGTAGTAAAAGTTGACCGACACGCCGGCGTCGGTGAGGGTCTCCGCCTTGATGTTCTTAACGTAGACGTACTCGATGAACCCGCCGCGCTGGGAGTTCGTCTTCAGCCGCAGCCCGTCGCTGAGGGTGAGGCTGTCGACCCGGGAATCCCGGGCGAACAGGTAACGTACCCCGCCGGTCATCTCGCTGCCGATGGTCACCATGCCGTGCCCGGCCAGGAACTCGCAGTTCTGGATGACGATGTTCTGGCACGGGACGTTGACCCGGCGGCCGTCGGCGTCCTTGCCAGCCTTCACCGCGATGCAGTCGTCGCCCGCGTTGAACGTGCACCCGGTGATGACCACGTAGTCGCAGCATTCCGGGTCGCAGCCGTCGTTGTTCGGGCCGAGGCTGCTGGCGGTGACGTTCTCGACCGTGACGTTCGTGCACAGCACCGGGTTCATCTGCCAGTTCGGGGTGTTCGTCGTCGTGATCCCGGAGATCAGCACGTTCTGGCACCGGTACGGCTGGATGAACTGCGGACGCAGGTAATGACCAGCGCCGAAGACCCGCTGCGAGACCGGCACCCCGTCGGCCGCCATCTGCGCGAGCAGCGTCGCATCCGCGGCGCCGGTCGGGTCGCCGGGCACCCAGCCGTAGGATGAGTTTCCCGTCCATGGCCACCAGTACTGATCCGACGCCTGACCGTCGAGCGTGCCCTCGCCTGTCACCGCGATGTCGTGCTGGCCGTACGCGTAGACGAACGGCGAATAGTTCATGCACTCGATCCCGCCGTCCCGGGTGTACACCACGGGCAGGTAGGCGTCCTGATCGGTCCTGAACGCGATCGTCCCGCCTGCCATCACATGCAGGTCGACCCGGCTTAGCAGATGGATCGCGCCGGTGAGGAACCGTCCCGGCGGGACCACGACGTGCCCGCCTCCACGGGTCGCGCAGCCCGCGATGGCCGCCGCGAACGCCTGGGAGCAATCGTGCTCGCCGTCGCCCACCGCGCCGTAGTCCGTGATGTCGAAGTGCCTGTCCGGGAACCGCGGGCGCACCGTCTCGGCGACGATCCGGTCCGCCATCGCCCACGGGTCAGCCGGCACTCCGGACGCGCGGACGGCCAGCGCCGGGCGATCCGCGGCGGCGGCCACGGCGCGGGACGGCACCCCGCCGAGGACCACCGCGCCGCCTGCGGCCGCCCCGCTCCAGCCGAGGAACTGCCTTCGCGAGGGGAGCCACGGTGGGATACCAGTCATGCCACCTCCATATGGCTCTCGAAATTTCGGAAGCAATATGACTTGTTATCGGTGCCGGGACCGTAACGCCGTTACGTTGGGGTGTCAAGACTACGCGACCGGAATGTCTCCTCTCTTGACGTGACGCCAGGTGAACCTTAGCCTCTGCTCACGCAGATAATTCGAAGTCCGGATGTCGAAATTTCGAAATGGGAGCAGGAATGACGGCCTACCTGCGCACCGCGGGGAAGCAGTTCACCGATCCGGCCGGCCAGCCGATACGGCTGCGCGGGATCGGGCTCGCCGGGTGGACGTGCATGGAGAACTTCGTCACCGGGTATCCGGGCACCGAGTCGATGATGCGCGCCGCCGTGCGCAAGGTCCTGGGCGACGACCTCAGCCAGTTCTTCTTCGACGAACTGCTCACCGCCTTCTTCCAGGCCGGGGACGCACGGCTGCTCGCCAGCGCTAACCTCAACACGCTGCGCATCCCGGTCAGCTACAAGCACTTCGAGGACGACGCCCGGCCGTTCCAGATCAAGGAAAACGGCTTCCGGCACCTGGACCGCGTAATCGGCCTGTGCGCGGATGCCGGCATCTACTCGGTGATCGACCTGCACACCGTTCCCGGCTGGCAGAACCAGCGGTGGCACTGCGACAACCCCACCCATGTCGCGACGTTCTGGGATCACCCGCATTTCCAGGACCGCGTCGTACACCTGTGGGAGGCGATCGCCGACCGGTACCGTGATAACCCGTGGGTGGCAGGCTACAACCCGATGAACGAGCCGGGCGACGAGTCCCGCGAGGTCGTCGGCCCCTTCTACCAGCGGCTGGTGGCCGCCATCAGGGCGGTCGACCCGAACCACATCCTGTTCCTCGACGGCAACACGTACTCCACCGAGTTCGACATCTTCGGTGTCTTCGGCGAACCGCCGGACAACATCGTGTACGTCTGCCACGACTACGCGATGCCGGGGTTCGCCTACGGCGGCCCCTACCCCGGCCACACCCGCGGCACCTGGCACGACAAGGGAACCGTGGAACAAAAGTTCCTGGAGCGCAGCGAGTTCTCCCGCAAGACCGGGACCCCCGTGTGGGTCGGCGAGTTCGGCCCCGTGTACACGGGCGACCCCGGCAGCGACGCGCAACGGCTCCAGCTCTTGGAGGACCAGCTCGGCATCTACAGTCAGCACGACGCGAGCTGGTCGCTGTGGACCTACAAGGACATCGGGCTGCAGGGGCTGGTCCACGCCGCACCAGAGTCGGCTTACCTGCGGCGATTCAGCCCTATCATCCTGAAGAAAAAGAGGCTCGCCGCCGACGCTTGGGGAAGCGACGGCGTGGGCCCAGCCGAAGTGACCGCCGCGGTCCAGGGCCTCGTCGAGCGCGAGTTCGGAGAGTTCGACCCGTACCCGTGGGGCCGGTGGGACTGGGTCAAGACTCTGCTGAACACGATCACCTTCGCCCAGCCCATGGTGGAGGAGTACGCCGCGCTCTTCCGCGGGCTGGACGAACGCGGGCTCCGGGAGCTCGCCCGGTCGTTCGCGCTGGAGAACTGCGTGATGCGGAAAACGCTGCTCCAGCTCGTGACGAACGGGTGACCGGCCGACAATGGGGAGTGTGAGCGAGGAGTCCAAACCGGTGACCATGGCCGCGATCGCCGACGCGGCCGGGGTGTCCATCCCGACGGTATCCAAGGTGCTCAACGGCCGGGCCGACGTGGCCGCACCGACACGGTCCCGGGTCGAGTCGGTTGTGAGCGAGTTCGGCTACCAGCGCCCCAGGCCGCGCCGGCCGCGGCGCAGCGGCCTCATCGACCTGGTCTTCCACGACCTGTCGCCGTGGGCGATCGAGGTCATCCGCGGCGCCGAGCATGCGGCGCTGGCGGCCAACTCCCGGGTCGCTGTCACCGTCGCGTCCGACGCCGCCGAGACCGGCCGGTGGCTCGCCAGCCTCGCCGCCGGCCGGACCGACGGTGTCATCCTCGTGCTTACCGACCTGTCTCCCGCGCATCGCAAGCGGCTCGCCGCGCTGCGCACCCCGATCGTCATCATCGACCCGGTTGGGCAGCCGGAGCCAGGCATCCCCTCGATCGGCGCGGCGAACTGGTCCGGTGGCCTGGCCGCCACCGAGCACCTCATCGGGCTCGGCCACCGCAAAATCGGCACCATCACCGGGCGGCCGGATGTGCTGTGCAGCCAGCAGCGGCTAGACGGGTACCGCGCCGCGCTGGAACGCGCCGGGCTGCAGGTCGATCCGTCACTCATCACCTACGGGGATTTCCGCTACGACAACGCGCGCGCGTCGGCGGCCGCTCTGCTCTCGCTGCCGGACCCGCCTACCGCGATCTTCGCGGCCAGCGACGTCCAGGCGATGGGCGTGTACGAGGCGGCGCGCGAACACCACCTGCGGATCCCAGACGACCTGTCCGTGGTCGGGTTCGACGACGTGCCCATGGCACAGTGGATGGCGCCGCCGCTCACCACCTTGCGCCAGCCGCTGCGCGAGATGGCGGCGCTGGCCGTCCGCACCCTGCTCTCCGGCGACGCTGACAGCTACAACCAGCGAATGGAGCTCGCCACCAACCTGATCATCCGGTCAAGCACGGCGTTACGCTCCGTCCGGGGCCGGTCACGGCCGGCGCCTCCGGCCTGAGGCCAGGACCGCAGCCAAGAGACGGCAACGAAATTCACGCTGCCGCCTCTTGGCGATCTCGGCGTTCGCCTGCCTTGAGATCTGACGGCACCCGCTCGCCAGCCTGGAAGGCACTAGGTTCGAAATTTCGTGACGTCGTTCTTGAAAATTTCAAAGAACTGGACACAGGATGAGTCGAAAGAACTGGGCACTCAGGGTAGATATAACGTATTGATAACGTTGAATGTCTAACGTATTGACTGCTAACAGTCCTGCGCTTAGCGTCCCCAGTACCTCATAGCGGGGTCAGAAATGAAACTCGTAGATCCCGAAATTTCGAAGCTGAAATTACTGCCCTACGAGGTCAGGAGGGTCCATGTCCAGTTTCTCCCGCCGTAGGTCGCTGCCGGCAGTGGCGCTTAGTGTGCTGGCAGTGGGGTTAGGGGCCGGGTCCCTGTCCATGGTCACCGGTGCGGCCAACGCGGCGGCGGTGTGCAGCGCCAGGAGTTACGGGGCGACCGGGAACGGCACTACCAATGACACCGCCGCTATGCAGCACGCGATCAGCGCGTGCGCTGGCGGTGGCATCGCGGAGCTGACCGCGGGCCGGTACCTGAGCGGCCCGCTGAGCCTGCCGGGGAATATCACGCTTCAGATCGACAGCGGGGCGACGCTGCTCGCCTCGCAGAACGCGGCCGACTACCCGGCCTCCGGCTCCCACCTCACGCCGCTTCTGCTGGCCAGCAAGGTGAGCAACGTGACGATCGACGGCGGCGGCACGATCGATGGCCAGGGCGCGCCGTGGTGGGCGCTGATCAACCAGGAGAAGGCCGCCGGAACCGCCCTCTCACCACGGCCGGCGATGATCGACCTGGAGTCGGTCAGCACCGCGCGCATCACCGGTATCACCATCAAGAACGCGCCGAACGGGCACATCACCATGAAGTCCGCCAGCAACGTCACGATCGACAAGATCACGATCAGCTCGCCAGCGAACTCGCCCAACACCGACGGGATCGACGTGTGGTCGTCCAGCTATGTCGCCATCACCAACAGCACCATCGACGACGGTGACGACAACCTGGCCATCGACTCGTCGACATCCGACGGCCCGGCGCACGACATCTCGCTCAGCGGCTGCACCATCCTGCACGGTCATGGGCTGTCCATCGGCAGCTACACCAGCGGCGGGGTGTACAACGTCAGCATCCATGACAACACGCTGAACGGGACCTCGAACGGCATCCGCATCAAGACCGCCCGCGGCCGGGGTGGTGAGGTCCACGCCATCGCCTACACGCACCTGACGATGACCGGCGTGGCCACCCCCATCTCGATCCTGGCGTACTACCCGAGCGTGCCCGCCGACGGCGATCCTGCCCAGCCGGTGACCAGCACGACGCCGCACTACGACAACATCACCATCACCAAGGTGACCGCTACCGGTGCCAGCACCGGCGGGCAGATCATCGGCGTACCCGAGCTGCCGATCACCGCGCTGAGTCTCACCTCGGTGAACATCACCGCGGCCACGGGGGTGGTGGTGCGCAACGCCACGGTTTCCACCAGCTCCACCACCATCACCCCGTCCTCCGGACCCGCGTGGATCCTGCAGAGCAACGCGCATGTGAGCTGATGACAATGACCATGGTCACAGACCCGCGCGGCCCCGCGCGGGCGCAGTTGCGGCGCGGTGGACGGCGGGTACTGGCGCTGGCCGCGTTCGTCCTGGCGGCCACCGCGGTAATAACCGCAGCCCCCCTTCCGGCCCAGGCCGCCACACCGGCCGCCGGTGGCACCTACACGCTGGCCGCCAGCGTCAGCGGCATGTGCATCGACGTGCCCGGCGCGTCCACAAGCAGCGGCACCCTGCTGCAGCAGTGGGGATGCACGGCCGGAGCCACCTGGCAGCAGTTCCGGCTGGTGGCCGCCGGCTCCGGGTACAACATCGTCAATGTAAAAAGCGGCCTGTGCATCGACGTGCCGGGGGCGAGCACCGCCGGCGGGATGCGGCTGCAGCAGTGGGGGTGCGGCAACGCCCAGAACAACCAGGTGTGGACGCTGACGGCCAGCGGAAGCGGCACCTACGAGATGGTCAGCAAGTCCAGCGGGCTGTGTATCAGTGTCCAGGGTTCCTCCACCGCCCCGGGCGCGGCCATCATCCAGCAGGCCTGTACCGCGAGCACCAGCCAGTTGTGGACGCTGGCCGCGGTGGCTGCGGGCACTGGAGCCACGGTCGCCGCGGACGGGACGGGGCAGTACACCACGGTGCAGGCCGCCATCGACGCGGTCCCGGCGAACAATGCCAGCCGCGTCGTGATCACCATCAAGCCTGGCACCTACCGTGAGATCGTCACGATACCGTCGAACAAGCCGTATATCACGCTGGAGGGCCTCGGCTCGTCGGCCAGCAGCACGGTGATCGTCGACAACCACAGCTCGGCTGGCGGGTACGGAACCGCGGGGAGCGCGACGGTGTTCGTCAACGGGCACGACTTCATCGCGGACAACCTCACCCTCTCCAACGACTACGGACCGGGCAGCCAGGCGGTGGCGGCCAACCTCAACGCCGACCGGTCGATCTTCGACAACGTGCGTTTCCTCGGCAACCAGGACACGCTGCTGCTCGACAACTACCGCTCATACATCACGAACTCCTACGTCGAAGGCACGGTCGACTTCATCTTCGGCTTCGGCACCGCCGTGTTCAGCACCTGCTCCATCTACGAAAGCCGCACCACCGGCGGTCCCATTACCGCCGCGGCCACCTCCGCGAGCAGCACCTACGGGATCCTGTTCTACAAGTCGGCCATCACCGGCGCGGCGCCGAACGTGACAACACTGGGCCGGCCCTGGGGCGCCGACGCGCAGGTCCTCTACCGGCAATCCTCCCTCAGCAACACCATCGCCACCGCGCAGCCATGGATCAACTTTTCCGCCAACAGCTGGCAAAACGCCCGGTACGACGAGTACCAGAACACTGGCGCGGGCGCGACCACCAACAGCAACCGCCCACAGCTAACCGACGCGCAGGCCGCCAACTACACGCCGCAGAAATACCTGGCCGGCTCCGACGGCTGGAACCCCTTCTGACCGCCAACGACGCCTGGGCCGGGCTCCCCGGCCCAGCCCCCTCTCGTGCCATGGAGGCACCGATGAGACGCGCAGTGGCGCTCCTGGCCGCGCTGGCCGTATCTGTCCCTACCGCTGTCGTCGGCGCGGCGGCCCGCAGCACGGCCGCTGACGTCCCTGTCTATCTCAACCCGGCGCAACCGCCGGCCGAGCGAGCCGCTGATCTGGTGTCCCGGATGACGCTCCCGGAGAAGGCCACCCAGATGGTCAGCAGCATGTCGGCCGCGGTACCGAGACTGGGCGTGGCCGCCTATGGGTGGTGGAACGAGGCCGGTCACGGCGTCGCCCGCCAGCAGACCACCACCGGCGGCGGTCCGCCAACCCTCACCAACACCACCTCATATCCCGTGGACCTGTCCCTCGGCTCGACCTGGAATCCCGACCTTGTCTACCGCGAAGCTTCCGCCATCTCCGACGAGGCCCGGGAGATCGCTCCGGACAACACCTACGACCTGACCTTCTACTCGCCGACGATCAACCTGGCCCGCGACCCGCGCTGGGGCCGCAACGACGAGACGTGGAGCGAGGACCCGCTGCTGACCGCCGCGCTCGCCGCCCAGTTCGTCAACGGCATGCAGGGCCAGACCGAACAGGGCACCCCGCTACCCGGCTCCAACGGTTACCTCAAGACCATCGCCACGATCAAGCACTTCGCCGCGAACAACAGCGAGTACAACCGGACCTCCGGATCATCCGACATGGACGAGCGGACTTTGCGGGAGTATTACACCGCCCAGTTCCGGGACGTCATCAAATGGAGCCACCCCGGATCCATCATGAGCGCGTACAACAGCGTGAACGGGGTACCGGCGCCCGCCAACGTCCATCTCATCGACACTCTGGCGCGGGAGACCTTCGGCTTCGACGGGTACTTCACCTCAGACTGCGACGCGGTCTATGAGATCCAGCATGGGCACAGCTGGCAGCCGCCCGGGGCCGCGGCGCCCCTTGATCAGTACGGCCGCACCGCGTACGCGCAGTCCGCCGGCGAAGACCTCAACTGTGACTACGGCTATCACGACAGCTGGAACTACAGCAACACCATCGCCACTGCCATCGCCCAAGCAATCACCACCGAAACGGATACATATAACGAAAACGACGTGGACGTCTCCCTGGTGCGGCTGTTCACCGCCCGCATCGAGCTGGGCGAGTTCGACGCCGAGGACCAGGTGCCCTGGGTAGCGGCGGCCCGCCACCGGCTAGCACCCGGCACGTGGACCAACTCCGGCGCCAACAACGCGGTCACCGAGACCCCGCAGCGGCTGGCCCTGGCCCGCTCGGTCGCCGACCAGAGCATCGTCCTGCTGAAGGACCAGCCAGCCTCCGACGGTCACCCGCTGCTTCCCCTGTCGGTACCGGCCACCGGCCCGTACCGGATCGCCGTGATCGGTTCCTACGCCAACCCCAGCAGCATGTACCTCGGCGGATACTCCAGCAACCAAGGGCCGGCCGGCGCCGCCAAAGAGATCAACGGCTACCAGGGCCTCAAGGCAGCGATCCAGGCGATCAACCCGCAGGCGACCGTGGACTTCCTGCCGGGCACCGTCCCGGGGAACATCAACGCCGTCGACCCGGCGTCAGTCGCCGCCGCGGCCGGCTACAACGCGGTCATCGTCTACGCCGGCACCGACCAGTCGGCAGCCTCCGAGGGTCACGACCGCACCAGCCTGGCCCTGCCCGGCGCCCAAGCCGCGCTCATCAGCCAGGTCACCGCGGCCAACCCGCACACCATCGTCTACCTGGAAACCGCCGGCCAGGTCGACCTGGCCAGCTTGGCGAGCTCGGTCCCGGCGATCCTGTGGAGTTCCTACAACGGCGAGCAGAAAGGCGCGGCGCTGGCCGACGTGGTGACCGGCGCGGTGAATCCCAGCGGGCACCTGCCGTTCACCTGGTACGCGAACGCGAACCAGCTACCCCCCATCGGCGACTACGGCATTCGCCCGACCGCCACCACGCTGGGCCGCACGTACATGTACTTCACCGGTGGCGTGACCTACCCGCTCGGGTACGGGCTGAGCTACACCACCTTCCGGTACTCCCGCCTGAGCGTCGACCACACCCGCGTCAACGCGAACGGCGACATCCGGGTCAGCGCCGACGTCACCAACACCGGCACCCGCGCCGGTGCCGATGTGGTCCAGCTCTACGCCACCACACCCGACGCCCCGGCAGCGCTGCAACGGCCGGAGAAGCGACTCGAGGGATTCCGGAAGGTCGAGCTGCGGCCGCACGAGACCAAGCGGCTCACCTTCACCATCACCGTCCCCGACCTCGCATTCTTCGATGAAAGCACCAACCGCTTCGAGGTGGACCAGGGCCGCTACGGCCTGCAGCTGGCCAGCTCCAGCGCAGATGCCGACGTACAGCAGCAGGCGTTCATCAAGGTCACCGGCACGCTGAAGCCGACGCCAGCCGTGGTCACTGCCAAACCGGTGGTTGCCCACACCGCGGCACAGGGCATAGCCCAGCGCGTCAGCTTCGGCGCAGGAAGCCGCATCGACCCTCAGCTAACCGTGACGCTCAGCGACGAGAGCCTCTTCGGATACGTCTCCCGCGGACAGAGCACGCCGCTGCCGTCCGGCATGCGAATCTCGTACGCCAGCGACCATCCGGACGTCGTCTCCGCGGGACCGGACGGCCTGTACACACGCGACAGCGGCGCGGCCACCATCACAGTGACCGCCCGCTACCACGGCGGCACAGCGAAGGGGACCTTCGTGATCCTCGTGCGGTGATCCGTCCAAACCGCAGGTGGGCCTGGGCCGCCGTTTGCTACGCGAGCCCAGGCAGTGTTTCCAACTCAACGGAGAAGCCCGGTACCCGGCACGGCGCGGGGGCAGGGGGAAGGTCAGGCGATGGCAGCACAAGACTCGCAGGCGGCATGGACCCGGCGCGGTTTCCTCGGCGCCTCCGGTACGGTCGCGGCGGCGGCACTTCTCGCGGCATGTGGCAGCCCGGGCAGCTCAGGTAGCAGCGGCAGCAGCTCGGGGCCGCTGAAGTTCTGGAACCAGCCCTGGGGCGGCCCTGCGTTCAACCCGCTGGACAAGAAGATCACGGCGGCCTACAAGCCCGCGAGCGGCCTGCCCGCGGCGACCTACCAGGCCGTCCAGTGGGCGAACTTCCTGCAGACCTACACCTCCGCGATAGCGTCGAACACCGGGCCAGCGGTCAGCTCGGGCGGGGGCACGCAGGCCTTCATCTTCGCGCACCAGGGCAAGATCGCGTACGCGGACCACCTGCTGGAGAGCTGGAAGAGCAACGGCATCTACGATGACCTCTTCCCGGGCCTGGCGGGCACTATGAAAACCGCGAAGGGCTACGCCGCTGTCCCTTACAACCTGGACCTGCGTGTCCTGTTCTACAACGACTCGCTCCTGCGGAAGGCGGGGGCGACAGTGCCGACTGACTGGCAGTCCTGGCTTGACGCGGCGGCGGCGCTGAAGAAGATCGGTGTCTACGGCTACGGCGCCGCCGGCGGCGCCGGCGCTAACAACGGTTTTCAGGGGATCGCGAGCCTGATGGTCAACAACGGTGGCGGGTTTTTCGATGAGAACCAGCAGCCCAACTGCGTAACGCCGGCGAACATCGAGGCGGTGGACTACGTCCTGGAGATGGTGTCGAAGGGGTACGTCGACCCCAGGAGCGTGGCCTACACCCAGGCGAACCTCGTGTCGCAGTTCGGAGCGCAGAAATGCGGGATGGGCGTCTCTCCGGTCTCGCTCGCCGCGTCGGTGGGCGGACCGGTGCAGCCGCAGCTGAAGCTGGCCAGCCCGCTGACCAGCGCGTCGGGCAAGAAGGGTGCGCTGTTCTTCCCGAACAACATCATGATGTACACGAACACGCCGAGCCAGAAAGGCTCGGAGGCGTTCCTGACCTACTACTACAAGAACATGGCCCCGCTGTGGACGCAGAACACCGGCATCGGCCTGCCGCCGCTGAAGTCGATCGCCGCGACGAAGGAATTCCAGGCCGACGCCAACAACGCCAAAGCCATCAACGAGTGGCTGCCAGTCTGTAAGCCCTGGGGCGCGCCAGGCAGCGGCCATGTGTTCCTCAACTGCACCGTGGTGGACGGCACCCCGATTACAACCACATTCACGCAGTCGCTTCTCGGCGGCAAGACCAGCGCCAAGTCCGCGCTCACCACGTTGCAGAGCGCGATGAAGTCGAACCTCCCGTCCTGATCTCCCTTGGTCTGGCTGGCTTAAGGCTGGTAAAACGCCCGAGTGGACACTTATTCGGTAGTTGAAGCAGAACGTGGCGATGGTGTGGCCGGCCCGGGGGCGGCCACACCCGGCAAGAAGTGGCGGCTGAGTGCGCGGGGGGTGACGCTCCTGGTGTTCGCGGTGCCGTCGCTGGTGCTGCTGCTGCTGATCAACCTGTATCCCGTGATCTACGCGGGGCTGCAGTCGGTGCGTAACGGGGATCTGGTCTCGCCTGGCGTATTCGTCGGTCTCGCGAACTACACGAAGGTACTGACCTCCCACCAGTTCTGGGCCAGCGCCAGTTTCACCGTGATCTTCACGATCACCGGGGTGTTCGGAAGCTGGGCCGTCGGCCTCGCGGTCGCGCTGCTGCTGCGGACCAAGATCCCGGCGCGTGGGGTGTTCAAGGTGCTGCTGCTGCTGCCGTGGGTGGTGCCGGTCGTGGTCTCGGCTACGTCGTGGAATTACCTGGTGGCCACGCCGCAGAGCCCGCTGCCGGTGCTGGCCTCCGCGCTCGGCTTCCCGAATATCCTGTTCCTGGCCAATCCGGCGCTGGCCCGGGTCACGGTCTGCGTGTTCAAGGTCTGGATCAGCTTCCCGTTCATGATGATGATCATGTCATCGGCGCTGTCCGCGGTGGACGCCGACGTCTATGAGGCGGCCCGGGTCGACGGCGCCAGCGCCTGGCAGACGTTCACCCGCATCACGATGCCGCTGATCGCCCGGTCCACCTACATCAGCTGGATCCTGATGACGATCTTCTGCGTCAACGACTTCCCCACCATCTTCCTGCTCACCGGCGGCGGCCCGACCAACTCAACCATGTCGCTGATCGTGCTGGCCTACGTCACCGTGTTCGAGAACCTTCAGGTCGGCCCCGGCGTCGCCATCGCGTTCCTGATGACACTGACCCTGGTCGTCATCTCGGTGGTCCTCTACCGGCAGCTCAGAAAGGCCCACACCGCATGACGGCGCCACGCACCATCGCCGCGGCACCCGCGCCGGCGGCCGCCGGACGCCGGCGCCGTGCCCCGGGCACGGACGGCAGCCGGGGGCAGTGGTGGCGGTTCACGCTGATCACCGTGATCACCGCCATCGCCCTGGTGCCCATCGGTGCCGTGGTCTTCGTGTCCCTGAAGCCGGGCCTGGGCAGCAGGACCACCTCCGCGTTCACCTTCGAGAACTTCACCGGCGTGTTCTCCCAGACCGGCGTGCTCACCTGGCTGCGCAACAGCCTCATGGTCACCACCGTGACCATGGCCGTCGCCGTCGTGGTCGCCGCACCCGCCGGCTACGTCCTGTCCCGGGCCCGCAGCAGGCTCGTGTCCGGCTACTCCCTCACCCTGTTCATCGTCCAGTCCCTGCCCGTCATCACCGCCGTCATCCCGCTGTTCATCCTGTTCGCCCGCCTCGGCTTGGTCGACAGCCTGGCCGGCCTGACCATCATCTACGTCGGCGCCACCATGTCCGTCGCGATCTGGATGATGGCCGCCTACTACGACTCCATCCCCATCGCCCTGGAAGAAGCAGCCTGGATCGACGGCGCGTCGGTGTTCGGCAGCTTCACCCGCATCGTGCTGCGCAACTCCCTGCCCGGCATCCTGTCCACCGCGATCTTCTCCTTCCTCCTGGCCTGGAACGACTACCTCATCGCCGTCGTCTTCCTGCGCTCCGACCCCAACTACACCCTGCCCATCGGCCTGGAAACCTTCTTCCAGCAAAACCAGACCAACTGGGGCCTGGTCATGGCCGTCGCCGTCATCATGATGCTCCCCCCCATCATCCTGTTCGCCGTCCTGAACAGATACTTCAGCCTCGGCGGCATCGGCGGATCACTCGCCGGCCGGTAAACCAGCCACCCCGTCGGCCTAGCAGGACTCCGTTCTCGCGGGCCCCACGGATGGCCGCCCGTCAGGCTGGGCGGCACCCGCAGTAGATGACGTTCTCCAGCTGCCCAGTAGACATCGACGCCCCAGAAGCCAGCTGAGCGCAGATAACCCAGTTGCCTGGTGAGCGGGATGAGGTGGCGGACGTGGTTGTCCCAGTGGGCCTGCTGCTGCGGCGTGCGGTGCCGCCGCTTGCCCGCTGCCTCGGGGTCCTCATGGTCATTCACCCGCTTCCCTGAAGCTGCTGGACTGACCCCCATCGGCTACTGCAGCGAGGGCAACGCAGGAGCGCACTGGCAGTTCCGGGACCTTGCCATTGCCGGTGAGGTCCAGACAGTGACTAACCAAGTGACAACGCCCTCAGACGGTGCCAGCCAGAGCCAGCCCCAGCCAGACACTGCTACCGGCCTGACCTCCCGGTACCGGATCCAGGACGACGTGGCCGGACGGAACTGGCCGGCATGGCATGCAAGAGGTCTGGGGTTCGAATCCCCATAGCTCCACCCAGGTCAAGA
>ODAK010003811.1_pt1 | contig 15567 bp, 14 predicted proteins | sample 1539591 | NCBI WGS metagenome assembly ODAK01 (sample SAMEA3539303, study PRJEB22396) | soil metagenome | biome: tundra; feature: field; material: soil | place: USA | collected 2010-05 | depth 0.15 m | reverse complement strand
TAATCAAAAAAATATAAAAAATAGATGTAAAAATACAGGACTGTGTTTTTAAAAAACATATAAATAATTTAAAACAATTAAAATTTTAGGGGGTGCAAAAAATATATTAAATTTGCATTGTAATTTATAAAAAAACATATTATGAAAATTGTAGTAATCGGAAACGGGATGGTTGGATATAAGTTTTGTGAAAAACTAATATCTAAAAAACGGGCTGCCTTTATTGATTCCAACGATGATTTAGAAAATTTTGACATTACCGTGTTTGGAGAAGAGCCTCTTCCTGCTTACGACAGGGTTCATTTAAGTGAATTTTTCAGCGGTAAAACAGCCAACGATCTATCCATGGCACCTATTGATTGGTATGTCGAAAACGGAATAGCCCTGCATCTTGGAGAATTGATTACAGATATTAACCTGATAGATAAAACTGTTATTTCTCATAAGGGTAAAATCGTTCATTACGATAAGTTAGTATTTGCCACAGGTTCAGCACCATTTGTTCCGGCTATCAATGGGGTGGATAAGGAAGGGGTTTTTGTATATAGAACAATTGAAGATTTGGAAGCGATAACTGCTTATGCTAAGAAAGCGAAAAGAGGCGCGGTGATAGGTGGCGGTTTATTAGGTTTGGAGGCTGCAAAAGCCTTGCTTGATCTTAATTTGGAAACTGAAGTGATTGAGTTTGCTCATAAATTGATGCCACGCCAGTTGGATGAACAAGGTTCAGAAATTCTAAAAAATAAAATAGAAGAATTAAATCTCAAAGTAAATCTCAAAGCGAATACATCTCTGATTTACGGTAACGGAAAAGTAAGTAAAATGATATTTGAGGATGGCAGGGAATTGCAGGTGGATATGGTAGTAATTTCCGCCGGAATAAAACCGCGTGATGAATTGGCAAAAGCAATAGGGCTAAAAACAGGCTTAAGAGGTGGAATCATAGTAAATGACGTACTTCAAACTTCTAACCCGGACATCTATGCCATCGGGGAAGTGGCTCTGCACAATGGAATGATATATGGGTTAGTGGCTCCCGGATATGAAATGGCAGATGTAGTAGTTAATCACCTTATGGGTGGCACTAAAACATTTTCTTCTTACGACATGTCAACCAAATTAAAATTAATAGGCGTTGAAGTAGCAAGTTTTGGAGACGCTTTTGGCGATTCTGAAAAATGCCGTAGCATTGTATTTGAAGATAAAATAAAAGGAATTTATAAAAGAATTAATGTTTCGGAGGACAGCAAACGCTTATTGGGAGGTATTTTGGTTGGTGATGCGGAAAACTACAATATGCTTTTGCAAACAGTGAATAATGCGATGCCATTGCCTGAGAGCATTGAAGATTTAATCTTAGGCGGAAGAGGAGTCAGTATAGGATCAAGTTTAGCGGGAGTACTTGCATTACCTGATACCGCAGTTATTTGTTCTTGCGAAAACATTACCAAAGCGATGTTATGTAGTTCGATAAAAGAATTTGAACTGGATGGCATACCTGCCATAAAAAAATGCACCAAAGCCGGAACAGGTTGTGGCGGCTGCGTTCCGATGTTGGGCGATTTGTTTAACGCGATGATGAAGGCAGAAGGCAACGTAGTAAGAAATATTATTTGCGAACATTTTAGTTATACCAGACAGGAACTATATGATTTTATTCAAATAGATAAAATAAAAACCTTTAATGATTTAATTTTAAAACATGGAAAAGGAGATGGATGTGAAGTTTGCAAACCTGCAGTAGCATCTATGATGGCAAGCATCTGGAATGAAATGATTTTAAAACACGCTACCATTCAGGATACCAATGACCGCTTTTTGGCTAATATTCAAAAAGGGGGAACATACTCTGTAATCCCTCGTATTGCAGGTGGAGAAATTACTCCTGAAAAACTTATTGTTCTTGGTAAAGTAGCAAAAAAATACGATTTGTATTGTAAAATTACAGGCGGACAACGAATTGATTTATTAGGAGCAAGAGTGGACCAATTGCCTGATATTTGGGAAGAATTAATTGCGGCAGGATTTGAAACCGGACATGCTTACGGAAAGGCATTAAGAACAGTGAAAAGTTGTGTCGGCTCTACCTGGTGTCGTTATGGTGTGCAGGATTCAGTAACCTTTGCTGTTGAAATAGAAGAAAGATACAAAGGCTTCAGAGCGCCGCATAAAATTAAATCGGCTGTTTCCGGTTGTATCAGAGAATGTGCAGAAGCACGCTCAAAAGACTTTGGAATAATTGCAACAGAAAAAGGCTGGAACCTCTTTATCTGTGGTAATGGCGGAGCAAAACCTCAACATGCTGAACTGTTTGCAGCTGACATTGATAAAGAAACCTGCATAAAATATTTAGACAGATTTTTAATGTTTTATACGCATACTGCCATGCCCCTAACAAGAACATCTGTATGGTTAAATAATTTAGAAGGCGGCATTGCGTACGTTAAAGATGTTGTTATCAATGATGTTTTAGGAAAATGCGAGCAATGGGAAAAAGAAATGCAACATCAGGTGGATACCTATAAATGCGAATGGAAAGATGTAGTACTTGATCCTGAAAAGAGAAAAAAATTTAATCCTTTTATCAACTCTGATGAGCCGGATAAAAATATAAAGTTCACCTATGTGAGAGAACAAAAAAATCCTTTGACGAATTGGTAAAGTAGCGAATAGGCAATAGCGAATAGGAATTAGAGCCTTTCACTGTTAACTATTCGCTATTCGCTATTAACTAATAATTATGAAAGAAAGTTGGTATAAAGTTGGAAAGGTAGAAGATATTCCGGAAAATGGAGGTGCATGTATAAAGTATAAAGACACTCAAATTGCTGTTTTTAATTATACCGTACGTAAGGAATTTTACGCCACACAAAATGAATGTCCCCACCGCCAAGAGATGGCTTTGTCGCGTGGTATGATTGGTGATAAAAATGGTGAACCCAAAGTTGCTTGCCCTTTTCATAAACGAAACTTCTCTCTTCAATCAGGTAAATGCCTTAGTGGCGACGATTATATAATTAAAACGTATCCTGTTAAAGTGGAAGATGGGATTGTGTTTGTTAAAGTAGAGGGATAAAAAACTCTCCAAACAATCGCTTTTAGTTTTTAAATTGTTAATTGTTTATCTTTGGCAAAAAAACATTTATTATGCAAACACTAATAATAAAAGTAGATACAGCGAGCCACGCAACACAGGTTGCAAACTTTTTAAAAACGGTGCCATATATTAAATCGGTGGTAACTGAAAAATCCACAGTAAAATTAACGGATGAGGACTGGATAAAACCAGGACGACCGGCAACCGATGAAGAGTTAGAGCAGTTGCTCGTTCAAATAGACAATGATGGACCAGGAGAAGATTCAGAAATTGTTTTCAATCGTATTAAAAAAGGATTGAAAAAACGTCTATGAAGGTTATTATTAAACCAAAAGCCGAAAAGAGCATTGCATCTATCGGAGCATATATTTCTGAAGAAGGGTACCCGGAAACTGCCGAAGATTATTTAGACAGAATGAAAGAATTTGTCAAGAGTTTGGTTAGTTTCCCTGATAAATATCCAATATGCCGACAGAACAAGTTTGCCAAACGAAACCTACATTGTGCTGTGTTTGAAAGCACTTACACCTTTATCTACAAAGTTGTAAAAAGCCAGTTAATTATTTACATTGTTATTCACGGCAAACGGTTAAGGTAGCTAATATGTAGCGGGACACTAAGCCCAACTGGGTGTTTCTATAGAAAAAAATGAAGGTGGGGCTCGAACCCACAACCCCTCGATTAGTAATCGAATGCTCTATCCATTTGAGCTACAACAAGAATATTTTATTGTTTTTTTTTGAATGGATTTAAATCATCACTGGTCTTATTTCTTTCGTCAATTTTAGCTTTACAAACATCAAAATTGTCACTAACTATTTTTGACAACGATTCATTGTATTCATTAACTTTTGCATTAAGTAATTCTATTTCTTTTTCAACATATTCCTTTATACCAATAAGTCGTTGATTCATTTGACGTTTTATATCATCTGTAAGTGTAATTGAATTATGATAACCAGTAAAAGTTTCATAAGAAAAATCTGAATTAGAAATGGTTGCATCAATTTCTACTTTAGGCATTCTTCTTGACATTGAATTAAGAAGTAGAAGATTCCCGTTACCGGTAAAAGGTACAACATACTCAATCCACACTTCATTATTTGTGTTTGTTTTAATAAATGGTGTAACAACTATCTCATTAAAATCCACATTTATTATAGATTGTTTATATTTATTTACAATCCCATTTTTATAAACTTCTGGATTTGATAAGGAAGCGATTACATTGCCAGCTTTCGATATTTCGCTAAAAATTTTCTCGATTTCCAAAGAAGATATATTTTCAAATGTTTCTTTATTAAATAGTTGTTCAGCCATAATGTTTTTATTTTTTAATGTTTATTTACAAAGGTAGTTTTTATTTTGTTGATGATATCAAATTAGATTTTAACATTTGCTTGAGCTAATAACCCCAAAAAAGGCAATCATTTGTTTATACAAATATACTTTTATTTATCAATAACGAATTTACTGTTAAAAAGGAAATCCATATATGCCTGATTAAGGATTCGGGATAATAAATATTTCGGATTAACACTGTATATTTGCAATATCATTTATTCCAAACAAATAAAATCTTGAGAGATATTATAAACAAACAAATTTCCTTGCGTAAAGCCAAAGCCATTGGTTTTGTAATTTGTTCCGAAGCTACTTTAAATTTAATAAAAAACAATAACCTGCCAAAAGGTAATTTATTTGATGTTGCACGTGCAGCAGGCTTTCTGGCTGCTAAAAATACTCAACATCTTATTCCTCATTGTCATCCTGTTTCCATTGATGGATTATCCATTGAGTTTGAAATGATAAGTCCATCGCATCATTCGGAATATTTATCTGCAAATAATAAGTACGGTGTTTTAATTATTGTTGAAGGTAAATCCATTGGTAGGACAGGCATTGAGATGGAAGCACTTACTGCGGTTTCGATTTGTGGTTTGACAATTTACGATCTTTTGAAACCTCTTAAAGATGCTGAATTAGAAATTTCTTCTATCCGATTAATACAAAAATCAGGAGGGAAAACAGATAAACTTAAATTTGTAAAGAATCGCCAAAAGGCTGCTATATTAGTATGTTCAGACTCCACCTTCGCGGGAAAAAGAGAAGATACTTCAGGTAAAATGATTCAGGAAATGTTAAGCAATTATAATACAGAAGTACTGGATTATAAAATTTTACCTGATGAGCCTGAACAAATAAAAAAACAAATATTAGAATGGGTTGCACAAGATGTGCCTTTTATATTTACCACCGGTGGCACAGGTTTAGGACCTCGTGATAAAACAGTAGAAGCTGTAAAGTCTATCATTGATAGAGATGCCGATGGTATCTCCGAAGCAATGAGAACTTACGGACAAATGCGTACACCATTGGCGATGATGTCAAGGTCAGTAGCGGGCTCTATCAATCATACATTAATAGTAACGTTGCCTGGAAGTTCTAATGGTGTGAGAGAATCTCTTGAAGCTATTTTGCCTGCCGTGTTTCACGCCAGAAGTATGTTAAAAGGTGGCGACCACTAAGCCCCTGAATGGGGAGCTGAATTGAAACAAAGGCAAATGAAAAAAGAAAATATAAACAACACATTACTCGCGGTCTCCCCTTTAGGAGCTGGGGGCATGATTCCTATTCAACAAGCACTTCATCTTATTTTATCTTCCGCGAAAAATTTTGGTAACGAAGAAGTTTCTATTCACGATGCTTTTAATAGAGTGTTGGCTGAAAACATATATGCCGACAGGGATTACCCGCCTTTTAACCGTTCGGCGATGGATGGTTATGCTGTGATTGCAAGCGATTTCACGAATGCGAATACGCAACTAAAACTTATTGAAAAACTTTTAGCAGGTGGTATAGCAAGTCAAAAAGTTACAAAAGGTATTTGTATAAAAATAATGACCGGCGCGCCTGTGCCTGAAGGCGCTGACGCAGTGGTGCGTGTAGAAGATTGCATCGAGAAAAATAATGTTGTTACATTTAATGTTACAGCAGTAAAACAAAAACAAAATATTGCTACACAAGCCGAAGATGCTCACAATGGTGATTTGATTATAAAAAAAGATATTGTTCTGGGCGCTACAGAAATTTCTGTTTTAGCGGTAACAGGCAAATCAAAAGTGCTGGTCTATAAACTTCCTGAAATAACAATTGTATCAACTGGTAATGAAATTGTTTCTGTTGAAAGTCCTATTCTTCCTCATCAAATAAGAGATTCAAATACTTATTCACTGAAAAGTTTTTTAAAAACATATTCAATTTATTCAGTAAATACCATTCAAGTGGCGGATGATAAAATAAAATTGAAAGAAGTAATAAAAAATAATTTGAACAAGGATATTTTAATCATTTCCGGTGGTGTTTCTAAAGGCGATGCTGATTATGTTCCGGAAGTATTGATTTCTCTGGGTGTCAGAGAAATATTTCATCGTGTAAAAATTAAGCCGGGCGCTCCTTTGTGGTTTGGAGCTTTACCAAGTGGAGGTGTTGTTTTCGGTTTGCCGGGGAACCCTGTTTCAGTTCAAATAGCGTTCAAAGTTTTTATAGAACCTTTTATTCGCAGGTGTTTTAATATGAAATCGATTCAACCAATGTACTTTCCTTTGTTCAATGAAAAATTAAAAAAAACAAAATTCACAGAATATTTTCCATGTAAGTTAATCACAAAAAATAAAGTAACAGGAATCGTGTCAACAAAAATGAATGGCAGTGGAGATATTTCCGCTACCTTGGGAACGCACGGTATTGCTGTTCATCCGGAGAAAATAGAATCTATTAAAGAGAATGATGTGGTGGAATTTTATTTTTGGAATGATAAATAGAACGCAGATTCTTATGATTATTTCATACAAAACCTTATTGGGAGCGTCATTGCGAGGTACGAAGCAATCTCAATAATGGTTGGTATGAGATTGCTTCGGGCGAAAAGCCCTCGCAATGACGTTCTAAAAAAAAATTATTTATCTTAATAATCTGCGTCATCTGCGTTCCATTCCATTACTTGAATAGTTACCTTTGCGTTTAAGAATAGTAAAAATGAAAAAATCAAAATTAACAATTGTTGGAGCCGGTCCCGGAGACCCTGAATTAATTACCTTGAAAGGATTAAAAGCCATTGAAAATGCGGATGTTATTTTGTACGACGCTTTGGTAAATCCTCTTTTACTTGATCATGCCAAAGCAGAAATTCCTAAAATATTTGTTGGCAAACGAAAGGGGATTCATACGTTTACTCAAGAACAAATCAACGACTTGATTATTGAAAATGCATTAAAATACGGAAATATTATTCGTTTAAAAGGTGGCGATCCATTTGTTTTTGGAAGAGGATTTGAGGAAATTCAGCATGCAGGAAAATTTAATATTTCAACAGAATATATCCCCGGAGTATCAAGTTCAATAAGTGTTCTTGGCTTACAAGGCATCCCGGTTACGCATCGTGGAAGCAGCGAAAGTTTTTGGGTGGTGACCGCTACAACAAGTAATGGTAAACTTTCGGACGATATAAAAATAGCGGCACAATCAACTGCTACCATTGTTATTTTAATGGGCTTAACAAAATTACAAGAGATTACGGAAATATTTAAATCACAAGGAAAGCAGGATGCAGCCATCGCAATCATTCAGAAAGGTTCCTTACCGGATGAAAATATAGCAATTGGCACGATAGCTAGTATTATGGATATTGTTCGCGAAAAACATATTGCGCCTCCCGCTATAATTGTAATTGGTAATGTAGTGAAGTTGCAACCTAAGTTCCCTAAAAATTAATTCGATTAACAATATTTTATTTTTATATGGAAGAAAACAGTACAATAACAGGAATTATTTTAGCAGGAGGTAAAAGCTCCAGGATGGGCTATGATAAAGGTTTGGCCATTGTGAATGGGAAAAAAATGATAGAGCATGTTTATGCTTCACTTATAAAGGTGGTTGATCAGGTAATGATCATTGCCAATACCGACGCGTATGAATATTTACAATTACCTGTATTTGAGGATATGTATAAAGATAAAGGTCCGGTTGGTGGTATCTATACAGGGTTGTTTCATTCTACAACAGAAAAAAATTTAATTGTTGCCTGTGATATGCCATTCATTACTCCTCAATTGCTAATAAATTTATTAGAACACAGTGGCAGCAATCAAATAGTTGTATCATCTTTAAATAATAATCTGGAGCCACTTTGCGGGTATTACAAAAAAGAAATACTGGAGCAATTAAAAGAATTAATAGAAATGGATATACTGCCAGTACATAAAGCGATACAGTTTTTTGATCATCTTGCTTTAAAAATAAATGATACAACTATTTTTACAAATATTAATAAACCTGCAGATATTGAACAGATTGAAAAATCTGAGCATAGGAAAACGGAACTAGACAAAAATAAAGTTGTTAATAGTTCAGAAACAAAATCATAATAATGAAGCTTAAGCTATTATTTTTTGGAAGTTTAGTGGATGTGACCGGAATACAAAAAAAAGAATTATCGACAGATAGTTTACTTGATGTAAAATTATTAAATGAACATTTACACGCTGTGTTTCCATTATTAATAAAACATAAATATAAAATAGCGGTCAATCAAAAGATAGTGGATAATTCACAAACATTGCAAGATGGTGATGAAGTAGCATTCCTTCCTCCTTTTGCAGGAGGATAGAATTAGTTTAAAGTTCAAAGTTAGAAAGTTGAAAGTTGAAGAAAAAAAAGAAACATACCGTATTAATTGAAGGACCAATAACACCAACATTTATTGCTAATTCTATTGCCAAACACAGCAGCAAAACAGACATTGGTGCACATGCTATTTTTTTGGGACAGATACGAAAAGATATGAAAGACAACCGCGTTGTAAAAGATATTGAATACAGCTCTCACAATGTAATGGCGGAACAGGTGTTTGAAACGATCCGCGAAAGTGCATTTTCAAAATATGAGATTGTTTGTATGCACATTTATCACAGTCTGGGTACTGTTAAAGTAGGGGAAGTATCTTTGTTTGTTTTTGTCTCCTGCCAACACCGCGCCCAATCTTTCGAGGCATTAGAATATCTTGTAGAAGAAATAAAAGCAAAAGCGCCTATCTGGAAAAAAGAAAATTATGAAGATGAAACATACAGCTGGATTGGTTCATAGAATATAATGCTGAAGATTGAACTTTTTTCAATCTTCCAATTTTTCAATTTTTAATCTTTCAATAGCATCACCCTCCAATATGAAGCATTGATAATTCACTTCCGGAAAATTTAGTTTTCTTTTGTGAAAGCGCTTGCATTAATTTTTCTTTTACTTGAACTTCATCATCAATACAATCTAAAATATTAATAGGGTTGTTGTCGCTCAGGCAACCATAAATATTTCCATAGCTATCAAGGCGCAGGCGGTTGCAGTCGTTACAGAATGGATCGGAAACATTGGAAATAATTCCGAATTTATAGTCGGTATCAGTCATCCAGTAATTGGCTGTTGCGTTGGGGTTACGTGGTAATTCTATTATATTATAATGGGTGGAAATTATTTTTAATATTTCTTTTTCAGAAAAAAATAGTTGTTCAAAATTATGATAGAGATGTCCCATCTGCATCAATTCCAAAAAACGAATAGTGATATTTTTTCCCTTACAATAATTCAGTAATTTAATAATTTGATGGTCATTCACGCCCTTCATCACCACACAATTTATTTTAACCTGCATACCTGCTTCAATTGATTTATCAATGCCTTCAAGTATTTTTTGAAGTTTTGTACGTTGATTGATGTTGAAAGAAACACCAGGGTCAATGGCATCCAAGGAAATATTGATAGAAGTTAATCCTACATTTTGTAAGTCCTTTGCTTTGCTGGAAAGCAAGGTAGCGTTGGATGTCATTTTAATTTCTGAAATTCCTAAATCTTTTACGCCCTTAATCAAAGGTATGATTTGTTTGTATAGCAAGGGTTCTCCACCTGTTAGGCGCAAGGTATCGAACTCTAAAATATTGTTTAAAGCCCCAATAATCTTAATGAAGCCCCCAACCCCTAAAGGGGAGAGAGGGAGTGTGTCCTTCGTCTCCCCTTTAGGGGTTGGGGGCAGAGGATCAATGCAATAGGTACACGCAAGATTACAGGTGTTGGTTAAACTTACACGCAAGGTTTTAAATGTTCTTCCGAAAATGTCGGTTATTTTTATTGTATTAATTTCTGTAATCTCTCTTTCTAATATCATTTTACAAAATTAAGAAATTAAAAAATTGGAAGATTGAAAAACTCAATACGCACACAAAATAATTTTACAATTTTTCAATCTTTTAATTTAAGTTCATCTACCATAGGTTCAAAATCCGCTTTGGGTGCATCACAAACGGGGCACCTGAATGAGTCTGGCAAAAGATTAAATGTTGTTCCCGGATTAATACAATTGATATTATCACCATATTGTTGATCGTAAGTTGTAAAGCAATGTTTACATTGATAAATAACGTATTTTTCTTTTTTTGCTTCTAGTTTTTGTAGTGATTCCGTTTTGCTCGGCTGATTTTTATGCTCGTAAAATTTCTTCGTTAATTGTTGCAGCAGTTGAGGGAGTGAACTATATGCTACATCTTTCGAATACGTAATATATTCTTTTGTGTTTGGCTCAAAATCTACTGTATGATATATGTTGTAATTACCGGATGATTGTTTCGTTTTAAACATTGATTTAACAGGTATTTTATCAATCACGACAATGGCATCCAAATCTGTCTTCCCATCACGTATCGCGAATGTTAAGCCATAATTACGGATATCCATTTTATCGAATTCATTTACCAAATACATTTTTAATTCTAATGCAGAGGTATCAAAATCAGGTACTCTCCAATTCATTTCAACAGAAGAGTGACGAATATTAATACTATATAATCCAAGTAAATTAATCCATCCTTGCCAATGTTCTTCTTTTATATCCTTTATTAAAAAGGATCTCCAGGGTGTGATACAAATTTTATTTAAGTGATTTTGAAAACATAAATCTCCAACAGCTTCGAGAAAATCTACGGTGAATGAATAGGTGCGTTTATAAATTCCCAACCAATATTTATCACCTGTTTTATTGAAGCCTTCGTAGTAAGGCAAACGGTGTGACACTAATTTTAATTCCTGTTCTACGCGTCTGTTGTTGCCGTGTAATATATCATTGATATGAGCAAAAAGATCTTCCAATGAAATTTTCACCATTGAATTATACAGCTCTTCAATATTTTTTGCCACCTTAGAAATATCATCAGAATAAATTAATCCGGGCCATGATGTAAGGTCGGGAAACCATAAAGGTAAATCCATATTGAGATACCAATAATTATTAGTTTTTGAAGCAATAAAATTTAAGTTGCCGGTGAGTAAAGGAACAAGTCCTTGGTTAGGATCCACAATGTTTACTCTTAGTTTCGGTTTGTAGTCGAAGAGATCTAAAATATCAAGATAAGTTCCTTCCGTTAACCAGCTTTCGGAAGCGAAAATAGTATTGGCTACGTAACTGGTTACAATGTTTCTACCTGACCTGCTATCAAATTCATAATCAAAATCTAAGTTGTTAAGATATAGTTTAATATCCTCTACGAAATGTCTTTCTATTGGAATATTAATGTCCTGTCTTAGCCCAAATTGTATGGTTCGCACGCGAAATTTTTTGGCAAGTTTAACAACATCCATCAGTTCATCATGACTTAATATGCCACCCGGCATATAAATTCTTAAAAACGCATGTGTGTTCATATAAGTTTAAAATTAGAAAGTTTAAAGTTTTGTAGTTCTCAACTACAATCCACAATCAAAAATCCGCAATCCGCAATTTAAACCATTCCTTCTACCAACATATTGTTCAAGATTGATTTTACTTCCGGCTTGCAGCTACCGCAAGCCATTCCGGCGCCGGTAAGTTGACAGAGTTCGGCAACAGTTGTGCATCCTTCTTCAATCTTTTTAATAATGTTTCCTTCACCAACATTGTTGCAACTGCAAACCATTTTGCCAATCATTGGTTCTTTTGTTGTATTCGCCGAAAGTAATAATTGAAGTCGTTTGTCTGCGAGTTCAGTTTTGTTTTGTATCAATTCTTTAAAATCAATAAATTCAGATTTGTCGCCTATCAGTATTGCTCCAACCAATTTATCTTGATAGATGATACACTTTTTATAATACCTTTTTGCTTTGTCCAAATAAATTATTTCCTGATAATTAGTGTCTCCAATCACAGATTCTATTTCACCGATGGAACATAAATTAAGTCCCTCCATTTTAAATATACTCATCAATAACGAACCCTGATAATAGCTGCAAAGGTCGCCATTCAAGTATCTCACAAGTATGCTTGCTTGCTCTTCAGCGGCAGCAGTAATACCGAATAGCTTAGAGTTATGTTCAGCAATTTCACCAATTGCAAAAATTCGCGGATTACTTGTTTGCAGATAATCATTTACAATAACACCTCGATTGCAAGGGAGACCTGCTTCTTTTGCAAGTTCAATGTTAGGCTCTATACCAATGGCATACACAATGGCATCGCAATCAATAACGCGACCGCTCGCAAGCCGTATGCTCTTCAGTTGCTCTTTTCCTATTAAGCTTTTTACTTCATCATTATAAATTACTGTAATACCTCTTTCTTCAATTTCCTCACCCAGCAATTCGCTGCCAATAGCATCTAATTGTCGTTCCATTAATCTTGAGATACGTTGTACAACGGTTACTTCAATGGAGATTTCTCTTAATGATGAAGCTAATTCTAATCCTAATAAACCACCGCCAACCACCACAACATGTGAATTGGCTTTCATGTGACCCAGCAATCCATCGGCATCACCGCGGCTTCGCATCGTAAATACTCCTTTTAAATCTCTTGGTATATCTTTCGGAACATATGATCGGCTGCCGGTTGCCAATATCAGTAGGTCGTATGAATGTACTTTGTCAAGTGAATCTACGATCTCACGTTTTTCTTGGTTTATTTTTATAACACTTACACCTTTATAAAGTTGAATATTTAATGATTTTAATTCTTCTTCCTGAATTTTAACTAAGCGTTCCCATTCTTGTTTTCCGCTTACATATTCGGGTAACATTACACGGTTATAAAACGGATGAAGTTCCTTACAAAAAACCTGTATCTCATCCGTTGTATTCAATTCTCTATAATCATTTATGAACCTGAAAGCCGCAGCTCCGGCTCCTATTACAAGTATTTTTTGTCTTTCTTTTACATATTTTTTTACCTGAACAGCCGAAAATTTAAAGTCAGGCTCCTTTGAACGTGAATCAATTAAATTGCTTGTTAAATTGTTCGCGCGTCCGAAACTTTTATTCAAAATTTTACCCCAATGCATTGGTAAAAACACAACACCTTTTTTTATGTCATCCGAATATTTAACAGTTACTCTTACAGAGCCTCTTTCATTAAATATTTCTACAGGTTCATTATCTTTAATGCTGCGACTTAATGCGTCGGCAGGATTAATTTCCAAGTAAGGTTTAGGAATATGTTGATTTAGTTTTTGTACTTTACCGGTTTTTGTCATGGTATGCCACTGGTCTCTGATGCGCCCTGTAGTGAGTATTAAAGGATATACAGGGGAAACTTTTTCCGATGCGTTATCACTTGGCACCGCATGAATTTTTGCTCTTTTGTTAGGAGTGAAAAATTGATGATTGGTAAATAATCTGGGTGTTCCTTTGTGCTCTGCGTTCGGCACAGGCCATTGAAAAGAGCCTTCATTTTTTAATCGTTCATGACTCAATCCACTGATATCAATGCTGGTACCTTTGGTAAGTTGAGCATGTTCTAAATAAATGTCTTCACTTTTTTTATAGTCGAAAGAATCACCGAAGCCCATTTTATCAGCAAACCTGCAGATTATTTCAGCATCCGGAAGTGCTTCACCCGGAGCATCTACCACTTTATTTAAGTAAGATATTCTTCTTTCGGAATTGGTCATCGTTCCGTCTTTCTCTAACCATGCGGCTGCAGGAAGTACCAAGTCAGCATATTTAACAGTATCGGAACGGTTGGAAATATCCTGAACAATTACAAATTTAGCTTTGCTTAATGCTTCTTCTACCAAGTTAGAATCCGGCAAACTCACCAAAGGGTTGGTACATAAAATCCATACCGCTTTCATTTTTCCATCTCTCAATGCCTGAAACATTTCTGTTGCCGAATACCCTGCTTTTTCAGGGACATCATCCACTTTCCAGAAATCGGCTATTTGTTTTCTATGTGCAGGGTCGTTCAGATTTCTGTGTGCCGATGCAAGGTTGGCCATTCCACCCACTTCTCTTCCGCCCATCGCATTGGGTTGTCCGGTAAGGGATAGCGGACCTGAACCGGATTTTCCTATTTTGCCTGTTATTAAAGAAAGGTTAAGTAGTGATAAATTTTTGTTCACTCCTATCACACTTTGGTTAAGCCCCATCGCCCACATACTTATAAAACCTTTAGAGTTGCCGATATAGCTGGCTGCTAAAGTTATTTCTTCTATGGTAATATCACATATTGCTGCCATTTCAGACAATGAAGTTTTTTCTACTTCAGCTTTTAATTCAGGAAATCCATCGGTAGATTGTTCAATAAAATATTGGTCAATCATTCCTTTTTCAATCAACACTTTCGCTATTGCATTGTAAAGAACGATATCGGTACCCGGCGTGATTTGTAAATGTAGGTCAGCAATGGAGCATGATTGTGTTTTACGCGGATCGACAACAATTATTTTAACATCCGGATTTTCTTGTTTGTGTGCTTCTAATCGGCGAAACAATATCGGATGACACCATGCAGGGTTAGCGCCGGCAATAAAAAAACAATCGGCAAGTTCAATGTCAGCATACGATACAGGAACAGAATCTTCACCCAATGCTAACTTATATCCAACAACAGCCGAACTCATACATAATCTTGAATTGGTATCAAGGTTATTGGTACCGATAAATCCCTTAACTAATTTATTAAGTACATAATATTCTTCAGTAAGAAATTGCCCTGAACCATAAAAGCCAACTGCGTCCGGACCATATTTATTAATGATGGTTTTAAAAACTGCAGCAGCACGTTCCAAAGCAATATTCCACGTAACGCGTTGTAGGGGCTGGCTTCTGCTGGAACGCATTTGCGGGTATAACAATCTATCTGATTTATCTGTTACGGTATAAAGCAAATTCATCCCTTTGGAGCAAAGCATCCCGTGATTTACGGGACTGTCTTTATCACCTTCTAAACTTAAATTTCCTCTGCTGTCTTTTGTTACTGAAATGCCACAACCAACTCCACAATAAGAGCAAGTGGTTTTATAAGTTTGTTTGATTGAGAGAGACATTTAAACCTTACTGTTATTAAATTAATTATAATCCTAAACTTTTTAAATTTCACTTTCTTAACTTATTAAAAGCTTATCAACCAACATAAGATCGGAAGAGCGTCGTGTAGGGAAAGAGTGTAGATCTCGGTGGTC
>ODAK010003809.1_pt1 | contig 15569 bp, 12 predicted proteins | sample 1539591 | NCBI WGS metagenome assembly ODAK01 (sample SAMEA3539303, study PRJEB22396) | soil metagenome | biome: tundra; feature: field; material: soil | place: USA | collected 2010-05 | depth 0.15 m | reverse complement strand
ACTGTAGGCCGATCAGGGTGCTTTCATTAGAAAAGAGCAATGAGGGCGGAGCTTGACGTCATGGCTTGCAGTGGAGGGCGGCCCACGACCAGCGGAAATCGTTCCGCTCAGTCGCGTTTCGTCCGAATGTGACAGTAAGGCTGCACGCAGTCCCGCTGCCGCGCCGCTCATCCTGGTGCTCGGATTTGGCAATGTGCTGCTGAGCGACGATGGTGCGGGCGTACAGGTGGTGGAGCGGCTGCGCTCAGAGCTCGGCGCCGATGCGGCCGATTTTGTCGACGCCGGTACTTTGAGCTTCAGTTTGCTGCCCTATATCGAGGCGACGGATTCGATGCTGATGGTCGATGCCGCTGATATCAACGGTGCGCCGGGGACCATAGGTCTATTCGAAGGCGCGGCAATGGATGAATTTCTCTCCAGTGCCCGTCGCCGTACGGTTCATGAAGTGGGCTTGATCGACCTTCTGGATATGGCGCGGCTTCGGGACTGCCTGCCGCAGCGCCGCGCCCTCTTATGCATCCAGCCCAACCGCATCGATTGGAGCGAGACGCTTTCCGCAGCGGTTGCGAACGCTGTGCCGGAGGCGGTTCGAGAAGGGGCGGCACTTCTGCAACGGTGGCGGAACACGTGAGCCGCCTCACCGATATCCCGATCCGCATCGAAGCCGCCCCGACCGGGGGCGGTGCGCTTCGGAACGAGGCAGCACCGATGCCGGCGCCGGCCTTTGGATTGGGTGGCGGCGTCGCGGCCATTCTCATGGAACTCGCGGGTTCGCTCGAGCGCCTCGCCGAGAGTCAAATCCCCGCAGCCATCGATTTGCGCAGTCTGCCGATGAGTCCGCAAGACCGGATCGAGCTGCGGCGTGCGCTCGGCGAAGGCGAGGTTCAGGCAACGGTCACTGCAGACGGACTGTCGAGCATTCGAGAAACGCGCATTTCCGGGGTCTGGTGGGTGGAGCATCGCGATGCCCGAGGCGAACTGACGGCCGAGCTGCTCGAAGTGACCCGTTTTCCGGAGATTCTGGCGACCGCATCCGATGAAATCGCCGCTGCGGCGCGCGCGCTGCGTGAGCACATGAGCACGCGCGGGCGCCCGTGTTAGGGAGAGTTCGATGACCCACGCGAAATCCGAACTCACCGTGGGCGAGATGCTGCTGAGACACGGCATCAGCCGGCGCGGTTTCATCAAGTTCTGTACGGCTACGGCGTCGGCCATGGCGCTGCCGCCGTGGATGGGACCGGCCATGGCCGAACAGTTGCGCAATTCGCCGCGGCCGTCCGTCGTGTACCTGTCGTTCCAAGAATGCACCGGATGTCTGGAGTCCTTGACCCGGTCCTTTGCGCCCACCATCGAGGACCTGATCTTCAACACCATCTCGCTGGACTATAACGACACGCTGATGGCGGCGGCCGGCGAGGCCGCCGAATCGGCCCGCGCCAAGGCCATGAAAGACAACTTCGGTAAATATGTGTTGGTGGTGGACGGATCGGTACCCACCGGAGCCGGCGGCGCCTACTGCACAGCCGGCGGCCGCAGCGCCGAGGATACCCTGCGCGAGGCGGCCAAGGGCGCAGCCGCCGTCGTTTGCGTCGGCACCTGCGCGGCTTTCGGCGGCATTCCCTTCGCCGATCCCAACCCGACCTCCGCTTGGCCGGTGTCCGCCATCGTGGGAGACAAACCCCTCATCAATGTCTCCGGCTGCCCGCCCATGCCGGAAGTGATCACCGGCACGCTGCTGCAATTCGTCACGACCGGGCGGGTACCGGATTTGGACGAACACCGGCGCCCCAAAGTCTTCTTCGGCAATACCATCCACGACCGCTGCTATCGGCGGCCATTCTATGACCAGGGCAAATTCGCCAAGACCTTCGACGATGAGGGGGCACGCAACGGCTGGTGCCTTTATGAGCTCGGCTGCAAGGGGCCGACCACCTACAACGCCTGCGCAACGATCAAGTGGAACGGCGGCACCAGTTTTCCGATCCAATCGGGACACGGATGCATCGGCTGCTCCGAGCCCGGATTTTGGGACAAAGGAAGTTTCTATTCGCCTTTGTCCGCCCCCGCATGGGGCAAGGCGGGCGAGACCAGGCCGCTGCAAGTTTTGGAGTTGGCCGCCGCCGCCGCGGCAGCCGGCGCGGTGCTGGGGGTGGCATCGGCCGGCGTCAGTCGCTTGCGCCAACACCGCACCGAGCAACAGGCCGACAACACACCTGAGGGAGGCTAATCATGGATCTTTTGGGCTTCGCACGCGGGCCGGCACTCAAAGTGGCGCTCGCGGTGTTCTGTCTGGGCGTGGTCTGGCGCATCGTCGGCTTTGCGCTGCTGCGCGTTCGCCGTGATCTAGACATACCTCGCGCCACGGTATTCAAATACATGAGCGGCGGCCTCATTTCGATCGGCTCACGCTCGTGGCCGCACCGGGAATTCATCGCCCGCACCGGTCCCGGGGAGGCTCTCGGTTACAGCTATCACCTCGGCCTATTCGCCGTTGTGCTGCTGTTTACACCGCACATAATCTTCCTCGGCAGCTTGTTCGGCGGCACGTGGCCGGGCTTACCGAGCAGTCTCATCACGATGATCTCGGTATTGACCTTGACGTTATTTTTGGCCGTGCTGTTTCGCCGTGTGACGAACCCTGTGATGCGCATGCTGTCCAATTTCGACGATTATTTCAGCTGGTTCATCACGGCGCTGGTGATGGTCACGGGGCTTGCCGCGACCGCTCATATCGGCGGGCCCTACCAGACTCTTCTCGGCGTGCACATCCTGAGCGTCGATGTGCTGCTCATCTGGTTCCCGTTCGGTAAGCTCATGCACGCCTTTTATATTTTTCCGTCGCGCGGCATCAACGGCGCCATACTCGCGCGCAAGGGAGCCACCTCATGAGCGACGCCGTGGGCGGATTCTCCGCCAATCTCGCGCCCGCAGAGGCGAGGACACCGGAGGCTCGCGTGGCCGGCGCCATGAAGGGTTTCGCGCAGGAGATGGGTGCGCTCAGCGCCTTCCGGCTCGAATCCTGCATCCACTGCGGCATTTGCGCCGATGCCTGCCACTTTTACATCGCCACCGAGGATCCACAGTACACTCCGATTTGGAAGGTCGAACCGTTCAAACAGGCGTACAAACGCGAGGCAAGCCCGTTCGCCCCCCTCTACCGGCTGCTCGGTTTGAAGCGCGAAGTCAGGGCGGACCAACTGGAGCACTGGCAGCATTTGCTGTTCGACAGCTGCAACATGTGCGGTCGTTGCAGCTTGATCTGCCCGATGGGCATCGATGTGGCGGCGCTCATCGAGCAGGCGCGCCACGCCATGTTCGACGCCGGTCTCGCGCCGAAGGAACTCTATCAAAAGGCGGCGCACCAGCGGGCCACCGGCCAGCCCGAAGCGAGCGCAGAGCCGTACCGCGATCAACTCTTGGCGATCGGCGCACGATTCAAGGTCGACATACCGCTCGATAAACCCGAGGCGGAAATCATGTTGTGTATACCGCGGACCGACATCGAGCATTACTCCAGCGCCGTCGCGGCGCTGGCGCGAGTGATGCAGCACCTCGGTGTGTCGTGCACGTTTCGCAGCGACGCTCTGGTGGCGGAGAACTACGGCTATTATGCGGGCGGTAAGCAGTGGCAGCGCGACATCAGTCTCCGGCTGATCGACCAAGCCATTGCCTGCAAGGCGAAGACCCTTCTCGTCCCTGAATGCGGTCATGCCTACAATGCCTTGCGCTGGGAAGAAGCCGATCTGTACGGCAAACCGCTGCCCTTCAAGGTGCGTCATGTCACCGAATTCCTTGCGGACGAGCTGCAGGCGGGGCGGCTGAAACTCGCGAAAGCCGCCCCCGGCAAGGCCACCTTCCAGGATCCCTGCGAGCTGGTGCGCAAGGGCGGCGTCAAGGATGCGCCGCGAACGCTCATGAAAGCGATGGGCATCGAACTCAATGAATTGGAGAATCACGGCGGCTTCGCCTTCTGCTGCGGCGGCGGCGGCGGCGTGGTCGACATCGAGCGCGCGGCCCCCTTGCGCTACCGTGCGATGGAAATCAAGCTGCGCGAGATCGACCACACCGGCGCCGAGACTTTCTTGACCAGCTGCTCGGACTGCCGGCGCACCTTCGACGATGCGAAAGTTCATTTCGGCTGGAAGAACTCGCCGCGCAGCCTCCTGGAGCTGGTGGCCAACAACTTGAGCGGGGCCGGGAACCGAACATGAGCGCACAAACCATCGTCGTCGACCCCGTCACGCGGATCGAGGGGCATCTCCGGATCGAGGCGGAATTCGACGGCTCGGTTATCACCCGCGCGTCGAGTTCCGGCACGATGGTGCGCGGCATCGAGATCATTCTGCAGGGCCGCGACCCACGCAATGCCTGGGCTTTCGCGCAGCGCATCTGCGGCGTGTGCACACTGGTCCACGGCATCGCCTCGGTGCGCGCGGTCGAAGACGCCCTGAAAATTACGATCCCCGCCAATGCGCAGCTGATACGCAATCTGATGATCGGCGCGCAGTTCGTGCACGACCACGTGATGCATTTCTATCACCTGCATGCGCTTGATTGGGTGGATGTGGTGTCGGCGCTCAAGGCCGATCCGAAGGCGACTTCGGCACTCGCGCAATCGATCTCGGCCTACGCCCGCTCCTCGCCGGGTTATTTCGCCGATGCGCAAAATCGCGTCAAGAAGCTGGTGGAATCTGGACAGCTCGGCATTTTCGCCAACGCCTACTGGGGTAATCCGCTATACAAGCTGCCGCCGGAAGCGAATCTCATGGCCGTGGCCCATTATCTCGATGCGCTTGCGTGGCAGCGGCAGGTCGCGCAACTGCATACGATCTTCGGCGGCAAGAATCCGCACCCGAACTTCCTGGTCGGCGGCGCGCCCTCGGCGATCAGCGTGCATAGCGGTGAGGGGACCGGCAGCACTGCGGTCAATGCAGTCGGCCTGCAGCAGGTGGCGCAGATCATCGAGCAAATGCGCAACTTCGTCGATGAGGTCTACCTGCCAGACACGCTGGCAATCGCGTCGTTCTACAAGGACTGGTTCAAAACCGGCGAAGGCGTCGGCAATTTCATGACCTACGGCGATTTTCCGGAATCCGGCAGCCAGGACGCGAAGACCCTCCTGGTGCCGCGCGGCGCGATTCTGGGCCGCGATCTTTCCCACATCGAGGAGGTCGACCTCAATGCGGAGCAGGACATCCAGGAATTCGTGGCCCACTCCTGGTATGACTACGGCGGCGGCAAGGATACCGGCTTGCATCCTTACCGCGGCGAGACGAAGTTGAACTATTCGGGGCCCCAGCCGCCGTACCAGAACCTGGATACAACGGCCAGTTATTCCTGGCTCAAGTCGCCGCGCTGGAAGGGCCACGCCATGGAGGTCGGACCGCTGGCGCGCGTGCTGATGCTGTACGCCAGCGGGAACGAGCCGACCAAGGAACTCGCTCATAAGGCGCTCACGCAACTCGACCTGCCGCTGGAGGCGCTGTTCTCGACGATGGGCCGTACCGCCGCGCGTACGCTGGAATGCAAAATCTTCGCGGATGCGATGCCGCAGTGGTACGGCAGCCTCATGGCGAACATCAAGGCCGGCGATGTGCGTACCTTCAACGAGACTCTGTGGGAGCCCTCGACGTGGCCGCGGCATGCCCAAGGAGTAGGCTTTACGGAGGCTCCGCGCGGTGCTTTGGCGCATTGGGTCGTCATCGACGACGGCAAGATCTCAAACTATCAGGCCGTGGTGCCGAGCACCTGGAACGCGGGTCCGCGCGATGCGGCCGGCATCGAGGGTCCGTACGAGGCAGCGCTCAAGGGCCAAAGCGTGCAGGATCCGAAACAGCCGCTCGAGATCCTGCGCACGATCCACAGCTTCGATCCCTGCCTTGCCTGCGCCGTCCATGTGGTCGATCCGGACGGTGAGGAGCTGATTCGCGTTCGAGTACAATGACTTAGTTTCGCGTAGACTGATCCGCGTTGTGTTCGGGTCACCGCGTTCAGAAATCGATCTGCTGCTGCTGCATGCGCCGAGCGTTTACGATTTCCGTGAAAAGGCAATCCTCTACGGTCCGGTGAGCGACATGGTCCCCTCCTCGACCGTGTTCGAGATGTACCCGTTGGGGTTTCTGACGATAGCGAGCTTCCTGCACGATCGCGGCATGAAGGTGCGCATCGTCAATCTCGCGCTGCGCATGATGAACAGCCGCCGGTTTGACGTGCCTCGCTTCCTCGCGCGCCAGAAACCAAAAGCCGTCGGCATCGATCTGCATTGGTTGCCGCACGCGCACGGCGCCTTGGAAGTGGCGCGCATCGTGAAGGAGTTGCATCCCGATGTCCCAGTCATCATGGGCGGGCTGTCATCGAGCTACTTTCACCGCGAATTGATCGGCTACCCCCAGGTGGACTATGTGCTGCGGGGCGACAGCACCGAGCCGCCGCTGCATCAGCTGCTCATGGCGCTTCAGGAGGGCGCGCCCGTCGCTCCGATTCCCAATCTAACGTGGAAGGATGCCGCGGGAATTCACGTCAATCCGCTCACGTATGTACCGATGAGCTTGGACTACGTCGATCTGCGACCCGATTTGATGGTCGAGATGGTGATGCGCTATCGCGATCTGGAAAGCACGCTGCCCTTCAATGGATGGTGGAACAATCCGATCACGACCGTGTTCACCGTCAAGGGCTGCGCCTTCGAATGCGTCACCTGCGGCAGTTCGCAGACCACTTGCACCCATGTGACCAAGCGTCAGAAACCCGTTTATCGCAGTCCCGCCAGTTTGATTGCCAATATGGAGGCGATTTGCCGCTTGGCGGATGGTCCCATCGTATTGGTCGGCGACCTCCTCATGGCCGGTTCCGAGCACGCGGCTGAAGTCCTCGAGCGCCTGCGCGCAGCGGATTTGCAGAACGAGATCGTGTTCGAGTTCTTCGCTCTGCCGCCGGCGTCGTTCCTGCGGGACATCGACCGCTGCGTGCGCCACTGGAGCATGGAGTTCAGCCCGGAAAGCCATAGCCAAGCGGTACGCGATGCCCAGGAGGGCGAGTCGGGCTACACCACGGAGGACATGGAGTCGATCATCAAGGAGGCGGTACGCCTGCGCTGTTCGCGCATCGATATTTTTTTTATGATCGGTTTGCCGGCGCAGACCACGCAATCGGTTCGCGAAACTGTCGAGTATTGCGGGCATTTGTTTCAACTGGGAGACAGGCGGCTTTCTTGTTTCATTTCTCCGATGGGTCCGTTCATCGACCCGGGCAGCCGCGGCTTCGAGGATCCCGACCGGTTCGGCTACCGGTTGTTCGCGCGCACGTTGGAGGAACACCGCCAACTGCTGGTCCAGCCCACTTGGGAACACATTCTAAATTATGAGACGAAGTGGATGACGCGCCGCGAACTGGTGGATGCGACCTACGACGCGGCGGAGCGGCTGAATGAGCTCAAAGTACAGCACAAACGCCTTTCGAAGCGGCGCGGTCGCGGTGTTGCCCGGGGCATTGCCGCCGCGCGTGCGCTGCGCGCTCGGCTCGACGCCGGCATGGCGCGAGGCGGCGAGGCAACCGCGGATGCCGCACTCATCGGGGAAATATCGCGCTTCAGTATCTCGACGGTCTGCGACAAGCGAGAATTGTTCTGGCCGCGGCGCTTATTTAATTTCAAGCTGACCGAAATCACGCGCATCCTGGGTCGCTACCTCAGCGGACGTTCGCAGCGGCAAGCGCCTTGACTCATTGATCACCCGCGCACCGGCGCTCAGCTGCCGGCGGGAAGCGTGTGCGCAACACCCCGGTGGCAATCGATGCACGTCATGCCGCTTTTCGCCAACGATGAGTGTGCATCGGCAGCCATGGGTGTCTGCTTCGCGAAGGCCATGGCGCTTGGCGTGTGACAGCTGCGGCACTCGGCGGAGTTGTTGGATTTCAGCTCCTGCCATATTTTTTGCGCGAGCTGCAGCCGAAGCGCCTCATACTTTGCGGGGGTATCGAGTTCGCCCCTCAGGTGACCCCACACCTCGGCAGAGGCCTGGATGTGCGTCCACAAGCCTGGAAGGAATGCTGGTGGTACGTGGCAGTTGCCGCAGCTCGCCTGAATGCCGAATACATTGGAGGAGTGCACGCTGCGCGCCAGCTCTTGATAGGGCTGCTTCATTTCGTGGCAGGAAGTACAGAACGCATCGGTTTCGGCCATTTTCAGGCCACCGAGAAAACTGCCCGTAAAGCCGATGCCGAGCATGAAGCCTAGCAATCCGCCGGCCGGTATGCCGAGCAAGAACCAACGTTGCGGGCGCCGCCACAGCCAAGCCGCAAATCCCCGGTTAGCCGGCGGCGGCATATTCACCCGAAACTCGATACGGCCATGACAATCCTTCATCCAAAGCGATCGGCCAATGATTGCGTCGGCTCATTCTGCGAGCGATGTAAAAGGTTACTCACTCAATTGCTCGTCTTCTGTGCGTTGCCGTACAGAAATCGTCAACGCGGCAGGTTAGCTTAAAGTCGCCGATCGACGCCAGGGCCGTGTCAAGCAGCTGTGGACGGATGACGGATCGAGTTGCCGGGAGACTTAAGGCTATGCCAAACAAAAATGAATCGTGCGAGTCGTATCGCGCGTATGCGAGCGCCAGCGCCGTGGGCGCGCTGCTGCTAAGTCTACTGCTCGCGGCTTGCAGCGGCAGCACGGGTCCCGCCGGTCCCGCAGGCGCAACCGGCGCGGCCGGACCCGCGGGTCCAGCAGGCGCGGGCGTGGCGGCGCTCGAGATCACCACGGCCAAGACCATCACCGGTACCATCACGAGCGTAGCGATCAGCGGGCCGCCGGTCGTCAAATTCGAGCTCGTCGACCAGAACGGCGCGCCCCTCAAAGGCCTGCCGGCGGCCGACCTCGGCGTTGCCATCGCACAGCTCGTGCCGGGCCAGAATGGCATGTCGAGCCAATGGAATTCCTACATCTACAGCACCGTCACGCCTGCGGGCTGCCCGTCCGGCGTACCGGCCTGCGACACCACGCCGGCGACACAGGCCAGCGTCGAGAGCGCCACGAGCGGCACGTTGGTCGACAATGGCGACGGCACCTATCAGTACACGTTCAAGACCGACATCACGAAAGTCCCGAACGTGGTTTATAACGCGGCCTTGACCCATCGCGTCGGCTTTGAAATCCGCGGCCTCGCCCAAGCGAACAACGCGTCATACACCTTCCAGCCGTCAACCGGTGCCACCACCGGCATCTTCAGCCGTGAGATCGTCGATACGGCCACGTGTGACACGTGTCATACATCATTGACCGCGCACGGTGGCGCGCGTGTCGAGGTGCAGTACTGCGTGATGTGCCACAACCCTGGAACCACCGACCCCTACAGCGGCAACGCGCTCGACATGAAGGTAATGGTCCACAAGATCCACACCGGCAACGCACTGCCCAGCATTCAGACGGCGAGCGTGCCGAATACCACGCCGACGCTGGGCATCGGCTATTGGATCGTCGGCTACATGGAGTCGCTGAATAATTTCAACACTGTGGTATTCCCGCAGGATACGCGCAACTGCACGACCTGCCATGTACAGAATGTCCCGACCTTGACTGAGGCGATCAACTACGAGTCCGTGCCTACGGCGGAGGCTTGCGGCGCCTGCCACGACAACGTGAACTTCGCCACCGGCGCCAATCACAGCTCGAGCATTGTCGCCAACGACGCGCAGTGCAGCACCTGCCATGGGCCGACGTCAGGTCTCGACAATGGACAATTGCAGGTGGTCGCGGCGCACGTGATCCCGGAAATGGTGTTTCAGAAACGGATCTCTTACAACATTATCAAGGCGAGCAATACGGGGCCCGGACAGAAGCCGGTGATTCAGTTCTCGGTCACGGACCCGACCAACAACAACAAGCCGTGGAATCTCTTGACGGATGAGCCATTCGCATACTGTACGAACGCCAATTTTGGAGAGGCGAACCTGAATCTCGCCATTGCGTGGAGCACGACCGATTACACGAACGTGGGCAGCGGCGTAACCAGCGAGGTGGCCGAGCCAATCAGCCTGCCCGTCACCTGTGCGGCGGCGCCGCCGACCGCGAATGGCGATGGCAGCTACACCATCACCTCCCCGACCGCGATACCGGCCAACATCAAAGGTTCGGCGGGCATTCTTTTCCAGGGTCATCCGGCACACGACTTCAATGACGGCAACGGCGCGCAGGAAATCCCGGTGCCGAACACGGTGTCGTATGCGCCAATTACGGACTCGGTCGTAGTACCGCGCCGCGAAGTGGCTGCCGTTGCGAATTGCAACACCTGCCACTTTCAACTGAATGGGCACGGAAACAATCGCGTGGATAGCGTGCAGGCTTGTTCTTTCTGCCACAATCCCAACGCCACTGATGTAGTGGCGCGGATCGGCGCGGGAATAACGCCGTCGAACCCCGATCCTACTGATGAGCTGGCCGAACAGACCATTGATCTCAAGGTCATGATCCATGCCATTCATGCCAGTACGTTTCGGTCCGGGGATTTTGGAATACCCTATGTCGTGTATCACCGCGGCAGCGCCAATAACTTCAGCGCCGAGACACCGTTCCCTGGGGCGCTCAATAACTGTACAGCATGTCACGATACTGGCACGTACTACCCGCCGGATCCGGCCAGTTCGACCGTGCTTGCGACGACCGTCAGCACCTACGTCAACGGGGTGGGCGGCAGCGGTCCCGCCGGGCAGATTGCGGTGACGCCCGGGACCGCCGCCTGTTCGGCGTGTCACACATCGCCAACTGAAGCAACGCACATGGAACAGAACGGCGGTAGCTTCAACGTCGTCAAAGATGCCAACAGCCACGTGGCAGCCACCGAGACCTGTATCATTTGCCACGGTCCAGGGGCAATAGCCGACGTCAAGGTGGTGCACAATGTTGTTGCGCCACCTTAGTCCGTGGCCGCATTGAGGCCCATGCGGGCCTTCAGAACGGCGCTTGTGGTCGTTGCCCTTGCGGTGACACTCGACGCTGTTTCGTTAACAGGTGCGGCACGCGCCACCGACGCGTCGGTGCCTGCAGGCGGTGCGGCGGCGCCGGCCTCGGCCTACAGCCCGCACGGAGCCGATACCTGCCTCGGGTGCCACAACGATGCCACCGTCACGGGCATCTTCCACACCAAGCACGCACGTCCGAACGATCCCCGCGGCCCGTTCGGGCACGGCGGTCTGCAGTGCGAGGCCTGCCATGGGCCAGGCGGGGCCCACGTCAATGCAAAGGGTGATCCGGCCAAAATCATTGACTTCGGTCCCAAGGCGCATGCTTCAGCGGCGACGCAAAATGCCCAATGCCTGGGCTGCCATCAGTCAAACGCGGCGCATGATTGGGCGTCGAGCGCACATGCCGCGAACGATGTGGCATGCGCGAGCTGCCACCAGCTGCATGTGGCCAAGGATCCGGTGCGTGCGGGGGCGACCCAGGTCGAGGTGTGCACCACCTGCCATCAGGCGCAGCACACCGATCTCTTGAAACCGTCTCATCATCCGTTGCGCGAGGGCACGATGGTCTGCACATCGTGCCATTCACCGCATGGCTCGACGGCACCGGCGCAGCTCGTCAAGAATACCGTCAACGAAACCTGCACGACCTGTCACGCCGAATACCGCGGACCATTTCTCTGGGAACATCAGCCCGTCGCCGAGGACTGCAGCAACTGTCATGACCCGCACGGTTCGGCGCAGCCGGCACTCCTTAAAATGCGCCCGCCGTTTCTCTGTCAGACCTGCCATGAGGGCGCGGGCCATCCGTCGATCGCCAACACGCCGCAGGGATTGGCGGGCGGCGGAGCCCCGAGCGCGTTTCTCCTCGCCGGCGGTTGTATCAATTGTCACTCGCAGGTTCACGGCTCGAACAGCCCGTCGGGCCGCGCGTTGATGCGGTAAGGCGCACGACATGAAATTCATTTCTCGTTCTTATTACGCATGGCTCTGCTTGGGAATCCCGGCCGCCCTCGCTTTTGCGACGGCGACCGCGGACACGGACGCAAGCACCGCGGAGACGAGCGATTGGAAGTGCACGCAATGTCCGTTCCTGCAAGGCTACACGGCCGAAGCGGAAATCGGTGTACTCGGCGCCAGCGGCGCGAATGCGGCCTTCGGCCGCTATACGGGCATCGATCATGGCGGCGCGTATGCGGATGCCGGAGCGGCCGGACAATTTCGCGGCGGCGACGGTTCCTACATGGACTATGATCTCGAGCGCCTCGGGCTCGCCTCTCGGGATGGATACGTCGAGGGAGGCAGCGAGGGGCACTATGACCTCCGTGTCAGCTACCAAGGCCAGCCAAACGAGCTATTCGACACGGGCGCGACGCCATTCAAAGCCAGCGGCTCGAACCTTGGGTTGCCGGCAGGCTGGGTGCCGGCGGGTGGCACCGCCGGTATGAGCGCACTCGGCGCAAGTCTCACCCCCATCACGATCGAATCGGATCGTCGCACCGTGGCGCTGCTCGCTCGGTATTTCGCAAGTCCCAGCTGGACGATCTTCGGCGAGTTCCGGCGCCAAGAGCATGACGGCACCGGCCTCACCAGCGCGAGCTTCCTGACCGAGGCTGTGCAGCTGCCCCAACCGTTCGACTACGTCACGAACTCGTTCGAGACCGGTGTCGCCTGGAGCGGCCGCAAAGCGAGCTTTCGCTTGAGCTACTTAGGCTCCTGGTTCGACGACGACTATGAGTCGATAACTTTCGCGAATCCCTACCTGCCGATCGTGCCGGGCTCGACGCAGGGACAGCTCGGAGTGCCACCGGGCAACACGCTGCAACAGCTGGCGGCAACGGGCAATTTTCAACTGCCATGGTTCACGACACTGACGTATACCGCGTCGCTCGGCACGCTCAAACAAAACGCCGCGTTCCTTCCGGTGAGCACTCTGCCCGGCGCAGCTTTTCCGGCCGTCGGCTCGCTCGACGGCGATGTCCATCTGTCCCACTATGCGCTTGGATTAGCTTCGCGGCCTCTGCCGAAGCTGAGCGTCCGCGGTAGCGCGACCTATGACGGCCGCGACGATAAAACCTCGCCTCTCGCCGTCGCCTATGTCGTCACCGACACCTTCCCCGGCGGCACGGCGGTCACGCCCCGCTACAGTGAGGATCGCGTGCGCCTCAACGGCGGCGCCGACTACGCCGTGGCTCACTGGCTGAAGGTCGGCGTCGGCGGTAAGCTCGACGACATCCACTACGGGCCCGGACAGGTTGTGACATGGACCCAAAATGCGGAAAGCTGGGGTCGCGGTACGATCACGCCCATCGCGTCCTTGAGCTTCACGCTGAAAATCGGCAATGGCCTGCGCAAAGCCTCCTCCTTCGACACTGCCGCGCTGCCGCCCGGAGAGAATCCGTTGATCGGCCAGTACGACTATGCACCGCGCGATCGGGTTTTCTATACGCTCACCGGCGCGTGGTCCGCAACGTCGACGCTGACGTGGTCGGTGGAAGGGTTTCTCGCCAAAGACGACTATCGATCATCGCTGCTGGGTCTGCTGGCCGTGCACGAGCAGCGCGCGTCCACTACCCTCACTTGGACACCGCGCGATACCTTGAGCGCCTATATCGACGGCGGCTACGAGCGCTTGTCGAATCTGCAGAACGGATATTCCGGACTCGACACGACACCGTGGCTTGCCGCGGACACCGAACGGTTTTGGAACTTGAGCGTCGGAGGACGATGGATCCCCCAAGAGCGCTGGACGCTGTCATTGGACTACTTACTGGCGCCCTCGTACGACAACACCGACACCACAGCGGGCGGCTTGCCGCAAGCGTTCCCGCAGAATTGGACCAAACTCGATTCCATGCGGTTCGACCTCGCCTACAAATGGACGTCAGCACTACAGATCCACTTTCGCTATACCCGCGAGACCTATAATTCCAATGACTGGGCGCTCAACGGTGTCGGGCCTTCGACCGTACCGAACCTGCTGGCGTTCGGAATTCAACCTTATCGCGACAACGTGAACCTATTCGGCATCACGGTACGCTATCAATTTGGGCGCGATGCCGCTGCACCCAAATCGCAATGAGTTCAGGGTTGAGCGGAAGGCGCAAACAGCGACGAGGCATCAATGTAAATTCGATAGGCGGCGATTTTCTGGCCGCGAAATTCGAAGGATGATATATGCCCCAAACTCACCCGCCGGCCGATCGTCCCTCGCCGGCACTGGCGGGACCAGGATTGGCAAACGCAATATGCCGCGCATTTTTTGCAACGCGGCCGGCGTTCTTGGTCGCATCGGCGCTGCCTGTGCTCGTCGGCACTGCTTGGGCGAGCGCGGCCTATCATCGCTTTGACGGTCTACTGTTCGGGCTCGCGCTCGCCGCCACGATGCTCGCGCACGCAGCGACCAATGTCTATAACGACGTGAGCGATGATGTCATCGGCGCAGATCCCTCCAATACCGACCGCATCTACCCCTACACGGGCGGTTCACGCTTCATTCAAACGGGCCTGTTATCCCGGGTCGAGATGACGCGTCTGGCGCTCTCGTTATGCGGGGCGACGCTGCTCATCGGAGCAATACTTGCGGTTCTGCGTGGGCCCGGCGTCATTCTGCTTGGCGTGGCGGGCCTTGCCCTGGGACTTCTCTATTCGTTACCCGGCGCGCAGCTCTCGGCGCGCGGCGTAGGCGAGGCGGCGGTTGCGGTCGGCTTAGGTGTACTGCCCGTATTGGGAGCCGCGTGGCTGCAGACGGGATTAGTCGATTCCGGCGCAATACTCCTCTGTGTACCGGTGAGCTGCTGGGTGGCCGCCATCCTCATCGTCAATGAGGTTCCGGATGCAGAAACCGACGGTCGCGCGCAAAAACGCACCCTCGTTGTTCGCTGGGGAGCGGGTGGTGCGCGCGCAATCTATAGAAGCCTTACCATGCTTGCGCTCGCTGCCTCGTGCGCGGCCATACTGCGCCACGTGCTGCCCGCGTGGTATGCGCTGCCGGCGCTGGTATTAGCCGGCCTCGGGATCTTCGCGGCCGGTCGCATATCGATGGACCGTGCGGCACGCCCGCGGCTGAAGCAAGCGATCGAGCTGACCCTGGCCATCCAAGCGATCGGATGTCTGCTCATAGTCGTCGTACTCCTGCTCGAGCGCTCCACGGACGGAGTTTGACCAAGGCCGCCCGAGAGGATCGACAACGTGAACTTGGCGCGCTGCGCATTTCCACGATGCCATCGCGGATAAATACGGATTGTTCGCGGCTCGATATGCGCCGAAAATTGAAAAAATATTGTTGGTTCTTGGGCAATGCACTCAGCCGGTGCGTTGGAGTGCGGATGATCATGGAATCAGTCAAGCGGCCGGGACTGCTCCTCACGTGCGCGGGTCTCCAGGCGCTCATCGATGCGCTTGTCGGCCGCGGCTATCAGGTGCTCGGCCCCGCGGTGCGGGATGGTGCCATTGTCTATGACGCCATTGCGCGCGTTGCGGATTTGCCGGCCGGCTGGACGGATCATCAGGAGGCCGGACGCTATCGGCTTGAGCGGCGCGACGATGCGGCATTATTCGGATTTGCGGTCGGCCCGCAATCCTGGAAGCGATTCCTGCATCCGCCGGTCGAAACC
>ODAK010003806.1_pt1 | contig 15576 bp, 17 predicted proteins | sample 1539591 | NCBI WGS metagenome assembly ODAK01 (sample SAMEA3539303, study PRJEB22396) | soil metagenome | biome: tundra; feature: field; material: soil | place: USA | collected 2010-05 | depth 0.15 m | reverse complement strand
CCGGCCGCTGGCCTTGATCCCGGCCGCTGCGCCACCGGCCGCAAATCCGCCTGGGAGCACCGCCCGCCGCTCGACGCTGGGCAGCCTGGCCGGCAGCGCCTCGAGGAGGTTGTCGGTGGCGCCCGATCGCCCGTCGGTTGCGGTCATGGCGCGAGGGGGAGCTGCTCGAGCCCCGTCGTCTCGGGCAGGCCCTGCACGAGGTTGAACGACTGGACGGCCTGGCCGGCGGCGCCCTTGACCAGGTTGTCGATCACCACGATGACCAGGATCCTGGCCGTCCGGGGGTCATGGGACACGTGGATCCGGGCCTCGTTGCTGCCGGTCACGTGCTTCGTCGCCGGGGGATCGGCCATGACCGACACGAATGGCTCATCGGCATACGCCTTCGTGAACAACGCATCGAGCTCGGCCTGGCTCGTCGGGCGGGTCGCTCGGACGTGGGCCGCGGCCAGGATGCCGCGGGTCATCGGGACGAGGTGGGGCAGGAAGTCGATCCCCCGGGCACCGGGGTTGTCGGCGCCAGCACCAGCCAGGCCGATCTCCTGCTCGATCTCGGCGACGTGGCGGTGACCGCCGAGCCCGTAGGCGCGCACGCTTTCGTTGACCTCGCCGAACATCATCTCGGGTTTCGAGTCGCGGCCCGCGCCGGAGACGCCGCTCTTGGCATCGACGACGACATCCCCGAGCAGGCCCGCCCGGGCAAGCGGCGCCAGGGCCAGGATCGCTGCGGTCGCATAACAGCCCGGCGAGCCGACGATCCGGATCGTGCGCTGGCCGAGGGCAATCAGCTCGGCGCGGTGCAGCTCGGGCAGGCCGTAGATGGCAGCGCCGAGGAGATCCGGGTGGCTGTGCTCGAAGCCGTACCAGCGGGGATAGTCGGCAGGATCCCTCAGCCGGAAGTCCGGCCCGAGGTCGATGACGGTCGCGCCCGTCGCGAGGATGGCCGGAACGCGCTCGACGGCGACGCCGTGGGGGAGGGCCATGAACACGGCGTCCGCTTCGGGCGTGGTCTCGCTGATCGTCAGGCGGGCGGCGGCGAGGTGGGGGTGGACGGCCTCGACGGGCTCGGCGCTCCGTCCTCGCCCGGCGAGACCGACCAACTCCACGGCGGGATGCCGAGCCAGGATGCGGACCAGCTCGGCTCCGGCGTAGCCACTTGCGCCGACGACCGCCACGCGGATTCGCCCGGCCGGCGCGCCCTGCCGGCGACCCGCCCCGATCGACATCTTCGGTGCTTCGAGGCCCGCGCTCACCGGCGCACGCGGCCACTCGCCGGGGGCCGCCTCGAAACCGAATCGAAACCAGGATGGATCGCCGTCATGACTGTATGACTATACACAAGTCTCGCATAGTCATGCAAGGAACTTCTTGCCGGCCGCCCAGCCTTGCTCCAGGCCTTGGGGGCAGGAGCGAGCGTCGCCTCGATGCCCCTCCGCTACAGCTGATCAGGGCCCCGGATCCCGGGCGGCCTGACCCGACCAGCTCCTACCCGGCGTCGGTCGCCAGGAGATCGGGCTGGCGGTGGGGGCCGGTGACGATCACCTCGCCCGATTCGTCGAGGGGCTGCTCGCCGGTCCGGATCATCCGGTAGCGGTGGTGGATCTCGGTCGCGCCGGCCGACAGCATCGCGCTGACCGGGCAGTACTTCGTGGCCGACAGCTCGATGCAGCGCCGGACGGCGGCCAACTCCAGCTCCGGCCCTTCGAGCTCATGGACGAGGTCGATCCGGGTGAAGACCTGGGGGTACCCGTCGCGCTGCTCGGCGCTGACGTGAACCTGGTAGCGGCTGAAGGGCTGGCGTTTCTTCTCGAGGATCGACACGACATCCATCGCCGAGCACGCGGCCAGGGCAGCCAGCATGACCTCGGTCGGCCCGGCGGCGGTCTGGCCCTCGCCGCTGTCGAAGTGCACCTCGAAGCCGCTGCCCGTGGTGGCCGCGAAGTGCGCCCCGGCCTGATGCTCGACTTCGACTGTCTTGATCGTCATGAAGGTCCCTCGTCAGCCGCATCCCTGGCCCGGCGGCAGGCCTAGCCGGCCACCCCGGACGACGTGGGCAGGGGCACGTTCGCCTCGAGCCAGCGCTCGGCATCGATGGCCGCCTTGCAGCCTTCGCCGGCGGCCGTGATTGCCTGGCGGTAGCGGTGGTCGTGGACGTCACCGGCAATGAAGACGCCGTCGATCTTCGAGCCGCTCTCGTCACGGACGACGAGGTAGCCCTTCTCGTCGACCTCGAGCACGTCGCGGAAGAGGTCCGTGTTCGGCTTGTAGCCGATCGCGATGAACAGCCCGTCAAGCGCCAGGTGGCGGCTCTCGCCGGTGGTCGTGCTCTTGAGCCGGATGCCCTCGACGCGGGTCTCGCCGACGACCTCTTCGACCGCCGTGTTCAGGTGGACTTCGATCTTCGGGTTGGCCACAGCGCGGTCGATCATGATCCGGCTGGCCCGCAGGGTGTCGCGCCGATGGAGCAGGTGGACCTTCGTGGCGAAGCGGGTCAGGAACGTGGCTTCCTCGACGGCCGTATCGCCCCCGCCGACCACGGCAATCTCCTTGCCCCGGAAGAAGAAACCGTCGCAGGTGGCGCAGGCGCTGACCCCGCGACCGCGCAGGCGGGTCTCGCTGTCGAGGCCAAGCCACAGGGCAGAGGCGCCCGTGGCCACGATCACGGCGTCGCCGCGGTACTCGAGCCCGCGGGCCCAGACCCGAAACGGACGGCTGGAGAAGTCAACCCGCTCGATATCGACATCGATGATCCGGCTCCCGAAGCGCTCGGCCTGGGCCCGGAAGGCAGCCATCAACTCGGGACCCTGGATTCCATCCGGAAAGCCGGGGTAGTTCTCGACGTCGCTCGTGATCATCAGCTGGCCGCCCGGCGTCGAGCCGGCCAGGACGATCGGCTGAAGGTTGGCCCGGGCGGCGTAGATCGCCGCGGTCAGGCCGGCCGGACCCGATCCGATGATCAGGAGCCTGCTCTCGAGCGGACCGCCGTTGCCGTCCTCCGACCTTGATTGCGGGTCGGCCGCCGGGTCGGGGCCAAACGAGATGGGCCCGGCGGCGAATGCGATCGGCGCGGCCGGGGCGAACGAGATCGGGCCGTCGGACACCCCCGGCGAGGGCAGGGGCCGACTCGTGGGTTCGTCTGTCATCGCCTCAGTCTACCAGTTCCGGATACTCCCCGGGGGTATTATGAAGTCGGTCTCGGGCGCCCCGGAACGCGCCCGGCACGGCCCACGGCCGGCTCACAATCCCCGGATCCGGGGGAGCACGGCCGTCCCGATCAGCTCCAGCTGGCTGATGTCCTCCACCCCGCGCACGCCCAGGATGACGTGCTGGGCGCCCGCATCTGCGAGCTCGCCCAGCTGGTCGACGAGCTGGGCAGGGGAGCTCGTCGCGCCGGACCCATCGGCGCTGACGCTGACGTTCTGGAGGGTGCTCCGCTCGATCTCCTGGTAAGGCCGGCCGATCCGCTCGCAATGCTCGCGCAGGACCGCGTACTTGTGGGCGAGCCGGGGACCGTCGCCGAAGACGTTCGTCGCGTCGGCGTACTGAGCCACCAGGCGCAGCGTCTTCTGCTCACCGCCCCCGCCGATCATGATCGGCGGATGGGGCCTGGTCAGGGCCTGGGGCGAGTTGAGCAGGCGGCTCGCCTGGTAGTGGCGGCCCTCGAAGGCGGCCTCGCTGCCGCGCTCTCCGGTCCACAGGGCATGGGTGATCTGGAGCATCTCCTCGAGCATCTCGAAACGCACGCCGAGAGGCGGCATCGGGAAGCCCAGGCCGCGGCTCTCCTCTTCGTTCCAGGCCGCACCGATTCCCAGCCAGGCCCGGCCCCCGGACAGGACGTCGAGGGTGGTGGCGGCTTTCGCCCATAGCCCCGCGGTTCGATAGTGGATGCCGCCGACCAGCAGCCCCAGCCGGGCCCGCTTGGTCACGCCGGCGAGGAAGCCCAGCGTGGTCCAGCCTTCGAGCATTGGATCGGTCACCGGTCCAACTCCCCGGATCTGGAAGAAGTGGTCCATCACCCAGATCGAATCGAAGCCGACATCGTCGGCCGTCCGGGCAATCCGGGCGAGGGTGGCGGCGATGGCCTCGGGACCGCCGGGCCAGGTGAACGACGAGATCTGGAGACCGATCTTCACGCGGGAGACTCCCTCCGGGCGAACCGCCTGTCCGCCTCGATCACACAGCCTAGCGTGAGCGTGAGAATCAGCGGAAGAGATCCCACTCGGACGGGATCAGCGCCTCCCCGATGGTTGCCTCGCCGCGGGTGGGCCGGGCACCCCGAACGATCGCCACGGGCCGGCCGGCGACCTTGCCCAGGGTCAGCTCGGCGGCTGTGGCGATCTCGTCGGCCACCGCGCGGACCGTCGAACTCATCGTCCGGCCGTCGGCGTCGACGCTGCCGCGCAGGTCCTCCAGCGGCAGGAGGCCGGATACCCCGATTGCGACGTCGACGATCCCCCAGCGCCATGGCCGTCCGAAGCTGTCCGACACGATCACCGGCACGTCGACAGCCAGGTGGCCCCGCACGGCTGCCCGGATGCCGGCCGCCGAGTGATCCGGATCGACTGGCAGGAGCGTGACGATCGAACCGCTCGCCGGGCCGACGTTGGATGCATCGATGCCGCCGTTGGCGCACACGAAACCATGGGCTGTCTCCGTGATCAGCACGCCGTTGGCCATCCGCACGACCCGCCGCGCCTCGCGCAGGACCACCTCGATCTGGCGCGGGTCGCGCTGCCAGCGCTCGGCGAAGGTCAGGGCCTCGGGGCGGGGCACGATCGACGTCAGGTCGACGATCGCGCCCTCGGCCTTCGACACGACCTTCTGGGTGACCACGATGACGTCGTCCGGGCGCAGCGGACCAAAGCCGGGTTCGCCGGTCAGCAGGCGCTCGATCGCCGCGACGATCAGGCCACCAAGGTCGTCGCCGGGCCGGACCTCGGGGATCCCCTCGAGGGCGATCACGGTCATTCGGCCGGGGTCGCCCGAGCGGGGGCCTGGCTTAGCCGCCATGGGCCGGATCGAGCAGGCCGCGCTCCTCGGCCAGGCTGAGGTCCTCGGGCAGGTCCAGGTCGAGGGCCAGCGGTCCGCCGACCTCGACGCTCAGCGCATTGGCGGCGCGGGCGGCGGCCTCGTGGGCGACTGCGCTGTCGATCCCGAACGCGAAGCCGATCGCGTCCGGCGGGCTGAGCAGGAGCGCATTCGTGCCGCGGCCATGACGATCGGGCACGACCACGACGATCGCCCGCGCCGGAGAGGCCGCCGCGGCTGCGGTCGCCACGATCTCGCCGATCGAGTCGCCGCTGACCGAGGGCAGATCACCGGCCAGGACGAGGACGGCGCTGGCGCCTCCGGCGATCGCCCAGCCGACGGCCTGTTCGAGGCCCTCGTTGAGGCCCTCACCGGCCTGCTGGAGCGGTGTCGCGCCGCCGTGCGTGGCCAGCTCGAGGATCGCCGGATCAGGACTGACGACCACGACCGATTCGATCTCGGGCACCTGCTCGGCGGCCCGGATCGTGCGCTCGAGGAGCATCCGCACGAGATCCTGGCGTTCCTCCGCGTCCAGGGAGTCGCCCAGCCGGCTCTTGGCTCCCTCGAGCGTCCGCACGGGCACGATCGCGACGAGCCGCCGGAGGTCGGCGCCGGGGGAGTGCGCGGCGAGTTGGCGGGTCACCCGCTCATCCTAGGCCCGGGCCAGCCTGCCGGCGAAGGCCAGGACCTCGGCGGCAACCCGGGCCCGGCTCGGGTCGTCGACCATGATCGTGTCGGTGACGAGCGTCCTGAGGCCGAGCTGCTCGATCCGGGGGGCCAGGTGGGCGTCGATTGGATCGAGCACGAAGCCGGTCGCCAGCCCGGCATACAGACGGGCCACGCCGAGTGCGCTGGGTTCGTGGCCGAGCGACGCCAGCATCCGGTCCGCCGGCCCCTTCAGGGCCCGCCCGCCGACGATCCCCGAGACGGCGACCACGGGCGTGCCGCTCGCACAGGCTCGCTCGAGCGCCTCGCGCAGGCGGGGGACGGCCAGGATCGGACCGATCGAGACGATCGGGTTCGACGGTGCGATCACGATCACGCGGGCGCCCTCCAGTGCCCGCAGCACGAGGGCCGTCGGGGCGGCCCGCTCGATCCCCCGGCTGCGGACCTCGAGGACGTCGGGCTCCTGGTGGCGCTGGACGAAATACTCCTGGAACTCGAGCCAGCCCTCGGCGGTCCGGATCTCGGTCCTGACCGGCTCGTCGGTCATCGGCAGGATCGTCGCCCTGAGCCCGAGCGAGCGTTGCAGCCCGAGGTTGGCCTCCGTCAGGCTGGCGCCTGCGCGGATTCGAGACGTGCGCACGATATGGGCGGCCAGGTCGCGGTCGCCCAGGCCGAACCAGGTTTCCTCGCCGTAGGCCTCGAGCTGGGTCATCGTGGCCGAGGTGTCGCCGGCGATGCCCCAACCGAACGGTCCCTCGATGCCAGCCAGGGTGTACAGGACCGTGTCGTGATCAGGGCACACGACCAGCCCGTGGCGCTCGAGGTCGTCGCCGGTATTGACCACGATGGTCAGCTCGGATCCGATGAGCGCTTGCAGGCCCTGGCCCAGCTTGGCACCACCCACGCCCCCGGCGAGCTCGACGACCGGGCCCCCGGCCGAGCTCACTGCAGCGCGTCGAGCGTGTCGCGAACCTCGCCGATCCGCTCGATCGTCTCGGCGTCGTACGGCGCGGGCATCCGGACGACGACCTCGACCATGCCCAGGTCGCGATATGGCCGGAGCCGCTCAGCGATCAGGCCGGGCGAACCGAGCAGGACGGGCGCGCCGGTGAGCTCGGCGACGCCGTTGTGGACCAGGCGGGCGTCCATTGCCCGGGCCGCCTCGGCCGGGTCGTCGCGGATGATGATCGGGAAGCTGACCGTCCGCTCGATCGACCCGGAATCCCGGCCGAGATCGGCGCAGTGGCCACGCAGCGTGGCGTCACTGGCGGCGAACTCGTCGACCGTTCCGCTCGTGTTCCAGGCGTCGGCGTAGTGAGCGGTCGTGCGCAGCGTCTTCTTCGGTCCCGAGCCGCCGATCAGGATGGGCAGGTGGGCCTGGATCGGCGGCGGTGCATGGACCGCGTCCTTGAACGTGTAGAACCGGCCGGCGTGGTCGATCGTCTCGCCGTCGAGCAGCCGCCGGATCAGCATCACGGACTCGTCGAGCCGGTCGAGTCGCTCGCCGAAGCCGCTTCCGAAATCGAGCCCATGGGCCTCGTGCTCCCGCTCGAACCAGGCGCCGCCGATCGCCAGGATCGCCCGGCCGTTGCTGATGTGGTCGAGCGTGGTGGCCAGCTTGGCCGTGTGGCCGGGGTTGCGGAAGGTGTTGGCGCCGACCATCAGCCCGATCCGGATCCGCGCCGTGAGGGCCGCCCAGGCGGCCAGGACGGCCCAGCCCTCGAAGATCGGCTGGCGCCAGGGTCCCTGGATCGCCATCAGGTGATCCCACGTGTAGATCGCGTCCCAACCGGCCCGTTCGGCGGCCAGCGCGACGTCGCGCAGGCCGGGCCAGTCGGTCGCCTGCGACCAGGGTTGCGCGCCGAAGCGCATCGATGCCGGTCTCACGAGTGGAGCTTGGGCAGGACGTCCCGGCCGAAGACGTCGATCCAGTCAGCCTGGTTGCGGCCCACGTTGTGGAGGTAGACCTGCTGGAAGCCCATGTCCAGGAACTTCTGGATCTCCGCCCGGTGCCGCTCCGGGTCCGAGCTGATGACCATCCGACCGGCAAAATCCTCGGGGCGGACGAGCTTGGCCATCTGTTCGAAGTCGAGCGGGCTGCGGATGTCCTGCTTGGGGAATTTCATGCCGCCGTTCGGCCATTCCCTCAGCGCGTTGGCCATGGCTTCCTCGTCGGTCGGCGCCCAGGACAGGTGGAGCTGGAGGATGAACTTGAACTTGGCCGGGTCCTTGCCTGCCTCGCGGCAACCCTCGCGGCATTTCTCGAAGATCATCTCGAGCTTGCCTTCAGGCGCTCCGACGGTGATCAGGCCGTCGCACAGTGCGCCCGCCTTCTTGGCCGTGATCGGTCCAGCCGTCGCGACGTAGATCGGCGGGGTCACCTCCGGCATGGTCCACAGCCGGGTCGTCTCCATCCTGTAGAACGGGCCGGCGTGCTTGACGTCCTTCCCGGTGAACAGCTTGCGGATGATCTCGATCGCTTCGAACATCCGGGCGATCCGCTCGGGCGTCTCGGGCCAGTAGCCGCCCAGGACGTGCTCGTTGAGGGCCTCGCCGGAGCCCAGCCCAAGCCAGTGCCGGCCGGGGTACATCGCCGCCAGGGTGGCCGAGGCCTGGGCCACGATTGCCGGGTGCATCCGGAACGAGGGACAGGTGACCCCCGGGCCGAGGTCGCCCTTCGTCCGCTCGCCGATCGCGGTCAGGACGTTCCAGACGAAGGCCGCCTGGCCCTGCTGGGGCACCCACGGTTGAAAGTGGTCGGCGGCCATGACGCCGCTGAAGCCGGCGGCCTCGGCGGCCGCCGAGTAGCCGATGACCTCCTGCGGCCCGAACTGCTCGAGCATCGCCGCATATCCGATCGTTGCCTGGGCCATGTCGTCAGTCCTCGAAATGGAGCTTGCTGGAAGTCAGGGAGAGGCGGAAGCTGACCCGTCGCTGGAGCTCGAACCGAGCCCGAATGAGCTCTTCGGCCCGCTCGGGCTCGTCGGCGTGGTAGTGGCGGGCCATCGCCGCGATGTCGGCCTGTGCGGCGGCTCGCTCGTCGACGACCTCGACGCTGCCCCGAATCGCGATCCAGCGCGGGCCGTCCGCAAGGGTCACGCTGATCCGCGGGTCACGGCGCAGGTTCGCCGGCCAGATACGGCCCACGGCGCTGTTGATCACGAGGGTGTCGCCGTCCAGCCGGCACCAGATCAGCGCCTGGTGCGGGCTGCCGTCGGCATTGACCGTCGCGATCGTGGCATGTTGGAGGCCCGTGGCCAGAAACTGGCGCACGCGCTCGAGTGCCTCGGGACCGGCGCTGGGACTTGAAGCCTGGACCATGGCCCGATGGTAGTCCAAGCAACGACCGATGGCCCGCGGCTCGCTCGGCCGCGAGGGAGGCCGGGCGCCGGGACCTCGATCCGGCGATCAGGGTCGATTCGCAGGCGCGATGTCAAACTGCGCTGCAATGCCGCGGGATCACCAGCCGTCGTTTCAGCGTGCCCTCCTGCCACTCCGCTTCTTCGTGGGTGGGACGTTCCTGTTCGCGGGCATCGACAAGCTGCTTGACCCGGCCTTCCTGCGCATGACCGGCCCAGGCTCGATCGGCGAACAGCTGACGACATACAGCCGGATCTCGCCGCTGGCGCCTCTGGTGCAGGCCGTGGCGCTGCCCGCGCCGCTCCTGGTCGGGGTGTTGATCGCGGGCCTGGAGATTGCGGCCGGCCTGGGCGCCCTGACCGGCCTCGCCTACCGCTTGAGCGCGGTGATCGGAGCGCTGCTCGCCGCGACCTTCTTCCTGACCGCGTCCTGGGTGATCCGCCCGTACTACCTCGGCGCGGACCTGCCCTACCTGTTCGGCTGGATCACCCTGGGCCTGGCCGGCCACGGCGGGCTGTTTGTCGTGGGCGACTCCGTTGAGCGGGCCTTCAGCCTGGCCCCGTCGCCTGCGACGCCGGGCCGTCCGGCCACGGACCGGACCCGCCGGGGCCTCCTCCAGCTGGTCGTCCTGGCGGCCGGCTCGTTGAGCGTCGCCGGGATCGCCGGAACGCTCAGCGCCCTCGGTCCGGCCTTTGGCTCGGAGCCGGCTCCGCCGGCCGGCCCTGACTCGGGCTCGTCGTTGCCAGCTCCATCGGGCGGGCCCGGGAGCAGCCCGGCGCACGGCGTGATCGCCACTGTCGCAACCGTGCGGACCAAGCGTTCACTTGTCTTCGTCGATCCGGCTTCGGGCGACCCGGCAGTCCTGGTGGCCCTGGCTGATGGCACGATCGTGGCCTTCGACGCGGTGTGCACCCATGCCGCCTGCACGGTTGCTTTCGATCGGTTGTCCGGCAACCTGTTGTGTCCCTGTCACGGGGCGATCTTCGACCCGGCCCATGGCGCTCGGGTCATCGATGGGCCGACCGACGTGCCGCTGCTGGCGCTGCCGATCCGGATCGATCCAGCCACCGGCGGGATCAGCCTGGCCGGCTGATCAGCCTGGCCGGCTGACCGGCGGCGCAAGGCTCAGGCGGGCGGGCTGGCAATGGGCCGCGGCCGGCGCGGGCGCGGCGGTCGCCGGGGCTCGAGGGAACGCGGCCGCCCCGGCTCGGCGGCGGGCCGGCCGAGCAGGTAGCCCTGGCCGAACTCCACGCCCAGCCCGCGCAGGGTTTCGAGCTCGCGGCGCGTCTCGATCCCCTCGGCGATCAGGCGCGCATTGATCCGCCGGCCGAACGAGACGAAAGCCTCGACGAGGGCCTTCTTGGCATCGTTGGCGCCGCAGCCGTGGACGATCTCGCGGTCGATCTTGATGATCGTCGGGCGCAGCGCGGCGATCAGGGTGAAGCTGGCGTAGCCGGCTCCGGCATCGTCGATCGCGAACCCGAAACCGAGCTTGCGCAGGGCCTTGACCTGGCGCTGGAGCGGGACGATGTCGCGGACGGCCTGCTGCTCGGTGCACTCGAGGGTCACCTGGCGCGGGTGGATCCCGGCCAGGCGGACCATCCGGGCCACGCCCTTTGCCTCGAAATGGGGATCCAGCAGGCTGGCCGGGGTGGTGTTGATCGCAACCGCGAAGCGGATCCCCTCGGGCACCGCGTCGGCCGCCAGGAGCCCGGCAATCCGCTCGAGGATGATCCGCACGATGAATGTGTCGAGCTCGACGGCTCGGCCGGTGGCGATCGCCGCGTCGACGACGGCGCTGATCGACGCCGGATGGCGGGGCATGTTCGGCCGGAAGAGACACTCATACTCGTGCAGCTCGCCGGTGGCCAGTTCGACGATCGGCTGGAAGTTGACGTCGTGGGTCCGGATCGCGAAGAACAGGTCGAGCATTTTCGACTGGACTTCCTGGACCGTCTGACTCATCCCGATTCGGTCGGCGATGCCCGACAGCTGGACTGCCGCAGTCAGCGCGTGCAGGTACTTCTCGGACTCGGGCAGGCTGGCGTCAACCGGCACGAGGCCGAAGTCGGGGCCGCCGCTCGGCCCGGCCACCTCGGCCGCCAGCGTTTCAGTCAGCGACTCGAGCGGGGCGATGAGGCAGGCGCCCGAGGACAGTTCGATGACGCGTCCACCCGGCACCCGCTCGCGGAGGCGGTGCAGGAAGCGCGTATCCCGCGACCAGATCAGCCGCTCGTCACCACGATGCTGCTTACTGAAGAACCGCACGGTCCGCCCCGGAGATCACCCGCCTGAATCGGCCGTTTGACGGCCGCCCCCCGCGAACCCGCGGGCAGGACCAATGATGCGCCTGCCGCAGCCGCCCTGCGGAGGCTCCAGCGGTACCAGCCGCCGGCCAGCCGATCGTACGGCTGTGCCCAGCGGCCGGATTGGCTGGCCGGCCGGCTCAGGCGAGTCGTTCCCCGGCCCGGACCGCGAGATCAAGCCGATTCTCCGGCGGGGCGAGGGGGCAGGCCCAGCGCGGGTCGAAGGCGCACGACGGTTGATAGGCGAAGTTGAAGTCGAGAATCAGGCTGCCCCGGGCCGGGTTGCCGCCCAGATCGGCGCTCTTGGCCGTATCGAGCAGGTAGCGACCCGCCGCGTATGTCTGGGCCCCGCTCGTGGCGTCGCGAAACGGCAGGAACAGCCCGCCGGCATAGCCGTCCATCCAGAACAGCGAGAGGACGCCCGGACCATGGCTGGGGAATGGAATCTCGACGAATCCGATCCTTCGGAACGAGAGGGCATCGGCGCCGCTATTGGGCAGGCTGAGTGGCGCCCCGAGCGGGGCGGCGAACGGGGAGCTCGGCGCGAGCGCGAGCGGACCTTCTGGCGCCGGCGGGTTCCGGGCCGCGTCGCCGGCCGGGGCGATCGCCGCTGGACTCAGCTGGACGACCACCTCGAAGCGCATGCCTGGGTCGTAGGTGAAGTGCTTCGCGCTGAAATTGGACCGCTCGGCCATTGGTACCGGGCTCATCGGATGCTCCCGGTAGAGCCGTTCTCGTTCCTCGCGCCAGACGGTCAGGGCAGCTGGGGGATCGCCCACGGCCAGCCGCCGGACCTCGGCGTAGAGGTCGCTGATCTGCCGGCGCCAATCGGCCAGCTGCAGCTCGGTCCCGGGTTCCACGCTCACCGCCCGAGTATCGGGCCAATCCCCGGGGCGCGTCCAGCCGGGATCGCGCCGGGTGCCTGGCCGGGGCGCTTGGCCGGCACGGGCGGGGCCGCCACGTCCGACGCCCCGGACCCGGCGGACTAGAATCGGCGCCGGTCCGGCCTTGGGCTGGGCGCCACAAGCGGACGCTGAACCAGGATGACGTGAGGGAGTGGCGTGGCTGACAGAGCGGAGATCGGCGTATTCGGAGGCTCGGGCTTCTATTCGCTCCTCGATGACGTGCGCGAAGTCAAGGTGGACACCCCCTACGGAGCGCCATCCGACAGCTATTTCCTGGCCGACGTCGCCGGTCGGTCGGTGGCCTTCTTGCCGCGCCACGGTCGACGCCATACCCTGCCGCCCCATCGAGTCAACTACCGGGCCAACGTGTGGGCGATGAAGGCCCTGGGGGTCAGGGCGGTGATCAGCCCGTGCGCGGCTGGATCGCTCCAGCGCGCGGTGGAGCCGGGCCATTTCGTCGTATGCGATCAGTTCGTCGACCGGACGAGCGGCCGGGCAGACACGTTCTTCGACGGCCCGATCGTGAGCCATGTCAGCTCGGCCGAGGTCTACGACCCGGAGCTGCGCCGGATCGCGATCGAGGTGATCCGGGAACACGGAATCACAGTCCACGAGCGGGGCACGGTCGTGGTCATCCAGGGCCCCCGCTTCTCGACGAAGGCAGAGTCGAAGTGGTTCTCCGACGCCGGCTGGGAAGTGATCAACATGACCCAGTACCCGGAGGCCTACCTCTGCCGTGAGCTGGGCATGGCGGTCGTAAACATCAGCCTGATCACGGACTATGACGCCGGCGTGCTGCTGGGCACCGAGGCGGTCACCGCCCACGACGTCCTGGAAGTCTTCAACACGAATGCCGCCCGGATCCAGCAGGTCGTCCTCGAGATGATCAGGCGCTTCCCGGCAGACCTTGCCAGCCTCGGCGCGGGAGCTAGCCTGGCGTTCACCCGGGGCGACGGTCATGCTGCCTCGCCCGAAGACATCCGGATCTTTGAGACCGAGCTGCGGGCTCAAGCCGGTCCCGACTGACCGCGCATTCTCGATCGACCCGTTCGTAGGACAATCGCCCCACGATGAACCCGTTACAGGCCAGCGTGAGCGAGCAGACCCACGGCTGTGTCCGCTGTGGTGCCCCGATCCCGATCACCGATGGGATGTGCGAGCGTTGCAATCCGCTCGGCCTCAAGCAACCAGCCGCATCCCAGGCCCACGGTACGGTCTTCCTTGGGATCATCGTCGCCGTAGTCGTCCTGTTCATCCTGGCCAAGCTCTCGATTCAGGGGGTCGGCCCGTTTCAGGGCGTCGTCGCGGGCGTGATCTCGGCCCCGCCCGGCCTGGCGGTGACCGTCACGGTAACGAACCGGGGCACGGCAGCCGGCAGCACGACCTGCCGGATCTACGATCCGACGATCCAGGGAATCGGCCCGGAATCCACCTACGCCGACAGCCCCCAGGTCCAGCCTGGCAAGACTGTCTCCTTCTCCCAGCAGGTGAGTTCATTGGGGACTGTGGTCAGGCCGCTGGCGGTGTCCTGCAGCAACCCGTGAGTCACCTTGACGGCTGACTCGCCGTCAGGCCTCGGACCAGCGGTGCGGCCGGGAACGCAGGCGATCCAGTCCAAACTCGTCGCAGAACTCATTCCAGGCAACCCGGGGCGTCCCCGACCAGCGCAACTGCGCCGGGTCCGTCTGCGGGATCGGGGCGTCGCTGCGGAGTCGAGCCAGGGTCCGGTAGAGGAGCACCTCGGCCAGCCGATCGCGCAGGGTTGCGCCAAGCACCTCCGCCCCCCGGACGGGCAGGTTCCAGGCCGCTGAATCGGCCGGAATCGCCTCGATCGAGCCGAAGCGGGCGAGGACCCGCGCGGCCGATTTCGCGCCCCAGCCGGGCAGCCCGGGGTAGCCATCCGCGGCATCGCCGACGAGCGCCAGCCAGTCCGGAATCGAGGCGGGGGCCACGCCCCACTTCGCTCGAACGCCGGCCTCGTCGTAGATGATCCGGCGGCGACGGTCCCAGAGCACGACGCGTTCGCCGCGGACGCACTGGGCCAGGTCCTTGTCCGGGGTGCACACGAGGATCCGCTCGACCTGCCGGCTGTCGGCGAAACGGTCGACGGCCGCCGCGATCGCGTCGTCGGCCTCGAACTCGACCATCGGCCAGAGGACCAGGCCGAGTGCCTCGATCGCTCGCTCGGCGATGGGGAACTGGCTGAGCAGCTCGGGGGGCATGCCCGCGTCGGTCTTGTAGCCGGCGAAGAGGTCGTTTCGAAACGAGGCGATCACCCGGTCGGTGGCGCAGCCGACGTGGGTCGCGCTCTCTTCCCGGAGCAGGAACAGGAGCTGCTCCACGAGTCCGGCGACGCCCGACAGGACGATTCCGCCACGGCCCAGGACAACCGGGCGCGGCGCAAAGTGGGCCCGGAACAGCTCGTACGTCGCGTCCACGAAGTGGAGCTCCACGGTCACTCGCGACTCAGGCCGGGAGCGTGACGGATTCGATCTCGAGCTGTTCGCGCAGGCGCTCGAGGTCCGCCTGAAAAATCCGGCCGAGGAGTGGTGCCTGGATCAGCCCGAGCAGGTTGGGCAGGATCGGCGGGATCAGCGTCTCGTCCCAGGTCAGCCGAGTTCGGTCGTTGTCCAGGGCCTCCAGGCGGAACACTCCGGTACCTCGGAAATGGCCGTCGTGGCGGATTGCGTAGTCGTGCGGCGGCAGGAACTCGGTCACGTCGACCGGATCTTCGACGCTCATCCCCAGGATCCGGACGAGACCCACGGCCCGGGTGCCGACCCGGACCGGGCCGCGGGTCGTCAGGTGGACCCATTTCAGGTCGTGCATCCACTCGGGCTGGCGTTCGACGTCGGCCAGGCGGACCCAGACCTGCTCGATCGGCGCTCCGATCTCGATCGTGCTCCGGATTGGATCGGGAACCGGATCGCCGTCGCCGACGCGCTGCCGGGCGCCCAGCCAGCGCTCGACCGCCCAGGCCAGGCCCACGCCGGCCGCGCTAAACGCGACCACCCGCAAGATCCACCGAATCATTGGGGCGCCTCCGGCTGGCCGACGACCTCGATGCCGGCCGTCGCCATCTCGGCCAGCGCTCGTTCGCCGTCGCCGGGAGCCAGGTCAACCGGCCGAATCCCGTCCGCCAGGATGCTGGTCCGGTAGCCCAGCCGGACAGCGTCGAGAGCTGTTGCCCTGACGCAGTAGTCGGTGGCCAGGCCGGCGATCACCACCCGCTCGATGCGGGCTGCCCGGAGCAGCCCATCAAGCTCCGTCGGGGACTCCTGGCCCGTGTCCGGATCGCGCATCGAGAAGCC
>ODAK010003805.1_pt1 | contig 15576 bp, 14 predicted proteins | sample 1539591 | NCBI WGS metagenome assembly ODAK01 (sample SAMEA3539303, study PRJEB22396) | soil metagenome | biome: tundra; feature: field; material: soil | place: USA | collected 2010-05 | depth 0.15 m | reverse complement strand
ATAAATCCAGTACATGAAGTTCCTATACCTTCAATAGCAATTCCTGACACAATTTGAAACTGAGCATTTGCATTATTATTCCATTGACGAACAACAGCAGACGATACTGTCCATGTCGAAGTACCAAAATAACCTCGACTATTAATCGATACTCTATTATAAGCGTTCCAAATTCCAATATTGACCGGGGTCGATGACACATCAATATTAACGAATTGCATCTTAGTCTGCCCAACGCTAGTAGAATAAAATGTACCTAAATAAGTAGCTTGATTTGCAGATACAGGACCGTAATCGGTTGAGCCATTCCAACAATTAGTTATAGAATTTGCATTAGTTATATAAGGTCTGGTTGTTTTATCAAGTTGACTATAGCCAGTTCCGCGCGCTGTATTTGAACCACCAGTATCAGAAGCCCATCCACCACCGCTATGACTTGCTGCTGCACCATTAGCAACACATATACGATTTGCGCCACCGTGTACCCACCAAATATCATATACAGCATTATTATTTATGCCGCCAGAAGCAAGATTATCACCAGTTGTAGTAACAGCACCGTCAACTAAAACAGTGCTTACTTGGCAGCTGCCAATTTTATCATAGGTATCAATAGAACCACTATAATATGATACATAGCTTCCACCATTATAACAATCGTAATAAATAGTTCCACTAGTAGCATTAGCTAACATAACAGGAGTATTGGACGTAAGCGTTAAGCGGCCTTGCGGTAAAATTACAAATGGTATATTAACAGCATTACAAGCTGCACCAGAATCAATAACATTTCCACTTACATCAAAAGAAGCACAATCGTTATTAGTTAAAGTTCCATTTATTGAAGCGAGTTTGGCAGTATTACCAGAAATAGAAGTAATCGCTGTACCAGCAATTTTAAATGAATTACCAGCATTAGCAGTATCAAATAGAATTACATTTGATCCGGTAGCGGTATTGATTGTTTTATTAGTCAAAACGTCAGTGGTGTTTTTAGCTACAATAGTATCAGTGGTGGAAGGTAATGTAAGCGTACCTGATGCAGCCGTAGCAACAGCTAATGTTGTTGTACCGCTAATAACACCAGCAAACTTTAAGCTACCTTGTATTGATCCACCAATACCAAGAGTCAAAGCACCAGCAACAATAGTTGCATTCGGATTACCTGAAACAGTCGTCCCACTTGAACCATAATATCCAAGCTGTCCTGCTGTACCAGCGGTAACAGTGCCTCCACCACCGCCTGTAGTACAAGCTCCACCAGCATCAACAAAATTTAAATTTGCATCAATGCTGACACAGTCACCACTAATTAGCGAGCCTGCTACAGTACCGACTTTAGCAGTATTGCCACCAATTGCTGTAATCTGCGTTCCATTTATCTTAAATACATTTCCAGTTCCAGCAGTATCAAATGTTTTATTTGTAAGAATATCTGTTGTAGCACGACCTATATAAGTATCTGTTCCTTGAAAAGTAATTGTTGTACTATCAACACCGGCTAAAGCAAGCGAATTTGCAACTGAAAATACTTTTCCATTTGTAAGTGTGAATGTTCCAGTAGATGACGTTAACGTAAGACCGTTGATTGAAGTAGCAGAAGCTACACCAAGAACAGGAGTTATCAATGTAGGACTTGTGCTAAATACTGCTGTACCAGTTCCAGTTTCATCCGATAAAATTCCTGCTAACTGTGCAGAAGTTGTAGAAGCAAATTGAGATAAAGGATTAGTTGTAATTCCACAAGTCAAGCAAGCAATATTTCCATTTGCCGTTGTAATTTGTAATGGCAAAGTCGCTGTTACTGCTGGCGTTCCGCTTGTATTTCCCCAAATAATAGTAGACGTTCCAGCAGTAGCTTGAACGGTTTGAGTTACATTGCCGCTTCCAGAGCCAGCAATACTAAGATTACCTGATGTTCCACTAGCACCAATGGTAAGAGTAGGACTAACAAATGTTAAGTTAGCAGAAGCGCCAAATATACCAGACTGATTAATCTGAACTTGTGTATTTGCTCCACCAGCAGAACCACCAGCACCTCCAGTAACACTAATAACATTTCCGGTGCATAAAAGACCGTTACCACAAGCAATATCCCCCGTCATACTACCAAGCGATGTAACACCACTCGAAATAGCAGAATTGATATCTTGAGTAACCTTTATGATATAGTTTAAAACAATTGTGGGTTGAATTGTTGTAAGTGCAGTTTGAGTAACATTACCGTTAAGTCTTATTCCAGAAACAGTACCAGCAGGAGTAATTGTTGATATTGTTCCAGTAGGTGGAGTTTGCCCTGCTGAACTAGTACCAAAAAAACTACCAGCAGGAGTACCGGCAGGAAAAGCAACTAATAAATTATTTGAACCTGTAAATATAGGAGTAACCGGCGTTCCTGTAAACGTAGGATTAAATAATACATTAGGTAAATTAGCTTGCGCCAATATTTCACTTTGAGCACCGCAAACAGCACCTTGCGCAGTCGGGTTAGCGCAAAAGGCATTCGTTAAATTTGTTGAAGCTGTACCACCCATGTTTGGACGACCCGCAATCACATTTCCTCTAAAATCAGGAAGTGTGAATGTTGTTGAGCCATCGCCATTTCCAAATGGAAAAAATACAGCAATTGTATTTAAGCCTGTAGAAGCTGTATTTGAAGCAACGATAGTAGATGATGTTTTTGAAATAACTGTAGTACCAGCAGGCATACAGCTTACTTCAACAGGACCGCCAATGCGAATTTGTGTTGTATCTGCAATACCAGATAAAGTATTGCTGCTACTTGCACAAGTAACATTTGTAGATTGTGTAATAGCTGCAAATAAAACTGAAAATATGGTACGCGAAATTTGCTCTCCGTAAGCAAACATATACTGATTAGGAGCTTGAATGCCGGCCCAAGGTTTAACTGTGCCCACAAGATCACCGTCACCAGTACCAGTAACAAGACTTCCGGTTCCAAGCGACGATGTAACAGCATCCCAAATCAGATTGCCGCTTGCATCCTTGACAATCTGTCGATAAACACCTTGCCCATAAATGCCACCTGATCCACCTGGAGGCTTACCGCCAGCATCCAGCGTAAGCGGATTAGTCCAAGGCGTGACTTCGCCACTGTCTTGCCAAACAGGTTTAAGATTTAAAGTAGACGGATAATAAAAACCAACTGTACCGCTAGTAAGCGGATTACCATTATTGTCAAAATATTGCTGCAAAGCATTAGGAAGCAATGCTGCCGTTTGAGCAAAGACCAGCGAACAACTTAAACAATAAACGAAAGCTGTGAAAATGAAGCTGTTGATTTTCTGTATCATCTGGTTATCCGCAGTAATATATTTCAATATGTGGGCAGTAGTATTTTGGTCTGCTATAATACCAATAGGATTGTTCTTTTTTAGTTTAGCCTATGAATTAGTTGAAAAATTATTGGATATAACTCTTGAGTTTATTATACCCGGCTTTCGCAATTGGAAGACCAACAAGCGGAGCCGCTACCGAAGCGATTGGTAACTTTTGACGTAAAGGATATTGCACTTTTGCAGCAGGAGCAACAATATTCTTAACACCTTGAATTTTGCGAAGCTGATCAAACGTAGCATCTAATCCATGACCGCTTCTTGAAAGTAAATCGGCAAGACCTTCTGCAAAAGCATCATGACGGCTATCGCGCCATTTAGTAAGAATGTTTCCACCGAAATGCTTTGCACCCATAATCATTGTGCCGGTTCCAGTCGATCCCGTAGTAGCATCCAAAGCTAAACCTTTTACAAAGTCACCAGCAGCAGATGTACCTTTATTTTGCTGATCAAGCGAAGCATTAATACGTTGTGCGACTGCTGTTGCTGATCGAGTAGAAACAAATTTTTCAGTACCGCGCAAATTAGCTTGTGTAGCAATAATATCTAAAACCTTATCGCCAGCCGAACCAAAAGCAAGTTTTAATTTTGCTCGCGTAACAGATTTCTTGCCGAAAAGTTGTTGTGCTCCTGCCAATTCACCTTGTGCTGCTTTTTCCATCTTATCACCAATAGCAGCGCGCAAGCCTTTCTTGATAGCTTCTTTGCCTTCAGCATTTGCGGCAGACCAACTTTTCATAAATTCTTCAATACTTCCTTTATCAAAAGCTTGATGACCATAATCAATAGCTTTAGTTAGACCGATAGCTTTTGCAAACTTTTCATCAGCCGCTTTCATTTGCGGATTAGACTTCAATTGTTCATCAACTTTACCACGCATATCGGTAAGCATAGCTTTTGTTTGATTGCCCACACTCGTTTGTGGTGGCTTAGACTTACTTAAGATATTGTCGATAGCCATTCTAGTTTCATGCAAATCTGCAATACTTGTGCGAGGAACTCTAATAGAATTACCTTCAGCATCTTTACCTTGACGATACAAAAAGCTTTTAACAGTACGAAGATACTTCGCTTTTTCGTCTAAAGCACTTTCAAGCTTTTTGTCAATGTCTTTTGCAATTGGTTTTATATCTAACTGATCGCCACTCTTATAAGCAGCATTATAATCAGGTGTAACGTCCTTATGGGCCTTATCTAAAACGCTTTGTTTTTCCGCTTCAATATCCGGCTTAGGACCGATAGCTTTGTCTATCTCTGTGTGGGCAACATCGTTCTTTAATTGATTGCGAGCATTGAAACGATTATGAACAATAGAACTCGCACGACCACCGCGCGCCGCTAATGCTCCTGCATATTCTTGCAATGCTGGAGTTAGATCAGCAATAGTGGCATCTGGTCCCATTTTATGTGCTTGTGTTTGTGCTTCATCGATAGTCATACCTTCATTTTCAAGTTCTGTTAAAACTTGATTGGCTGACTTAGGATTAACACCAGCAGCGTGCGAAGCAACATTTTGCGCACCTTTAGCGATACCTTGTTGAATAGCACCAGGAACCTTTGAAGCTAATCCAGCAGCTTCCTCCATAATAGGACCACCGATAGCACCGCCAACGGCATTGGCTGCAATATTACCGGCTACAGGCAAAACACCCGTTTCAGGTATAGTAGACGAAGTTGCTGCACCATAGGTTGCACCGCCAAGAGCACCAGCACCAGAAGCCCCTACAAGCCTGCTGATAAGGGGAGCCGCAATCCGCTCTCCGGTGCTTAGAATGATTGGAAGCGCACCAGCAGCCGCTTTTAGGGCCTGGATACCGCGAAGGGGCGTTAACGGAGCGGTAGCAGCAATCTGACCTCCAATCCGACCGACTTGGGCTAAAGTATCATCACCATACTGTTGCTTAAATGTCTCATTTTCCTTATTAACTCGTTCATTAAAAGCTTCTGATCGATCCTGCCCATTACCGCCAATAAGTTTTGCAATAGTGCTGTCAAGCCACCCAATAGCTTGACCACCAGTATTGACTACATCGCTTGTACCTTGCAAAGCACCACTGCCCACACTTTTAAGATAATCACCTACACCTTTTTCAGTTTGCGAAGGATGCGTAGTATCTTCGGTTGAAGAAAGATAAGTATCTGTTAAAGGTGCAGACTGCTGATCAGGTTGCGCAGTTGATGTGCTAGCTGTTCCAGAATTTAAATACAAATCTGTTAATGGCGCAGAAGCAGGCGTAACCGTAAGGTGTGCTCTACCTTGCGGATCAGTATTAAAATCAGAAGGATCACTTGGTAAAACTACGGGCAACATTTATTGCGTTCCGGTCGGTGGAGTAATAAAATTTTGTTTCTGTGCTGTTTGTAATGACTTTTCAAAGTTAGCTTTTTCACTTGGATTTTTATTTAAATACTGTAATAATGTTTGTTTAGCTTTAGGTGACATTAAATCGACGCCAAAAGCTCTAGGATCAAGCTGATTAGTCGTTTGTGCATTCCATCTTGCATATTCACTTTCAGGCAATCCACTTTGTTCAAATGTAAGCAATTGAGCCTGCTTCATTCGACGCAAAGCTAATGCAGACTTGGCAACATCTACAGCAGCAGCGTTTGAAATATGTGTACTCGGATTGCCAGCAAATGCAGCAGCAAGCTTATCGTTTGTGCCACTATTGCCAGTTTGATTAACGAAGTCCGTAAGATATTTCTTTGCTTCGTCATAATCCTTTACGGTGCCGCTAAAATCGCTTTCTTTGACACCAGGAACATTAGATAAAACGAAAGACTTAAGCTGATTGATAGTTTCTGTACCTGGTCCTGTTCCTTTTGTACCTAATGCTTCAAGAGCAGGAATAGCTTTAACCAATGGATAAATATCACGCTGAAAGCTTGAAGCAGATGATCTATCATTTGCCAATTGCTGACCAGATGCTTGCATTGCTTCGCTTGCACCAGGAGGTAAACTTGTTGTAATTGATTGTGTTGGTACAGGCTTTGCACCAACAGACGGAACACCGCCCATATTCTGATCAGGACCAACAGTAATATTTTTAATGTTGCTTCCCATACCTTGAATATTTGAAGGAGGATTGGTCATAGGACCAACAGGCAATGCACCAGGAGCAGTAGGCAAGCCTGTAGGCGCACCAGTGCTTCCTAATAAAGCGTGTGTACCTCTTGGCGGTTGACCTGGATTGCCTTGCGATACAACATCGGTAGTAGGAGGCGGTTGAATTGGAATGCCAGCCTGTGTTTGAACTACACCACCAGTTTGCGGATTACCAGCAAATCCGGGCTTTTGACTTGTAACAGTCGGATTAATAGACTGAGCGTTATCCACACTTCCTGTTTGTCCCAAATTATAATTCAAAGCCTCCATTGTGCTTTGCGCCATTTGAAGCTTATTACCCAAAAAGTTCTTTAATGTTAAAGCAGCTTGCGATCCATTCATCCCTTGCGTTGGTGGAATTTGACCAATTTCTGTAGCTGCTGTATCGCTATCCATCAATCCTTCTTTAACATTATTCTGATAGAATTGCTGAATATCGTTTTGGCTAAGATCAGGCTTCGACAACAAACCTGGAATTTGACCAGCAACAGCCTGAAATCTTTGTTTAATCAAAGCAAGCTGTTGCTGTTGATTACTAATAGCTCCGCTTTGCAGAGTTGTTAATTTCTGTGCAGTATCTAAAATTCCAGGCGGTTGCGCCGGAAGCTTAGGATAACTAGAGGTATCGACTTGTTCCATGATTAAGGCCCATATCCAGGTGAAACACCGCCGCCATTAGGATTAGGCTGATTGGTTAAAGGCAAGCCACTTCCGCCACTACTTCCGCCATAAAGTCCGCGATAAGCGGCATAACCGGCAATATTATTGCTTGCTCCTACAATACCTGCTCCAGTAGCGTTTGCAGCAGCCGCTTGTGCATTACCAGCACCGACAATATTGCTGCCTATATTAGCTCCTGTATTAGCTCCAACTGTAGCCAATCCGCCAGCAGCATTAGCGCCAGTATCAATCAAGCCTTTCAAACGATTGTAGGCATTCGTTTGATTAGTATTAGCATTGTTAAATTGATTTTGATAAGTATTATCTGCAAGTCCTGTAGCAAAAGTAGAAGCGCCTTTTAAAGCGGCTCCTGATACACCCAAACCTCTAGCAGCAGCCGAATTTTGAGTAGCCTTAAGACCTTGCGTAAGATTGAATTGATAACCAGGAGTTCCTTCTAACGTAGCTTCATCCATCTTAATCGGTGAAGTTAAATTAGGCAACTGAGCATTCAATTGATTAGTTGCAGTATTACCTTCTTGAATATAAGGTGAAAGATTTTGCTGAGTTTGATTGAAAATATCTTTTTGAACGCCTACAGCAGCATTAGCAGCATCAGTTTGAGCCGAAGCAGCTTTATTAGCTGAATAGGCTTGAACAGCACCACCTATAACAGCACTACCCACAATAGCTGTTGCGACCCATGCCATAATTAATATCCGCCGTGATTTTCCATCAGTGGCAACTGTAATTGCTTTTCAAATTCCAAATATTCAGCTTCAGTCTTACAAATAAATATTTCTTCAATCAAATTAACGTCTGTTTCTTCTGTGCCGTGAATGGTAGTCCAAACTGTATCTTCAATTGCTCTTGCAATACGCTTAGTTCCAGGAGGCGAAACAATGGTATAAGGAGCTTCGATAATCTCTAGATGATCACCTACCAGAACTTCAATTTTACCTTTGGAAATGATATTTAGATTTTGATACTTGTGAATATGACCAGTTAAAATAGTGCCAGCAGGAATAAAAATTTCGCGAGCATAAATACCTTTAGAAAAGTAATGTTTTGTAGGTATATCGACTTGCGGCTCTTGCTTCGCTAAAACTTCAAATGCTTCAACTTTTTCACGCGATGTTAATTCACAGTCATATCTCAACAATCCTCCATCGCGCAATTGCACTTCTCTAACCATTTGATGTATTAGCTCCGTATATCGGAATAAATTGCAGCGTTCCACTTGGAGAAGTTATAGTATCGCTAATTGAAACAGGTATAATAATCTGGCCCGTAAGTACAATCGTAACTTTACCTCTTGTAAGTGTAATAACTCCACCACCAGTAACTATAATGTATCCAGGTTCAACAGCTTTATATGGACTTATTACAGTAGTAATAGCTGGTGGAGCTTGCACAAATTGTTGTAAAAATTGTATCCAAGGCTTAACTAAGTTGCCACCTGTATCAACAATTCGAGATATTAGGTTAGGAAGCGGTTGCATTACGATCTACTCGGATTAACTTCTGCAAAGCCACCGTTTAATGCTGTTCTGACAGGTGCTGCCCATTCAAGCTTAAAAATTCTATCGCGAGCCATACCTAAGCGGTTCCACTGAAGCACAGTCAGAAATTCGCCACCACGCCCTAGCTGTTGCTCAACAGGAAACCCATACGAAACGCCGCGATTATCAGACCAGCTTAAGCTAATCATCGGCTCTGTCAAGATAGTAGGGTCTTGATCCCCTACCTCCATATCTGCTTCAAAGGTTTTGTAGGCAACCCTGTTCATATCGTTAAGCATATGCAAGAAAGTCTTGCGGCGCAATATTGGTCCTGTATCGTCAGTATAGACTTCTAAGCTTAATGTATAAAGTTTTCCGTTCTGCCAATCACCGATTATGTTTTGTTCATTATAGTACATCGCGCAATTAGCACGACTTCTATTTAACGAACCATCATCACCGTTATACCAAGACCATCTAAACCATTGCTTAACCTTGAGCGAATAAAGCCAACTCTCGTTAGCAGTCGGAAAAGTCAGACAATAAAAAGCGTGCGAGCCAATCTGAAAGAAAAAGCCAATTGCATCTTCTGTAGTCGGATAGTTGTTAAAACGATCTACCAAATAAGGTGTGGAAATTTCATCAATCTGATAAGCAGAACCTAGTACAACAATATTCTTACCGGCTTTATCCTGCATCAACCAAATACCGATAACGTCTGTATTAGCGCAAGAATATTTAGCTATGCATCCATGTTCGATGTATGCACCTTGTACACGTTGATAATAGAAGTCTGCTGCACCTGTACCAATCCAAACTTCTGTAGTTAATACTCCAATCAACCATAATTCATCGTGTATGCTCAATATGCCCACAATATTATCAGCAGAACCGGACTTAGCTGCAATATCGAGCGGATCAAAAGCTAATTGAGTTGTTCCAACGGTCCAGGTAAAACCTGCTCCTGTTCCACCAATATTTGCAACAGCAGCCGAAAGAATATCGCCTATAATATAATTCTTACCACCATCCCCAATATCAACAACAGTAATAACACCACCAGCAATGGTAACACTGGATGCGATAGCACCAGTTCCCGAACCTCCCGTAAGTGGGACGTTTTGATAAACACCGTTGGTGTAGGCTGCTCCTGCTGCGCTGATTGCTCCTGTTCCAATTGATGTACTTGTAAGCATTCCGAAGCTAGGATTAGACAACGAAATATAAAACTGATTGGTATTAGGACGATTAAAAATAAAGAATGTATCTTGATATACAACAAAATCAGCACCGTAAAAACTTGGATCGACAATAAGTGCAAATTGATTAGTTGTTAAGTCGATTGCCCATCCACCTGTACCGTCTACTAGAACAGCTACAGCACCATTATCAGCCATGTAAACTTGAGACTGATTATCAGGTATGTTACCGATCAATACCAGCGCATTAATGTTTAGATTGTAAACATTAGGACCGATAACAATATAAGCTAACCCTGTAGATGTACGATAACTACAACGAATTTTATCTACAATGCCTTGAGCTAAAGCTGTCGATCCAGGAGTAGGATAATATGTAAATGGAGTTGGTGCTTGCGGATCGTCTTGATTGCTTTCAGCATAAAGGTTAACAGTTTCTTGCGCGTTTGCTATCCCGCTTCGTTCAACATAAGCCTTTCCTGCAAGCGGAACGCGGGACATTAGTATCCATCGGCGTTGAAAATATTAAACGCCCGTCCTCTACGCAATCCAACTGGCATGGAAAGCTTAGGCACTTGTGTATTGTCCGTCATGATTGTATTCATCGAAGTCTTAGCAAATACTTTGGTTTCTGCTGTTGCATCTAGCTGATACATTGATGAAATTCGTAATGAAAGATTATAGAATATTGCCTCTTGATATTCATCAGGTAATGTGAAAAGAGTATCCAGACCTGTTCCAGCACCACCAACAGCAATAGGCCAACCTAATTGCTGTTGTACGAGCAAATGACATTCGTAAGTGCTGTTAGGAATAGGCCAAAAATAAATGTTGCCATTAGGCCATTGCCCATCATAAAACATATGTGTGGGCAACGAAGGTAAATTCTTAACACTAATGCTTATGTATTCTTCGTAGCTGAATATCTGTTTTACTGGCATACTTACAGGAGTAGTGCTACCTGTATTAAGCTGAATAATGTAGGCACCTTTAACTTGACCAGGACGTGCTACATTCCAGTATTGACCAGGACCAATAGGATTTGAAATCAAGCCGTTGCCAATAGTCTTAATATCGATAAGTGCCGGCACCATCCATCGTTTTTTATTCCATTGTCCTATCATCTGCATTAGCAGAGTAAAGCAATCGTTCATATCTTCTGCAAGTGCGGTTTGACCGACTCCAAGAATACCGGCTTGCTTTAAAGCAAGAGTAATCAAATCTCTTGCTGTTACAGCCATAAAATAAATCCTAAATTGTTAGGTGATAAAATTGAAACCCTACCGGGGATTAGCTGTTAAACTAATCCCCGGTTCCACCCCGCTTTAACTATTAGCCCATTCTTTCGCCTTTACCGGATTCTTTAGCTTCGGCTCCGATTCCGTTTTCGGCTCATCTTTAGCTTTACCAAGCAATTCCTGATGCTCATCTTCGTTCTGTACGAGCACGCGAGTAGGAAACTTAGTTTGAATTTCCGTAAGTTTCTGTTCGTTGTTGCGCAAATGCGTAACAATGGTATCGACTCGCTTTTCATTCGGATGGTCTACCCACATAGGATACTTGGTATGACCCAACTCGTTAAGAATGTTAGGGTCTTTGCCAAACATTGGATGCGGATTACCAGCGGTATAAACTCCAACTTCACCGTGCCTTGCATCTTCATCAAACATTGTCGTTTCCTTTATTGCAGTATCAGAGTATGAATATTAAACCTTATCAGCTACCACACAGAGCCATTCCGGTCTGATATAAAGCTGCCCGAATAAAACGTCTGTGCGAGTAGCCAACTGATCACTACCAGTCAGATAATCGGTAATGATACGCATTGAAATGCCATCGTATTCAGCACGAGCCGCTTCTTCAACAGCCTTCTTGGGCATGATAAGATCAGCCGTAGCGAGCGTAACAGCCTTCTGCACATAAGCGATGCTCTTGCGGAAAGTCTCGCCAGACTGGCACAGCAAGCGCATCTGAGCACCGTTAGCAGGCGAGCTATCGACGGTCTGATATTGAACATCAGGACCACCAGCAACACCAGTAGCGGAAGGAATAAGACCAGGGAACAACGGAACTGAAGTTGCTCCGGTAATACAATCGGCTGTAACAACAAACTGCCGAAGCGTCCCCAAGGTCTGTTTTGTTACACGGTTAACAGCATTAACATTATCGATTGTAACAAAATCACCTTTCTTCAAAGTGCCGGTAATTGCATTAACTGTAACCGAACCACCGGAAGAAGCAGTAGTCTGACCACCACCATTAACAGTGCCACCAGCAGAGAAAGTACCAGCAGTATGCTTGATAACAGTCTGATCACGGAACCAACGCTCATAGCCAAGTCCAGACTTCATCATACCCGAACGGAACTGCTGGCTAATTTCAGGTGTCGGATTAAAAAGACCCTGAAGGCTAACAGTTGTACGAGCATCAGTTGTCGGATCATTGACAACTCGCCGCGTCATCGGATCAGCAGAGTTATCGTCAAGAATCGCATTACCGACTAAGAACTGCTCCGAAGTCGGGCTAATAATCTTGCCAGTTGCGCTAACCGCATTAGCAGCCGCAGTACCATCAACATTGGAAACGAAGTTGGCAACGCCACCTTCCGAAGCCAACATAACAGTAGAAGCAACCTTACCAGCAAGGTTGTTAATCATAGGAGCAATGACAATTTCAGAATAGTTATCGATGCTCATTGTGCGTTCCGAAGAAAGGAACGGGACAGCCACATTCTTTTGACTTGTCACAACAAGCTGAATGTACTGCTCTGTAGTATTCTGCAACTGCATTGCCGGACCATCAGTCACAACATAATCATTCGGCAAGCGAATACGCAGAGCAGAACCGATCTTAGCGCCATCAATGGCGAAAGCCGGATCGTACTGAGTATCCATATTCATGATGAAAAGATTACTGTTCTTAAACAAGCGAACAGCTTCAGCAGTTATCATATCTATCGTCAGAAGGCTATTACCAGCCATTGTAGTATCCTATCTAATAAATGAGCGCACTAATGGCGCGAAATGGGTTTAAAACGCAAAGCTTTGAGTTCTGAAATATCCGGTGCTCGAAACCGAACAATTTACGAGCTAAATCAGGGTCTATATGGCGGACCAAGACGCGATAATACCCACAATACATGGAAAAGGGTAGCCGTCAATAGGCTACCCTTAAATTAAGCTACTATATTTATAGACTAATGCAGTCCCAATCGAGCCTTGCGCTTTTCTGCTTCCTGCTGCGCTCGCACCCGAACAAACTTGTCCATACTTTCTTTGTTCTTAGTCGGATTTGTGGGCAGTATATCAGGCGACTGATTACTACCTTTAATTGGCTCTGTTGGATCAGGTACTTTGCTGATAACCTTCGGAGCAGGCTTCTTTTCAGTCTCGATCTTAGCCGAAAGTTTGGCAAGCTTAACGGCTGCTCTTGCAGGATTCATTTCGTAAATTTCTTGTGCTTCGTCAGGATTGCCAGTCAAATGAACTAGAATGTCACCACCGTTATCAAGATCGTCCAAGATACCAATCAAATGACTTGGAATAAGTCCGATATCATCTGCAAGTGCATTGATCTTTCCTTGAAAATCCTTATCTGCTTTCATAGCAGATTTGAACAATCTATCCGTAGCTTGATCAAATTCGTGTTTAATTTGCTTGGCTGTAGCTTTGGCTTCTGCTCGCTTCTCAACTTCTTCTTCGGTAAGAGCGTTTTCCTTATCTGGTTCCGCAGCAAGCTTTGCTTTAAGCTCCTTAATTTCATTTTCAAGAGCCTTGCGCTTGCCTGTTTCACGCTCAATACGCTTCTGAAACTTATCCTTTTCTCGATCAGTCTTAGCAGCATTCTTTTGCGCTTCTAATTCCGCTTCAGTTTTTTCATGTTCTTCAACTACAGTTTCGGCATCTTCAATTTGTGATTTCTCTGTAACTACAACTTCTTCATTCTCGTCAGCCGTTTCCTTAGCTTCACGAGCATCAAATTCTTCATCGGTTTCGGTAGCTTTAGCAACATTTACTTTAATGCTTGCGCGAGCATCTTTGATTGCTTGCTGCTCTGCGGCTGCAATTTCTTCAGGTGTCTTATCGGTCATCGTAATCACCATACTTTTCTGATTTAAAATCCATGAATCTACTTTTGTGAGTTTTGTTTACTTCAAACACAGCCCATTTTTCAAATTGAGACATATCAAATCCTCTACCAAGCAAGAAAAACATTTGATTATCTTCAAGTTCTGTTCCAATAAAGGTAGGCGCTTCAACTTTTAATTTAATTGTACCTGGAATTTCTATTGTATTTCTGATTAGAAATCGTCCATTATGAAACACAATTCCTTCGTGACTTTCAACACCAATTTGTTCTTTATTGAAAGTGCAAGGTTCATTATTTAGCAAAGCATATAAACCGCTTGTGTCGTCCTGTACTCCATCGCCATATATTGTAGGCAAGTTCATCATAGCTGATACAGTAGGCGTAAATGTAGCAGCAGCTACTAATGAAATTGCTCCACCTAAGAAAAATCGACGGGATATATTCATTTTAATTTCCCCTTTTACTTAATCCTTTTCAAGCTATCAATCTTTTCTGCGCAAACCTGTTTAACATCAGCCATAAGGTCTTTATCTTTCTTATGACCTTCAGCCCGTTCTAAGTCCCGTACTGCATCTTCGGCACGATATCTGCGCCGTTCGTCAAGCTCTTGTTTAGTAGGCTTATAAGATGATCCCTGTCTATTTACATCTACAGCCGTACTTGTAGGTAATTTGCTTATCGGCAACTTTCCTTTAGCCATGAACTTTTCCTATCGCTGTTGAACTATTTAAAACGTTAATAGGCTTATCCCGAACCGGCTTAAGTAATTGTGACACTACTGGCGGCAAGTTACCTAGTAATTTTTTAATGTCAAGATCAGGCAAGCCTTTAATATCACTTGAAGTAATGTTGTTAGGATCGTTTACACGTTCCGAGATTGCGTCATATATTATCTCCTTTTGATCTGCTGGCGTAGAAGGATTACCTAGCATATCGAGCAAAAGGTCCAACGCCTTAGGAATGAATTTTTCTACGTTAGCATTCACGTAAGCTTTAGTCGTTTTATATTTGCTAGTCATTCCTTGACTACGACCGATCTCATACCAAGTTGCAGCAAGATTGCCTGCTGTAACTTCTATTAGAACTGATGACGGACTACTAACTTTTTTCATTTTCTATCCATTATTCTAATTGCATTCTTGCCAACACCACCGGCTCGCTTTTGGCAAGCATCGTAATTGTGATTCGCTTGCCCACAATAAGAACATCTAAGCATTTTACGATTGCATTGACCTTCCCAAGTCTTAGGGCAATGACTCGTAGGATGCAACTTTGAACCGCAATATGAGCACATACTATTTGGCAAAGGGATCAAATCCTTTAGACATCGGAACTAATTTGTGACCTTTGAAAGGGTCGGATTGCACAGGATTAAGCATGAAACCAGAACTGAAAAGCGGGAAGCCTTTGTGCAATGCAGTATCTTTGACGGATTGGGGAAGGTCGATGTAATTGACTGGTTCTTGTTTTCCGATTGGCTTTTTACTAGCATTGTGATAAGTACCGCCTTCAATTTCACTAGCTAATCTTTTAGCATAATTTTCATCAAATATGTTATTATAAACTACTTCACCAGAAGCATTGCGAACAATAAATGGAGCATCTTTATCAAATTTATCCGGTACAGTAGTTGTACCTTTCTTCATATTCTCGCCAGTTAACTT
>ODAK010003804.1_pt1 | contig 15581 bp, 15 predicted proteins | sample 1539591 | NCBI WGS metagenome assembly ODAK01 (sample SAMEA3539303, study PRJEB22396) | soil metagenome | biome: tundra; feature: field; material: soil | place: USA | collected 2010-05 | depth 0.15 m | reverse complement strand
GGGGGCTTTTACTTCTCCCCCGGATGCCGACTCCCGAGTGTCCTCCCGGGTACTCTTAATCTGCGGGTTCGGGGTTCGAGTCCCTGGCGGCGCACCCGTACTGACCTGGGGTTTTTACTATCCCTTTAGACTCGCTGCTGGCCGTTCCCGGGCCATGTTTGCTCCACGTTTGCTCGCCAGTCCGGACCTAGTCCCACGGGCCGTCCTAATCGGCCTCGCACCCGCCCGTTCCGCCCGGCCTAGTGTGCCGTCCCGGCCGCAGCGTCCACTCCAGAGCGGCCCTGCCGATGGCATTACACAGCGTAATATCTGCCGGATTGCGCAGCTAGAGGGCTCGGGCCTACGCCCCCAGGTACACGCGAGGTACATCGGAGGTACACGCGAGGTACATCCGGTTGCCGACACCCGAGTACCGCAGAGACTAGCTTCGCGCGATCCTGTTGCGAGCTCTCCGACCCGGAAGACGGTGCGTCTGTCCATGCGCGATCACCCGGGGCCGGATGAGTGCTGCTAGGTTCTCGGCCGAGGGCGCGCCGGGCATTGGGAGTTGCAGGTTCTCGGCGCGGATGGCTCAGCAGGGCACGGGAAGCTGGGGTTTCTCGTGGTTCTCAGGCCGTGGCATTGGGCTCGTGTCTCAGGGCAGCGGCTTTTCCTGGCTCTGCGACGCGGCGAGTAGCGGCGCCGCCAGGCTGCCGGTGAGTTCTGGCACGATGCCGAGCTGCTGCAGGTCGGCGAGCCGGCTGATGACCAGGGCTGTGAGGGGGGGCAGGGAGCTGCTGGCAGCCAGCTGGCGGAGGGTGGCAGTCTCATACACCAGGAACGGCGCGAGTTCGGCAGCGCGGAGCACGACGTCGCGGCCGTCGAACAGGTAGCGCAGGTCGACCAGGGGCTCCCCGGCGAGGCCGACCAGGGCGGCGGCGTCCTCGGGGCGCAGGTCCAGGCTGCCGCCTCGCAGGGCATGGCCGTTCGATCTCAGCCAGGCCAGGAAGGCCGCTAGCGCCCTGTCGAAGCCGTCCCCGGCAGGCTGCAGGACTGACAGCGGGATGCGGCAGCCGCAGTCGCACTCCCAGTCAATGGGATGGCTCAGCTCAGGGACGATCGTGAAGCCCGCGCGGGCCAGCATCCGGCCCCAGGCGCCGATGCCGAACTCGTGATTGTTCTGCTCAACGGAGACCAGCAGCCCGCCGGCCGTCAGCAGGCGGCGGGCCTGCTCCAGGAGCGGGAGGGGGCGGGTGTCCCAGGCGTGGTACCAGCGGGCGTAGCCGACCGTGTCGGTGTCGCCGTCCGGGCAGTGCCCGGCTATCTCGTTGAGCATGTTGTTGGCGATGCAGCTGGCCACGACCAGATCGGCGCTGCCGGGCTCGATCCCCAGATCGCCGGCCGCGTCCGCGTTGATCGCCCGGACGTTGCGGTGGCCTGCTGCCAGCGCAGAACCCTGGGTGAAGAGGGTCATCAGGTCGCTCTGGTCCACGGCGATAATTTCGGCGGCGGGCCACAGCGCCGCGATCCGGGTGGTCAGCTCGCCTGAGCCGCAGCCGAGGTCGACGATGCGGCTGGGCTGGCGGTTACCGAGGGAAGCGCGCAGGGTTTCCAGCGCGGTCGCGGTCGCGGCCCACCGGCGCTCCTGCTGCCGCGGCTCCCAGCAAGGCGCTCCCAGCGCGTCCCCGGCGGTCACCAGCTCGCCACTCGACCCGCTGTAAACGATTCCAGCGCGGCGGTCCTCGCTCATCGGTTCCTGCCTCTTTGGCGTCGGCTGCGAGCGACAACCATAATCGCCGCGACCATGACCCTCAGCTCTTTCCATTCACACAGGCCGACGCCAGCAGCCAGGACGTCCTACAGCTGAGTTCAAAGCGCGATGGCCACAAGCGCGCCGATGAGGATGAATGGCCCGAGGGGCAGGTGACTGCTGCGGGTGGCCCGGTGCCGGGCCAGCAGCATCCCGCCGTAGACGGCGGCCAGGGCGAATGCGGCAAAAGTGCCGGTGAGCAGTGCCTGCCAGCTGATCCAGCCGAGCGCAGCGCCGACACTGGCGGCGAGTTTGGCGTCTTTCCTGAACTAGATCGTGATCTTGTCCGCGGAGCCAACCGGACCCTCCGTTACGGAAAGTGATCGAAGAGAGTTGCGTGCCTTATGCGGGCCGGGTGTGTCGCGGGCGCTGGACATCTGGTACTGGCGGTGGCCGTTTCATGCCAGGGCCGGGTTCGGCGGGCGGGAGTGAGGTCTGCTGCCGGGCATGCGAAGGAACCTTGGGTCGCGGTCCGCGAAGCCGCGTTCCGGTTACCGGGGCTGGTAGATCAGGCGTGTCACGCCGGAGCGGTAGGCCTTGACGCTGTGCAGGTCGAGGTCGGTGCGGCGGCTGAATATCCGCTGACCCTCGCCCAGGGCGACCGGATGCATCATGAGCACGTACTCGTTGATCAGCCCGAGGCGCGCGAATGCCTGCGCGGTCCGGATGCCTCCTGGCACCCCGATGTCGCGGCCGGGCTGGTGCTTGGCGGCGTTGACCGCCTCGCGCAGGTCGTCGTCGTCTCGCACCATGAGCAGCTCGGCGTTGTCCCACGGGATCTTCTCCTTAGTTCTGGACAGGACGAGGCTGTGGACCCGGTTCACGGCATCGGCGATGGCGTGCTCGCCTTCGGAGGCTGCCGGGTTGGCGGCGGCCTGGCGCCAGTACGGGATCATCCCCGAGGCTGTGGGGTAGCCCATGAACGCGGTGTCGGCCTGGCCGATCAGGTCGACGACGTCGCGGTTCATCTCGGGGTCGGGGGCGGCTGCCATCCAGTCGAGCTCGCCTCCGGGGCCGGCGAAACAGCCGTCGCAGGTCATCGTCATGTAGAGCCGTACCGTTCTCATCTCGTCCTCCTCGTGACTTGCGTGGATTAGCGGGTCGCTGGGGGTCGGCATCACCGGCCCGGGTAACGCGTTGGCTGGATCCCGCGCTGACCGCCGCTGCCCCGGTGGGCACCAGCGGCGGGCCGCTGCGGTGTGCGGCGTGGCGGGCCGGGGTCACCGCCCGGTTCGCGCGGCCAGGAGCTTGGTGGTGTGCTCCCAGCGTGCGCGGGCGATGAGCGCGAATGCGGCGCATAGCGGGATGGTCATCGCGGCGGCGGTGCTGTGCAGGACGGCGATGTTGATGATGGTCGCGCCGGCCATGTCGGCGGCGAGCCCGGCGGCGGCGAGCCCGGCGGCGGCGAGCCCGGCCAGCCGGGGGATCAGCAGGCCGATCGCCCCGGCGAGTTCGGCGGTTCCGACGAGGTAGCGCAGCCACTGCCCGGCTCCGATCTGGCCGAACATCGCCACCGCGGAGTGCGCGCCGGCGAGCTTGGGCATGGCGGCGAAGACGAACACCGCGGCCAGCAGGACCTGGGCGGCCCAGATCATCTTGTTCCTGTGGGCGCGCTTGCCGCTGTGCGTCTGCCCGGTTTCGCGGTCTGCCCTGGCGGTTGTGGTGCTGGTGATGCTCATGGCTATCTCCTTCGGGTTTCGTCGCCGGGGGCGCGGGCCTGCGCCCCCGGCGCTTGGGCGGGTCGCAGGTCAGCTGGCCTGGAGCTTGGCGAGCAGTTCGGCCAGGCGGTCGCCGGAGTCGCGGGCGCCGCGTTCCATGCCGGAGGCGACCATCGCGTCGCGGTCCTCGACGGACTGGAAGGCCGAGACGGTGCGCACCAGCGTCTTGGGGCCGCGGTCGGCGAAGGTGGCGGTCTGCAGGCAGACGTGGCCCGGTGCGCCTTCGAACTCGAAGGTCTGCACGATGGCATCCGGCGACGGATCGCCGTGGAAGACGCCGTGGAAGCCGTAACTGTTGCCCTGCGCGTCGGAATGCACGTAGCGCCAGGTACCGCCGTCACGGGCGTCGTAGCGGTCAATGGTCATCGCCAGGTCACGGGGGCCCAGCCACTGCCCCAGCAGGTCCGGCTCGATATAGGCGCGGAATACCAGGCCGCGCGGTGCGTCGAACTCGCGGGTGATGATGATCTGCGGGATACCAGGTTCCGCGGTGATTTGTGTCTTACTCATCGTCGTTCCTCTTCGCTGTGACGGCCGGATGCTGGCCGGAGTCTTCTTCCTGGCGGGCTTGCAGGGCGGTGGGCAGGTCGTCGAGCCGCTCGTGGCTTTCGTCCCAGAACCGCTGGTAGCGGGCCAGCCAGGTCGTCACCTCGCGCAGCGGCTCGGCCTCCAGGCGGCTGAGCCGGGCGGTTGCCCGCCGGGTGCGCGAGACCAGCCCGGCGTTTTCCAGCACCTTCAGGTGCCGGGAGATCGCCGGCTGGGACACGCTGAACGGCGCGGCGAGCTCGGCGACGGTGGCCTCGCCCTCGGACAGCCGGGTCAGGATCGCCCGCCGGATCGGGTCGGCGAGCGCCCCGAACACGAGGCTGAGCCGGTCACTGGCAATCTATAACCATCCAGTTTTAGAATCAGTTGGTTATAGATGGCCGCGCTAACCCTTCGATGTCAAGCCCACGTGCTTGAGCAGGTGCGCAGACGGGACAGCTGTCCTGACGGGCTCACCGCGCAGCCCGGCAGCGCTGGCTTTCGCCCGCCCTGTGCCGGGCAGGCCGCTGCCCCGTGTCACCCGAAGTGAGAACCCGCGCTATGCCAGGCGAGAATCACCGCGAACGCTCCGGCGATCATGAAGGGACCGAAGGGGATGCGCTGTTTCCTGGTGGCGCGGCCTGATATCAGCAGCGCGCCGCCGTAGAGGCCGGCCAGGAGGAACCCGGCGACGGTGCCGGCCAGCAGGGTGCGCCAGCCCAGCCATGCGAGCAGGGTGCCCAGGCTCGCTGCGGCCTTGACATCCCCCAGGCCCATCCCCGCCGGGCTGATGAGCGCGAGCGCCAGGTAGAGGCCGGTCAGGGCAAGGCCGCCGAGCACGGCCTGCGCCAGGGCGTGCCAGTGCCCGCTGACGGCGGCGGCCAGCAGCAGCAGCACGGCGGTGCCGACGTAGGCGGGGGCGGTGAGCACGTCGGGCAGCCGCCGGACCGCCGCGTCGATAAAGGCGAGCGGGACCGCGCACAGGGCCAGCCAGCACGCCGCGGCAAGGACCAGGCCGGGATGGATGCGGGCGGCGAGCGCGCCGAGCAGGACCGCCGTGCTGACCTCGACGGCCAGGGCGGGCGGCCCGGCGCGCTGACCGCAGGCAGAGCACCGGCCCGACGGGGTCAGCAGAAGCCAGGGCCGCCACCGGGCCGCCAGGATCTGGTTGCCGCAGGCGGGGCAGCACTGGCGGGCTGGCTCGCCCCGCTCGCCGAAGCAGCGGCCCGCCGCCACGAGCTGACCCGGTCAAAGGCCATCCAGGCGCTCCGCGAACTCGACCGGGACGGCAGCCCGGTCACCTTCGCTGCCGTCGCAGCGGCAGGCAGAATCTCACGGTCCTGGCTCTATACCCAGCCCGACATCCGCAGCCAGATCCAGCACACGCGCGACACCGCCGCGGAAGCAAAGACGGCTGCGGTCCCGGCCCGGCAGCGCGCAACCAGCGCATCGCTGCGCAGCCAGCTCGCCGCCGCGCTCGAACGCAACCGTCAGCTCGCCGCAGAAAACGGCCGGCTCAGACAGCAACTCGCCTGCGCCCTCGGCGACCAGCGCGCCAACCGAACGCAATCACGTAACAATCAGCCCGGCTGAAAAGGACGCGAACAACCCTGCGGTGTCTCGTCGAGGACACCGTCCAAGACGAGACACCGCAGGTCACAGGCCTGGCTGACACCAAAGCTCAAGACAACTCACAAACTCAGGAACGAGCCACGGCCGCCTAAAATTACACGCGTGTAGTTTCGGATCCGAGCCGGGGCGCTTCCTGAACTCCGTCACTCACCGTCACATCCGCCACGCGGCAACCCGCACCGAACCTCACCCTGCGATTACTTACAGTGCACCGAGTCAACACCTAACGTGAAACAGCGACTGTAATACAGACCGGGCTCAGCCTCGAACCCGAACCGCCATGACCATCAGACCCCAGGCTTTCAACCTCTGTAGCCCCCGGGTGACGACGGCGGCCCCACGGCCGTTTCAAGATCGCGAAGCGAGGCCGGGCTTACAGCCAGTTCCGAGTCGAGCCCCGTCCCAATGCCATGTAGAAAAGCGTGATCGGGTGTTGCGGGCCGGGGCTGGGCTGTCCGGTGCGGCTGGCGGGGTGTTCAACGGAGAGTGACTGCGGTGGGCGGGCATGGTGATGGCCCGGCTGTCGCTCCGGGGGGCGGCCGGGTTCCACGGGCCGGCGAGTGCTGCGGGACGGGGAAGAGGGGGGTCAGGCGGCGATCGGCTGACAGACGCTGATCTGTGCCCTGGCGGTGAGCGCGGGAATGCGCGGGCCGCCGGCCGGGAAGCCCAGCCGGGCCTTGGTCTTGCGGTCGCGGTGGCGGTGCCGGTCGACGCTGACGCGGCGGCGGGCCAGGCCGGCCAGGACGCGGTCGCGGTTCGCGGTGATCGCCGGGGCGGGCAGGCTGGCGGTGGCCGCCCCGGCCCCGGTGGTGGCAATGATGGCCCGGCGTGCGGCGGTGAAGGAGATCTCCCGGGGGTGGACGGGCTGGCCGGCGCGCTTGCCCTTGCGGGCGGGGACGGCGGTCGCCGCGGCGGCGCGGGCTGCGGCGCGGGTTAGCTCGGTGGCGATCACCCAGGCGGCGTGCTCCTGGGCGATCAGGGCGGGGGAGGCGGACCGGAGCATCGGCCCGGTGGACGGCCCGGCGCCGCTGATCGCCGACTTTGCTTCTTTCAGGCAGGTCTCTGACCCGGTCCACCGCCAGTGGTAAGCGGCGGCCAGCACGCCCGCCGGGTAGGCGGCGTGATCGTGCAAGTCAGTGATCAGGCAGAACAGCTCTGGGGCGTCGCGCCCGGCGACGGTGACGTGGTACTCGATCACGCGGACGGTGAGGGTGACGCCGCCGCCGGACAGCTCCGCCAGGTAGGAGCCATCGGGCAGGAACCCGCCTGCCGGGGCCAGCGTGATGCCATCCTTGACGCGGATCAGCACGTGCGTGCCGGTCGCGAGCATCCGCTGGATCCGGGGAGCTCCCGCGGAAATTCCGGTCCATGATCCAGATCCGGCCGGAGGTGAACAGGTGCGGGTAGCTGTCCAGGGCCTTGTCCAGCAGCTTCTGCTCCGCCTCTCCCTTCTCCCGCTCGCCGCCGGCCGCGGCGCCTGAGGGGCCGCAGGTCACCGCCAGGGTGGCGCGGGTGGAGGCGTTCGACAGCCGCAGCTCCCGCAGCTGCGGGTACGGCGAGGAATCATCAGCGGTGCCAGCCGACCCGAACGCCGCCCGGTTCGCCGGGGTATCGGGCACCCGGGTCAGCGACCCGTCGATCGAGCAGGCGTCCAGGTCACCGACCTGCACCGCCCGGTAGTCACAGGCATGGTGCTCAGCGTCGACGGCGGCCAGCAGCAGGTCCCGCAGGTCCTGCAGCGGCCCGGGCCCGGCCGCTTCCCGCCAGGTGCAGGCCACCGTCGCGGTCGGCAGCACATACCGCCGCTGCCACGGCACGGCCGCCAGGTCACCGATCAGGGCGGCCATCACTTCGGGGTAGTCCGCGCCGGGGATCAGCGTCATCAGCAGAATCAGCCGGATCGCCAGAGCGGGCGTCATCGCCCGCCGCGCCTTGCCCTTGACCTTGACCTTGCCCGTCAGCGTGATCCCTGCGGCGATCTGGCCGATTACATCCGGCCTGCCCGTCAGCGCGTCCAGCCGTTCCTCGGCCAGCCCCAGCCGGGCGTGATCAGCCGGATGACCTGCGGCCTGCACCCGCCCGTCCCGCCGTACCACCGCAGGCGCGACCGCCACCGGCTTGCAGAACACCACCAGGTCCCCGGTAACGATCTTCCCCGTGCCGGCCGCGACCAGCGCCGTGCGGCCGTCCTTGCCCAGCTCGCGCCCAGCCGACGAGGCCAGGTCCGCTACCCGGACCGCGACCATCGCCGCCTGCCCGAGCAGCGCCAGGCAGGCATCGCCGGCCGGATCGGGGGTGACATCCGACGGGACGGCAGGATAGAACGGCATACGGAGGCTCCCAGGCGAAAAGGCTGACTTGACACCACCTCTTCTAGCGGGAGCCTCCTCCCATATCCACAACCGCCCGGGCGCGTGTCCCGGCAGCCGTCCCGCCCGGCCCTTCCCAGGACGGCCCCGCCACCCTGGCCTGTCACAGCCCCGCACCATCCGTGATCACATTCCGTAACTGGAATCGGCGGGCGTTCGCCTCGCAGCTACCGACGGCCCGCCAGCACGATCACATTCTTCTACATGGCATTGAGCCCCGTCCTGAAGCGAACAAATCGTACGGAGGGCTGAGCGGTTCGGATTACCCCCCCGATAGTGTCGGCGATCCGAACCGGTAATTTAAGAACGTCCGTATCCAGCGGAATTGGTCATCAATCATCGACCGAAAAGGCAGCAGTCACTGCCAGGCTCGCGTGATCTTGAAACGGCCGTGACGGCGGCCCGGCCAGCGAATTGTCCGGCAGATGTCCGGCAGTTGGCCGAATCTCCTGCATCAGGTATGTCTGCCATTTGACATTCTCACCCCGTTCTCCTACATTTGGTGACGTCCGGCGGGGCAAAGGCCCGGGTTGTCGGATCGGAAGCTGATCTTCACGGGGAGTCATGCATCTATCTAGCATGGATTTGGGAACATCCGTAATCGCCCTTCGGGCAACGGTCGACAGCAGAATGCCAGGCCGGGAAGACTGCCTCGGTATCGGGCCGATCGAAACTCCGGCATGACCATCCGGCACATTGTCTTATTCCGGCTGAACGCAGGGATGGACCGTGGCGACTCATGTGTCCTCAGGGCAGCGGCGTTATCACGAACCCATGCTGAGCACATTCCGGAGATCCTGGAGTGGTGGGCCGGATTTGACTGCGGCGGCCGCTCCATCTCATGTGACTTCATGGTTATGGGCTTATTCGCCGGGCGTGCGGAGCTTGACCGCTACCTGAAGGACCCGCACCACCGGCGTGGTGCGGGTCAGTGGGCCGAACTAGCCTCATGGGTAGTGATTGACGTCGACGAGGGCGAGAGCCATGTCTCTGGGGAATAGCCGTGTACACAATCTTTAACTCAGACCTGGACCAGTACGCACGCGAGACGGTCTCCCGCCACCTCTCCTTCGAGCATGGCGAGTGGAGCGGCCAGAGCCTGGCCCTCTACCAGGAGACCCAGGTGCGCCACACGTTGCGGCACGTGCTGGCCGGCTCGCCGTTCTACGCCGCCCATCTCGGCCCCTACGTCGAGGACGCCGGGAGCACCACGCTCGCCGGCCTGCGGGGACTGCCGTTCACCACGAAGGACGACCTGCGCAATCACGGCACCGACATCCTTTCCAGGCCCGTCAGCGACGCCTGGATCTTCTACGAGACCACCGGGACGACAGGGAAGGCCACGCCCTGCCCCCGCGACAATACCGACAGCACGGCTACGAACACTGCCCTTACGATCAACTACGCGAGTGTCCTTCGGGCACACCCGGGGCCGCATGTTGTCGGCATCATGGGGCCGACCGAATTACACTCCACGGGCGATGCCTTCGGCGAGGTATTCCGCAACCTGGGGCAGTGCGTCGCGAAGATCTGGCCGCATTCCCCGGTCGTGGGCTACCGGCGGGCACTGGAGGTCATGCACGATCTCGGCATCAGCGCGCTCGTCTGCACGCCCGGAATGGCAATGTCACTGGCCCGCGAGGCCCGGCTGGCCGGATTCTCGCCGCGCGATGACTTCCGGCTGAGCTTCATCATGGTCGTCGGCGAGCTGGTTACGCCCGCGCTGCTGGACAACATCAGGGCCATCTGGTCGGCCGAGGTCTACAACTGCATGTACGCCTCCCAGGAGGCCAGCATCCTCGCTGCGATCCGCGACGACGGCCGGCTGAGGACCATTCCTCTGAATAACTACTACGAGGTCATTGACCCGGATACCGGGACGGAGGCCATTCCCGGCAGCGACGGGGCGCAGGAGGGCGAGCTCGTAGTGACGCACCTGTTCCAGGGCTGCAAGCCGCTCGTCCGGTACCGCACGGGCGACATGGTGCGCCTGGCCCCGCTTCCGGAGTCCGCCGAGTACCCCTCGGCCGTGCTGACCCCCCTCGGCCGGGTACGCGACCTGACCACCATCGGCGGGCGGGCCTTCTCGGCCTACGAGCTTGAGCAGGCGGTGCTGGAGAACACCACGGCGTGCTGCGGCTACCAGATCGTCATCGACAACCCGACCGGCGGCCGCGACGAGCTGCGGGTGATCCTGGAGTACCTCGGCGCCGGCGCGGCCGGGAGCCTGGACGCCGGCGCCGTACGCGCCGGCGTGGCCCGGCGGCTCGGCATCAGCCCGGACGTCGAGGTCGGGGAGATCGGGACGATCGCCACGACAGGCGCCCTGGTCAGCTGGAAGGCATCGCGCGTCCACGACAAGCGGGCCGGCGACGACGCGGAGCGCCGCGCTGCCGTAGCCATCGCGGCCCGGCGGGATCAGGCGCGATGACGCCTGCCCGCTTCAGCACCGCAATCGTCGACGGCCCGGTCTCGCCGGTGACCCCCATCGCCTACGTGAACGGCGCGTGGGGGCCGGCCTCGGCCTACGGCGCGACTGTCACGACCCAGGCGCTCCAGTACGGGACCGGGGCGTTCGAGGGAATCCGCGCCTACTGGGACGCGCTGAATGCGCGGCTGGCCGTAGTCAGGCTCCGCGAGCACATCACGCGCCTGGCTGACTCGTGCAAGATACTGCGGCTAGAACTCGGGCTCACCGTCGGCGAGATCGAGGAGATCGTGGTAGAGCTGCTCACGGCCAACGGGCACGCAGGCGACCTGTACATCAGGCCGCTGGCATTCAAGTCCCGCCTGCTCCCCGGGACTCCCTTCGGCGTCCGGCTGGCCGGCGTCAGCACCTCGTTCTCCGTCTACTGCCTTCCCATGCCCTCCAGCCCCGCGGTCGCCACCGTGCGCTGCGGCATTTCCTCCTGGCGGCGGACCCCCGATGAGTCGGTCCCGGCACGAGGCAAGATCACCGGAAACTATGTCAACATCGCGCTCGCCGTGGACGAGGCCGAGCACGCGGGATTCGATGACGCCATCCTCCTCAACACCCGCGGCTTCGTCGCCGAGGCGAGCACGGCGAACGTATTCCTCGTTCGCGACGCTCAGATCATCACGCCCTCGCTGCAGTCCGGCATCCTCGGCGGGATCACGCGCTCATGCGTGCTGGAGATCGCCGGCCATGCGGGCCTGGACGTCGCCTCCCGCGACGTCCAGCGCTCCGAGCTGTTCACCTGTGACGAGATCTTCCTCAGCGGGACGGCCTGCGAGATCACCGCCGTCACCGAGATCGACGGGCGGCCGGTCGGGCCAGGGCACGCCGGGCCGGTCACCCGGCAGCTCGCCGGCATCTACGGCGGTGCCGTGCGCGGCCGCGAGCCGAGATACGCGCACTGGCTGACCGGGGTACCCGTGCCCGCGGCCGCGCAGCGAAACCACCAGAGCTCTCCAGAGTGAAAGGACATGTCATGCCGTATACGGGGAACCCGGTCATCGACGTGGCCATGCCGCACCCCCGGACAGGGGAGTCGCTCGGCATCGCCACTCTCGGGCCGGCCGGGACGAGCAGCGAGGCGGCCGCGCGGTTCCTGCGGCAGTACCTCGCCATCAGCTGGGCCGACCGGCCGGACCAGGCGCCGGAGGTCCCGATCACGCTCCACGAGCGCTACGAGGCGGCCGCGCAGTCCGTCCTGGACCGGGCGAGCTCGCTCCTGCTCGTCGCCAACGCCTACCACGGGATCTCGGCTTTCTACATGGACCCGAGGCTGGCCTTCGCGGGCGCCTACTGCTTCGATACCCCGCACTACGGCATCGCGACCCGGTCGGGGAAGCTGCCGCAGGGTCCGCTCACGGTCGCCAGCCACCCGGCGCCCATCCCGCTGATCGCGCAGCTCCTCCAGGACCGGGACGTCGCGGTCAGGGATATCGTCCACAGCAGCTCGACGAGCGCCGCCGCCGCGGCGGCGGCTGACGGCTCGGTGGACGTCGCCCTCACCACCTCGCCGGCCGCCGCGCTGTGGGGCCTGAGCTTCGCGACCCGGACCAGGAACATCCGCATGCTGTGGTCGATCTTCGCCGCGAGGCCGGATGAGCCGCTCCGCACGGCGGCGGGTGACGCGTAGGTGAAGGTGATCTCGAGGGCCGAGGCCGAGGAGCTCCTGCCGATGGGGACGGCCATCGGCCTCGTCCGCGGCGTGTTCGCCCAGACGAGCACCCCGGAGATCGTGCAGCCGCTGCGGACCGTGGTCCGGGTCCCCGGCAAGCCGTCGGTGCTCGGCAGCATGCCCGCGCACGTCGGCTCGCCGCAGGACGGGTGCTTCGGGGTGAAGACCGTCGTCGTCAGCCCGGGGAACTCGGCCTACGGCCTGGACACGCACCTCGGCGTGGTCACGGTGTTCGACCGCGCCACCGGGGCGCCGCGGGCGGTCATCGAGGCCGGCTCGGTGACGGCGATCCGCACGGCGGCGGCGTCCGCCGTGGCCACCCGGGTACTGGCCCGCGATGGGGCCTGCGACCTCGCCGTCATCGGGTCAGGCCGCCAGGCCCGGCTGCACCTGCTGGCGCTGCACGAGTCGATGCAGGTCCGGACGGCCGCCATCTGGGGGCGCAACCAGGAAGCCGCGCGCGCGCTCGCTGACTGGGCCGGCGAGACCTTCCCGTTCGCCGTCACCGTCGCCCCGACCGTCAGGGCCGCCGCCAGGCAGGCCAGCATTATCTGCACCGTCACCAGCTCCGCCGAGGCTCTCCTCGGGCGGGACGACGTCGTCCCGGGGACCCACGTCAACGCGGTCGGCGCCTGCTTCCCGTCCTGCCGCGAGCTGGGAGCCGACCTTGTCGCCGCCGCGCGCATTGTCGTGGATAACGCGGAGGCGGCGAGGGCCGAGGCCGGGGACCTGCTGCTGGCCGCGGCCGAACTGGGCACGCCGCCCGGCGACCTGCCCGAACTGGGCGCCGTGCTGCGGGGGCAGGCACGTGGCCGCTGCGGCCCTGACGAGATCACCGTATTCGAGTCGCTGGGGTTCGCCGCGCTGGACGTGGCCGCCGCTTCCTGGATTTCCGCGGAGGCAGACCGGCTCGGAAAGGGCGTAAGCGTGCCCCTGGACCCGTAGGCAAAAGCCCGCCGGGGGGCCGGGAAGATAACTCACGGCTCCCGGAGGGGTAGAACGACCGGGCTCTGATCATGCCGGAAGATGATCGAGGTACGCACGTCGGTGATCTCCTTACGCTGGGCAAGGCGGTCGAGGATGAAGTCGTTCAGCTGCTCATTGTCACGGACCGCGACGTGGACAAGAAAATTATCATTGCCGGACATGACGAACACCGAGAGCGTCTCGGGTAAAGCGGTGATGAACGCGTGAAAGGAGTGTATGACGGTGCGGCTGGGAGGGCGCACGCGAATAGCGACCATCGCCTGAACCGGCCTGTTGATGAGCTTTAGGTCGACCTGGGCGTGAACGCCCGTGACCAGGCCGCTTCGCATGAGACCCCGGGTCGCTCCAGGCAGGTTGATTCTGCTACGTACAGGAGCGCGGCAAGTTCCCGGTTGGTTCTCCGGGCATCCTCCTGCAGAAGCCCGAGCAGTCTCGAATCTATTTCGTCCACAGGCCTTACTGACCAATCGTAAGCGAAGATACTCCGGAGTTCTCAGTGAAAGACCGAAGCATACACGGCGAGGCGGCGTATTCCCGGTGGCGGTACCGTAGCGTGGCGGGCATGCGCGCAACGGGGCGCTCCGCGCAGCCTCATGATCATCCCCGGCGGGGCCGCCCGGCCCCGCGGGACGGGCAGTCGCCCCACTGGACCGCCGTGGCGGCCGTCCTCCTCGCCGCGCTCATCTGGAGCACCTCGTTCGCCGTCACGAAGGTCACGCTCCGGGCACTCCCCCCGCTGACGATCGGGGCACTGCGCTTCGCTCTCGCCGCCATCGTGCTGGGCGTCATCGTGCACGCCCGGAGAGGGGCCGTGCTCCCGACCGTCCGCCAGCGCGTCCGCATCGGGCTGGCCGGCCTGCTCGGCATTACCGCCTACTTCGCGCTCGAGAACTTCGGCGTCGATTTCGCGAGCGCTTCAGACGCGACGCTCATCGTCGCGTCGTATCCCATCATCACGCTTATAGCCGAGCTGGCCCTGGGCCGGGTCCGGTTCTCCGCGATCCGCCTTCTGGGCATGGTCGTGGCCGCCGCCGGAGTGTGGCTGGTCATCAGTCACGGCCGGGCCTCATACGGCAGGCATCATCTTCTCGGGGATCTGATACTGCTCGCCGCCGGAATAGTCTGGGCAGCGTACAGCATGGTGGCGCAGCAGGACTCATCTGGGGCGTCGCCCATTGTCGTGACCTATTACCAGACGCTGGCCGGGGCGCTCGGATTCGTCGTCCTTTCCCTCTCCGAGGCCAGTCGCTGGTCCGCGGCGTCGCCCGGCATGATAGCCCGCGTGGTATTCCTCGCCCTCTTCTGCTCGGTAGCGGCCTTTCTGTCTTATAATTACGGGCTGAAGTCCCTGGTCCCCAGCGTCGCCGTAAACCTGCTGAACATTGTTCCGGTCGCGGGCCTTCTCTGGGCGATCGTCCTTGCCGGCGAGGTGCTGTCACCGCTGCAGGTCCTGGGCGGTGGTATCGTAATAGTCGGCGTAAGCATAGGCCTATTCCGCAGCACCCGCGAGCCCGGTCTGACTGACCCGAAGGAAGCAAGGGAGCCCGCCGATGCCATCCAGCTTGGACCAGAAGTGCGCAATAGTGATTTCTGAGTCGCTGCCAACCGGGTTAGCGGTGAACGCAGCCAGCGTGCTGGCCGTGAGCCTCGGCGCGAACGTGGAGGGAATCGTCGGTGACGATGTCAAGGACAGCGACGGGGTGACCCACTCCGGCGTTATATTCATCCCGCTCCCGGTCCTCAGGCACAGCACCGAGGGAATCGCCGCGCTGCTGCAAAGCGCCGCGGCGGACGATGAGCTGTTCGTCTACACGTTCAGCTCGCTGGCGCAGAGCTGCAAGACCTACGACGAATACATCGAGCGCATGGGCGCGACTCCCACCCGTGATGTCGAGGTGGTCGGGGTCACGCTGTACGGGCCGAAGAAGAAGATGAACAAGCTCGTGGGCTCACTCCCGCTGCTCCGCTAGCCGGAGTTTCCGACGATCATGATGCTTGCTGCCCGTTCTTGCTGGTCAGGAGGGGTGTGATGGGGCGTCTGGGCGTATGACCTAACTCCGGGGTGCCCAGCGGTTTAGCTCGAAGAGGTCGTATAGCTTGCGCTGGTCTGCGCTGGCTTCGGTGGTCATGCGCCGGGCCTTGGGGCGTCCGCCGGTGGAGGGGTAGATCAGCACGGTCTCGCCGATGCCGGCTAGCTGGCTGAGCAGCTCGCGGACGCTGAGGTGCAGGCCGGCGCGGTCGGCCTGGCGGCGCATCAGGTGAGCGATCTGCAGGGCGAGCACGCAGGTGAAGACGTGGACGCGGATGTTGTGCTCGGTCCAGTGGTGCATCGGGGAGAAGGAGACCACGCGGGGGTCCTTGAGCTGCCGGAAGGAGAACTCGGCCTCGGACTGGGACCGGTAGCCGGCGATGA
>ODAK010003803.1_pt1 | contig 15585 bp, 13 predicted proteins | sample 1539591 | NCBI WGS metagenome assembly ODAK01 (sample SAMEA3539303, study PRJEB22396) | soil metagenome | biome: tundra; feature: field; material: soil | place: USA | collected 2010-05 | depth 0.15 m | reverse complement strand
CTTCGACCGCCTGCCCTACCGTTACGCCCGTTGGCTCGAAGGCGAAGGCATCGATTTCGACAAGCTGGAGCTGCCCGGCCGACAAAGCTGTGTCATCGACGTCGAAGGGCGACCGCTCGTGCTGTTTGAAACCGAGTGGCTGTTGCGCAGGGCCGAAGAAGCGAACAAGTCTGTGAAGTTCATCTCGGCGGTTCAGCCCGGACGCAGCAATCGTTCTGCTGCATAACGGACTTCTCCTCGAGAAACCCGAAATCGAGCGTTCCCTAGATAGCTCAAGCCTGGCATGCTCGGGCCTCCAGGTGCACCACATGCCGATGAAATGTTGGGTTCCGTTCTTCGCGCTCGCTATCGCTGCGGTCAATTGTCAGGTGAAGAAAAACGGCTTGGCCTTGTCGTCGAGCCCCGACACCGGCAGCTCCGTCGAACCAGAACCGATAGTCGATGCTGTCGATGCAGCATGGAAGGGCAACGACGTAGCAACCACGGCCTCCGGCGGAGTCCCGACCGGAGGAACCGATGCCGGCGTAGTTACGGGCGCCGGAGGAGCAACCGCAGTTTCCACAGGGGGCGCACTTGCATCGGGCGGCGCGCCCAGCCCAAGTAGCGGCTTCGGCGGAGCGGTCGCGACCGGCGGATCGGGCATCATCGGGCCGGGCGGCGTACCGATTCTGTTCGACGCTGCCGGCGTTCCCGACGCCCCCGCCGACGAACGGCTGGAAAGCGACGCGAGCGACGCGGCCGCACCTGACGCATCCCTAACACTGGTCTGGTCTGACGAGTTCGACAGTTCCTCAATCGCTGGTGTGGATACCAGCAAGTGGAGCTACGTCACGTGGGATCCTGGGCACGTCAACAACGAGGCCCAAAAATACACGAACCGGCTCGAGAACGTCTTTCAGGACGGCAACGGCTATTTAGTGTTGCGAGCCCTCAATACGCCATTCAACGGGTTTCAATACACCTCTGGCCGTGTTGAAACGAATGGCAAATTCTCTTTTAAGTTCGGGCGCATTGAAGTTCGTGCCAAGCTGCCCGCCGGAATTGGCTCATTTCCAGGAATCGTGATGCTCGGCATCGCCGGCAATTGGCCCCAATGCGGGGAGCTGGCGATCATGGAACAGTATGGCCAAGATAAGAGCGCCATCAACAGCACCGCGTTCGCCGGCGGCGGGCCAGGGTCGGGGGACGTCGGGCCTGCCAAGTACACCTTCGCCGAAGGCACCAGCGCGAGCAGTGATTTTCACCTCTATTCCCTCGACTGGTATGCCGACCACCTCGTCTTTCAGGTCGACGGTGCTGAAGTTACACGCTCGACTTTCGACAAGACCTCTCCGCTCTACAGTATCCCTGAATACATCGTGCTCGACGTTGCTTTAGGTGGAGACAAGGGCGGAGCGATCAAAGCCAGCCAGTTCCCAATGGAAATGATTGTGGATTACGTTCGCGTCTATTCGCTTCAGTAATCTCGTTACTTACTGGAAACCGGAATTTCCGCCGCTGTTTCCGAGGTTTAGCCGAAGCGTAGCGGTGGGCGGAAATGCCGACGCGACGATCGTTTATTGTTTGCGCAAGCGTGGCTGCACAACCGCCGTTCATGTGTTAAACAAGCGCGCCCCCTTGAAGAGTTCTCGATGAACCACTGCGGCTCGAAAGGTCCAGCTCCACTCGCATGACGTCGCCGCTCTAACCCCGTGAATCGTTTCGCGTTTCGCTGACATCGCCGCAGCTGACCACAATCATCGACGAGTTCGCGCGTCAGTTGACCGAGGTCGCGGAAAGGGCGGCTGCCGAGCAAAGCCAGGCGCTTCTTCGCGAAGCTTTCGCCGTCTTTCGAGCCGAGGAGCAGCAGCCAAATCCCCAGCGACAGCGATGGCTGGAGGACCTGACGCAACAGATGATCGCCGCCATCGGGCAACTCATGCAGGATATGGGCGACGAGCGCGTCCGCAACGAGCTCTCCCGACGAGCCGCTCAAGGAACGCAAGGTCCGTCGCAAGTTTCCGGCATCGTTCGCCCACGAGCGCGACGCAAGCCCGTGCGGCCAGCCCCGCCGCCGCTCGATCCCGAGCAAATCAAGCGCGATCAGGAATTCGCACGTCTGCGGACCCTTCTAAAACCGGTCGCCGACGAGGAGCTTGCTCCCGCGCCGACGCCGACTTTGGTAACGCCACCCGTGCAGGCCCCTCGTCCCGCCGGTCCGGGCGACCTTCTGCATACACTGGAAAAGGAAATCCAAGACGCTGTCCCAACGCTGGGCACGCTGGGTCCGGCGCGGTGCGCGGCCCAGATCGCCGCCTGGGTAGGCCAGGTGCGCGGCCTGCGCGATCGCCTCCCGCCCGAGGTATCAGCGACCATGCGCCCTGCTTTCCGCATCTTCCTCGAACATCTAGGCCAGCTGCGCCTGCAGATGGAAGCCCACGTGGTCGACGCCCTCGAGCAAGACTGGAAGGCGCCTGACTGGGACACCTATGTCGAAGTGAACCGCGCTCGCGCGGAACAACGTCCGCCGAACGTTCCGCGAGACAACTTGCAGATGCACTACCGGGCGATGCTGCGCGCGCTGGTGCTGCCCTATCGGCGAAACGTACCCCAGCAAGCCTTGCCCATCATCGACGACGCCGCGGAGGTACTGCCTCCCGAGGACAATTTGCTGCAATCGGCGCGACGGCGGCACCGGACGGTGACGCAGGAACAGCAGCCGCGACCTGCCGAGGCCGAGAAAGCCGCGCCGCCCGCACCCGATCCGGCTCCTCCCAACGGCGCGGAACCCGCAGCCGCGGCGGTCGAACCCGAAGCCGAGACGGCCTTTCCGAGCACAAACGTTCCTGTGCAGCCGACGCAGGAACACGAATTCGACAGTCCGTGGCTCAAGTAGTCCAGCTGCTCACGACGAGGCCGTGGGCGCTGCTCGTCTGGGCCGCGCTCGGCATGTGCGCGGGCACCTTGCTGCGCGCCCTGCTTGGCCAGAACGCAAGCCGCTTGGCCATCGTGCCGCGCACCACGGGCGGGCTCCTCGGCATCGTCACGGCACCGTTCATCCACGGCGGGCTTGCCCATTTGCTTGCCAATCTTCCGCCTTTCCTCGTGCTTGGCGCGCTTCTGCTTCGGCATGGTGAGCACACGTTCATCAAGGTTGCCCTGCTGATTGCCTTCACCTCAGGCTTGCTGGTCTGGCTTTTCGCGCGCTCGGCAGCGCACATGGGCGCCAGCGGTATCGTCTTCGGTTTCTTCGGTTACCTTGTCGCGTACGCGTACTTCCATCACGCGATCGCCGACGTCGTCATCGCGGTACTTGTCGTCATGGTCTACGGCTCCATGCTGGCGGGAATCAAACCAGCGCGCAACGGCACGTCGTTCGAAGCGCATTTCTTCGGCTTAGTGGCCGGCATCGGCGTCGCTTGGCTCGACCGGGCCTTCTAGTCCGACTATGCTTGCCTCATCTCTGTCTGAGCTCGCCCCTTGAGTCGCACCTTCGGATTTCTGATTCTCTTCGCGATCATCGCGGGCATCCTGGTTGGCCTGCACTACTACTTCTGGGCGCGGCTGGTGCGCGATCCCCAGCTAACCGGTCTCCTGCGCCACCTCGGCACCGGCCTGGCCATCGCCTTGCCGCTGCTCATCATAGGCACCATCGCAGCCCATCGCCTGTGGCGGCCCCTTGGCCGCATTCTGGCATGGCCAGGCTTCATCTGGATGGGCGCCATGTTCATCCTCTTCGTCCTTCTGCTCGGCTTCGACGCCGTACGCCTCTTGTTCCTCCTCGGCAATCGCTGGCTCGGCAAAGGCGACCTCCTCGATGGTTCGCGCCGGGTGCTCACAGCGCGTATTCTAGCCGGCGCAGCCCTCGCTGGCGTAGGCGGTATCACCGCAGCCGCCGTGCGCGCTACGCAAGGACCAATCGCGGTCAAGCGCATCGAGATCGTGCTCGACCGATTGCCGGCAAGCCTGGACGGAAAGAAGATCGTCCAGCTTTGCGACCTGCACGTAGGCGGGCTTCTGGGGCGCAGCTTCGTCGAGCGCGTGGTTCGCACCGTAGACGAGCTCGGCGCCGATGTGGTCGCCATCGTCGGAGACGTGGTGGACGGCACGATCGAACAATTGCGACCGGCACTGGCGTCTTTGGCGACCTTGCGCTCGCGCTATGGAACGTTCTTCGTCACGGGAAACCACGAGTACTATTCGAGTTCGGGAGCGCGTGCTTGGATGGACGAGTTTTCACGCATGGGCATGCGCGTGCTGATCAACGAGCGCGTGGCCATTACCGAGGGCGAGTATGCCTTCGACATCGCGGGCGTGCCCGATCACGGCGCCAGCCGCTTCGGCAAAGACGGTCCCGGCGAAGATGTCGAAGCGGCGATGGCCGGTCGCGATCCATCGCGCGCCGTCGTGCTTTTGGCCCACCAACCTATCGCCATTCACGAAGCTGCGCGACTGGACGTCGACCTGCAGCTTTCGGGTCACACCCACGGCGGCCAAATCTGGCCGTGGGGGGCACTCGTCCGTCTGCAACAGCCGTTCATCCGAGGCCACCACCGCGTGGGCAACTGTCAGCTCTACGTCAGCTGCGGCACCGGCTTTTGGGGCCCGCCCATGCGCCTCGGTGCCCCCGCCGAGATCACTGAAATCATCCTGCGTTCGGGAAAGAAGCCGGCGTGAATCAAAGATAAAGCCAGTGGCCGAAGCGGTCCTTCTTGGTCTTGAGGTAGCGCTCGTTGTCCTTGTGGGTGGACGGCTGCAGCGGCAGGCGCTCGACGATGCGAATGCCGAACTCGCTGAGTTTTTCAATTTTCTCGGGATTGTTGGTGAGCAGACGGAGACTCTTCACTCCGATCTTTTTCAGCATCTCGGCGGGGACGACGTAGTCCCGCGCATCGGGCAGGAACCCGAGTGACGTGTTCGCTTCGAGGGTGTCGCGCCCGCGGTCTTGCAAGACGTACGCGCGCAACTTGTTGGTAAGCCCGATGCCACGCCCCTCTGCCTGCTGATACAGAATCAGCCCGCGGCCTTCCCTCTCGATGGCAGCTAAGGCGGCGTGCAGCTGATCCCCGCAATCGCAGCGGCGGCTGCCAAACGCGTCGCCGGTCAGGCAGGCCGAATGAATGCGGCAAAGCAGATTCTCGCCATCGCCGATCTCGCCCTTGAGCACGACGGTGTGGTCCTTGCCGTCTTTGTTATTCACGAAACCGAGAATGCGAAAATCTCCGTAGTCGGTCGGAAAATCCGCCGAGGCAACCAGCTTCACGCACAACTTTTCCGAGCAGCCATTGCAAGAAACATCCGGCGGACAATTCTTGAGCGATTGAATGTCGTGCTCGATGATGGCGCTCAGCTGATCGATCTCATGCATGGGAGTACCTCGGTGTTTCTTTCTGAACGTCTCGAATCAGCTCTAGCGCGTTTCTTGGGGATGAAAGCCGGGCGCGATCAGGTGCGCGATACGAGCCGGGTTGCGCACGCCTTGGTTCGCCATCCATCCGTTGGATCGCGCGCGCAGCTCCTCGCCGCGACGACCGCCGAGAAGCTCGCCCAGCGAGCGCCGCCCGGACTCCGCCAGCAACATGGCGCCCGCCGCCTCGGCCGTGGCGACCGCGCGCTCGATCGCCACCAGCCCCTCGTCGCGATTCATGGCAGGCATCAGCCAACGCGCACCGGCTTCGATAGCCGCGCCCATGGCCACGCCCGTCTGATGTTCCGCTTTGCTGAGGAAACGTGCCTTCTTGCGTGCCTCGCGCAGCAGAGCAACGCGTTCGTGCTCGCTCGCTTGTTCGGCCATGCGCAGCGCCACGCGGCCGTAAATGAATGCGTATTCGATCCGGATGCCGCTCACCTTGAGGAGCGCCGAGCGACGAAGCTTGGCCTCCTCTTGACGAATATAATCCCACGCCAGGTCCGGACGGTCGGCATACAGAGCCTGCTCGCAACGACCGTAGAGATAGAGAAAGTGTTGGATGTGATAGACGCCCTTGGGCCAGGAATCGAGGATGCCATCGATTTCCTTTGCTGCCCGGGCCGGATCGTCGCGGATGAGCCACACGATGGACTGATACGTGCGCAGGTTGGTCGCCAAGTAACGATCGCCCGTGCGATCGGCATCGGCCGTGTAGCGATCGAAGCGCTCGCACAGCTCGCGAATGCGACCGGACAGGCGCAGCGAAAAGCACGCGAAGGACCGCGTGGTAGCGAGCTCCCAGCTCATGCCACGACAGTGAGTCAGGAAATGCTGCTCGACCGCTAGCAGATCGTTGGCCGCGTCGTCGAATTCGCCGGCGAAGTAGCGCACGATGGCCTTGCACATGCGGGCCACGCCGATGGTGGCGGAATCCGACGAACGCCGCGCCAGCACCTCGGCCTCGGATGCGAGACGCATGGCCCAGCCGAACCGCGCTCCGCCGAGCGCCGCCAACTGAGCCGCCAGCGTCGCGAACCCCTGCGCCACCCGCCGAATGTCGCCGGTCTTGAGGGCCAGCATCACGAAGCGCAGGAGGAAATCGTCGCCGCGCAGGGTGTCCACGACGCTAAGGCCGATGTTCGCGGCCCACAGCACGTCGAGCAGGTGCTTGTCCTCGGCGGAAATGCTCGACGCCGGGCGCTCGACGAAGCCCACCCCGCGCAAGCGCAACCGAACGAGTCGCCACGCCACCGACAGCGCCGCTCGCCGAGGTCCAGGCGCCAGCGCCAACCCCGCCTCCTTGAGCACTTGGGTGAGTACTGCCATGCCGCGAGCAATCTCGCCCCCGCGCAAAAGCTGCTCGGCGGCCAGGTGGCGCAGGCGTGAGGCCTGGGTTGGATGGCTCCGCTCGGCTGCCTGTTGATACGCATCGGCGGCAGCCACCGCGCATCCCGTGGCGGCTTGGCAATCGCCGAGCGCTCGGTAAAGCTCGGCGCAAGCGTCATCGTCGGTTTCGAGAGTGGCCGCCGTTTGGTAGAGCTGAGCGGCTCTGTCGAAGGCCAACTTGGTCCGCGCCTCGGCAGCGGCTTCGCACGCGTAGCGCTTGGCACGCTCGTGGTCGTCGGCGGACAGCCAAAAGCGGGCGAGCATATCCGTGCGCTCGCGCTCCCATTGCTCCACCGCTTGCGCCAGCTGCACGTGCAATTGGCGCGAGGTTGCCTCGTCGAGGCTGGCCACCACGACTTCGCGGATGCGGTCGTGGTACGCCTCGACGACGTCCGAGCCCTGGCGGCCTCGGCGACGGACCAGGCTCTGCTCTTCGAGCGAAGAAATCCCAAGCTCCCACGCATCCGAGCCGAGGGTCAGCCCGGATGCACCGGCCAGAGCACGCTGGGGCAACGGATCGCCGGCCACGGCAATGACCCGCAAAAGACGCTGACTTTCCTCGGGCAGATCGCCCACGCGTGCCAGGATCATGCTGTCCAGGCTGAAGGCGTTCCCGTCGGCTGACCCTTCGGCGCCAGCTCGGGCCGCGACGCGCGTCCGCAGATGGTGCACGAGCTCGACGATGAAGAAGGGATTTCCCTCCGCTTCCTTGACGGCGGCGTTGGCGATTTTCCGCTTCATCGTCATCGCCATGTCCTCGTCGTCGAGCAAATGCGTAACGAGGGCGAACGTACTGTCGGGGGACAGCGCCCCGAGCGTGATGGTTTCGAGCCCTGGCTGTTCGGTAAACTCGCGCAGCATGGGATCCGCCGCTGCCTGGTCCGCGTTGTTGCGAAAGCTGACGACCAGCAGGATAGCGGGCGCGCCCGGCTGTTGGGTGATGGCTCGCAAGAGCGAGAAGCTGTCGCGGTCGGCCCAGTGCAGGTCGTCGATGAAGATGACAATTGGCTGCGTGCGCGCCATGCGACGCAAAAGCTCGCAACACGCCACGAACGCTTGGTTGCGCAACTCCTTGGCATCGCGCAGCGCCGGCAGAAAGTAGCGCTTGTGCTCGGTAAGCTTCAGCCGACGGAGCACGGGGAAAATCTCCCCCAGATAGAGGATCCCGTCGGGCAAGACATAGGCTTGGTCGTCCCCGCTCAAGCTGACCAGCCGATAGCTCAGGCCATCCACGACGTTGTCGAATGCCTTGAACGGCAGGGTCTCGCGCTCGTGGCATCTCCCGCGCAAAATCAGCGGCGCCGACGCTGGCGCGCCCGCGCTTTGGATGTCGTCGAGAAACGACTCGACCAAGCACGTCTTGCCGATGCCAGAGCTGCCTTCCACGGCGACAACTGCCAGCTCGCCCTTGCGCATGCGTGAGTACGCGCGGTAGAGCGCCTGAATCTCCTTTTCGCGACCGACGATGTGGAGCGCGGGAATCGCGATGGGCGTGGGCTTGCGCATGCGCGGCGTGGTCATGCGGTCCTGGCACACGCCAAGCCGAACCAAGATTTCTTGCCCGAGTGGACGCGTGAGCGGATCACGATGGATGAGCCGCATACAAAGATCACTCAGCGCCTCGTCCGCGTTCGGATTGAGCTCGACTGGCGGAACCGGATCTTCGCTTTGCTTGCGCAAGAGCACGTCAAACATGGCGCCCTCGAACGGACAACGTCCGGTGAGCACCTCGTAAAGCATGGTGCCAACGGCGTACCAGTCGGCCGACGGCAAGCAGCGCTTTTCCAATGCCTGCTCGGGTGCCATGTAGGCAGGCGTTCCGGAAAAGCCTTCAGCCGACACCGTTCCGCTACCCATCTGTTTGGCGAGGCCGAAGTCCAAAATAACGACACGCCCCTCTTCCGTAACCAGAACGTTCGACGGCTTGATGTCGCGGTGGATGCAGCCGGCTTCGTGCATGGCATGCACGCCGACACACAGCTGTTGCACCGTTTGCAACAAGCAATCGGAATCGAAGTGCATCCCCGCCGCGTCAACGGTCGAGCTGTTGCGAGCGCCGAGCAGGAATTGATCGAATGGCAACCCCGGCACGTATTCCATCGTGAAGAACCACAGAGGGCCCTCGGAGATGAGCTCGTAAAGCGTGACCAGATTCGGGTGTTTGATATCCGCGACGGCGCGAAACTCGCGCTTGAAACGGTAAAGCTCGGTGCCGGTCGAAAGCTTGAGCGTCTTGAGCGCAACCTCGGTACCAAGCTGCTCGTCGCGAACCAGATGCACGCTGCCCATTCCGCCCGTACCAAGAAGGCGGATGGGTTTGAATCGAGAGGTACCAGTGAAGAACATGGCAGCGAATCGCCAACGGGTCGTCCAGCGGGCGCAGTACGTTATCACGGAATGGGCTGCGGCCAAGACCCAGAACGACCCAGAACGACCCAGGAAGCCCCAGGGAAGAAAGAACAAAAGCCGACTCGACCACCCGAGCGCGAGTTGCAGTATGATCGCCGGGCTCAGCCCTTTTCCAACCACCAACCTCTCGGCTTGCGAGCGAACGTTAGATGGCAATTGAGTCCGTCAGCCTGCGTCCTTGTCATGTGCCTGCCGGGTGCGGGACGCAAGGCTTAGGAACGGCGGCTCTCCTGTCGAAGTTGGTAGCACCATGAACGCGGTTGAAGAGCTGGAGTCCAGTACCGAGCGTGCCCGGATGGTCGACGCAGAATTTGATATCCATGCCGTGCTGCAAGCCCGCAGCATGCTCAGCCACTTTCAGCCCATCATTTCTATCCGCGAAAAGAAAGTGATAGGGCTTGAGGCTCTCGTTCGAGCCACCAACCCGGGCAGCGGCAAGCCCATCTCGCCGAGCTACCTCTTCGACGCCGCCGTCCGGCACAAACAGTCGCTTCACCTCGATCGATTGTGTCGGGAATCGGCCATCTCGGGCTTTGCCAAGCTGGCCAACCTCGATCCCGAGCTGATTCTCTTCATCAATGTCGACGTTTCCAGCCTCAGTCGTTCGGCCGCCGAATCCGACGCGCTCATTCGGTTGACCGAAGAGTATGGCCTTCCGCCCGAACGCGTGGTCATCGAGATCATCGAGTCCAAGATCGACGATGCGTCGGCCTTAAAGCGCTTTGTCGCCAACCATCGCAAGCGCGGATTTCTGATCGCTCTCGATGACATGGGCGCCGGCCATTCCAATCTGGAACGGATTCCCAGTATCAAGCCCGACATCATCAAGCTAGACCGCTCGCTTATCCAAAACATCGACCGCGAATACCACAAGCAAGAGCTGTTCGACTTCTTCATCAAGCTCGCGCACCGGATTGGCGTTTTCGTGGTCGTGGAAGGCATCGAGACCGAGGGCGAGGCACTGACCTGCCTGGAGCGCGGAGCGGATCTCGTCCAAGGATACTACTTCGCGCACCCGCAGCCGGCCGCGCGCGAGTGCCTGGAAAGCGGACTCGACTACGCCAGCCGTCTCCGGTCGGTGCTGACCAATCACTTGGTCGAGCGATTCACGCAGCGCAAGCTGATGTACAAGCAGTTCAACGATATCGCCAGTCGTATTACCGCGGTGATCGAGATGAGCGAACCCTCTGCGTACGAAACCATGCTGGAGCACGCTCTCAAGCGGTTTCCGCTCGCCGAGTGTGGCTATGTCATCCACGAATCGGGCCGCCAGCTCACAAGAACCGTGTTCAACCCCGGATGCGTTCAGAGACGACGCACGCCGCTTTTCGGTCCCGCTCCTGCCGGTGGCAATCAGAGCGCGAAGGACTACTTCATGTACGTCGGCAAGAATCAACGCCACTACGTCACCCGTCCCTACGTATCCGTGGCGACGGGCAACGTCTGCGTGACGATTTCCAACCGAGTCAGCCTGAGCTCGGGCGAAGCCTGCGTCGTCTGCGTGGACATCCACCTTTCCGAAGATCTCTAGCCCGCTCCCCGCGCCCGAACCGGACTGCCAGCGACGCATATTCGGCGCCGTTCGTTCGTTTTTCGTACCCTTGGCGCCCCAAATGAAGAATGATTCGGGCCGCGAGGAAACGCATGAACAGTACGATGCTTGCAGGGTTGTCCCTTATCGACGCCACCGGCCTTTTCATTCTTGCGACTACGGCGCTCACGCTTCTGCTTGGCATCGCAGCCAACCTGTGGCTGCGCGGCCGCTACGCAGCGATCGAAAAGGAAGTTCGCCACGCACAATCCGATGTCGGTTTCTCCACGCCCGTGCTCCGTCACATCGTTAGCGATGCCGCCGACGCAGCCGCCGGCGCGGGCGACGTGAACAGCCAAGCCATCATCGAAGAATGCTTCCACACCGACCTACGGGGCATGCTGCTCGCCGAGCGCTTCCTCCGCGGCGCCACAGGCTTGGTCATCATCCTTGGCCTGCTCGGCACCTTTTACGGGCTGACCCTTTCCATCGGCAAGATCGTTCATCTCGTCGCGACGGAGACCGGCGCGGGCACCGACATCGCTCAAGGCGTGAGTCAGGGCCTGACCCAAGCGCTCTCGGGCATGGCGGTCGCCTTTTCCAACTCGCTCGTCGGCATTTTGGCTGCCGTTGTTCTGACCGTGGTGGGCATCCTTTCGAACGTTTCCGACCGGCGGAGCGCCGTCATGGTCCAGATTGAGACCTACCTCGACCGTGCGCTCCAGCGACGTCCCGCCGCGCTTTCCGGCTCGCCCGATGGCCTTGGCCAAACCGTTGCCGTGCTCGGCAACGCCATCGTGCGCTTCGAGGCTGCGCTGCAATCGTTCGCCACGACGACGAAGGATTTCCACGAATTCAATGCCCACCTGAAGGACAACGTCCAGCGCCTCAGCCTCACGTTTGCCGACTTTCGCGATTCCCTGAAGGCGCAGATGTTGGCCACCGGCCCGACGCGAAAGATCTAGGAGAGCCGCGTGCGAACCAGACGCCCCTTTCTGTCCGATTCCGATGGCACCCGCGAAATCTGGCCTGCCTTCACCGACGTCATGTCGACCATGGCGCTCATCATGTTCGTGCTCGTCCTTTTGGCCTATGTGCGCAACCTGATCGCGGAAAAGCGCATGGGGGATTTCCAAGCGCGCATCGCCGCCTCGGAACGGCAGCTGCGTGGCGTGCAAGCCCAACTTGATGCCGGCCGCGCCGAGCTGGATGCGTCCAAACGCCTAGTGGCAAGCCAGCAAGCCGTCGTCGCCGACAGCAATCGCCAACTGACGACCTTGCGCAGCCAACTGCAAAGCATTGCCGTGCTGCGCGTTTCGGTCCTAGAAAAGCTGAAGAACGCCATTGAAGCGCAGCTTGGCGGTGGCGCCGGCAAGACCGACCTCGTCACGATTGGCAACAACGGTGATATTACCGTCAACGAAAGCCTGGTTTTCGAGTACAACTCGCACGCCATCAAGAAGCAGGCGCGGCCATTTCTTGATTCCTTGGCCAAGGCGCTCGGCAATGTGCTGGCAGACGCCGAGATCCGCGAGACCATCGACAGCATCGTCATTCAGGGTCACACCGACGATCGGGGATCGGCCACGTTCAACTGGGATTTGTCCGCCAAGCGGGCCACGGCCGTGCTCGACTATCTTTTCCAGACCAACAAGACCTTGGCCGAGAGCTACGGCAGCTTCTTCGCAGCCAGCGCCTACTCCAAGTTCCGCCCCATTGCCACGGCCCAGACCGAGGCCGCGTATCAACAGAATCGGCGCATCGAGATTTCGGTGGTACCGAAAGACACCAACGTACGTCGCGTGATCGAAGAGTACATGCAAAAGAGCGCACCGCCGCCACCGTCGGTAGAGCCAGCGCCAGCGCAATAGAAGCAAGCATGCCAGCTCAGGCCCGGCGCTTTCGCCTGGTTCCGATTGGCCATTCGACGCCGATCTGATAGACGGTGACCATGAACTGGGACGCCGTCTTCAGCAGCTTTGCCTTGGTTGCTGCGAGCGAAATGGGCGACAAGACCCAGCTCCTCGCCTTTTCGCTGGCCGGCCGCTTTCGCCGGCCGTGGACGATCATGGCCGGAATTCTCGTGGCGACTCTTGCAAACCATGCCCTGGCGGCGTCGGTGGGATCATGGATCTCGGCGCATGTTCCAGATCGCATCATGGCAGGCATTCTGGCAGCAACGTTCATCGCATTCGGCCTTTGGGCGTTGCGACCCGACACGCTCGACGACGACGGCGACGGCAAGCCCTCGCACTTCGGGCCGCTTCTGACCACAGCCGTGCTCTTCTTCCTGGCCGAGATGGGTGACAAAACCCAGTTCGCGACGGTAGCGCTGGGTGCCCGTTTCCACAGTGCCCTCACCGTCACCCTCGGAACGACGCTCGGCATGCTCGCCACCGATGGGCTCGCGGTCTTTCTCGGCGATCGCTTGGCCGACAAAGTTCAAGGCCGCTGGCTGCGAATTGTCGCGGCCGGCTTGTTCTTCGTGTTCGGAATCGCCTCCGCCTGGAAGGCGCTGCACACGTAGGAAAGTAATATTACGTGAACTGCACGGATCGTCGCGTGAAAGCACCGTCCATCCAGAAGCCGGTGATGGGGAAGCTGACAACGTGGCTTCCCTCGCTGGCGGCGCCGGCCGCAACCAGCAGCGGTGCATAGTGTTCCCACGTGGGAAGCGCCGTCGCCGCCGCGGGCGCGCGCATGTGGAAATCCTTCAAAGCATCCACATCGAAACGACGAATGCTCTCTTCGGCCCATGCATCGAAGTCCTTCGCCCACGCCGGAATTCCGGGGCGAAACGCGTAGCGCATGTTGTGCGTCAGGAAGCCGCTGCCGAAGATGAGAACGCCTTCGGCGCGCAGCGGAGCGAGCGCACGTCCCAACTCGACCAGGCGCTTGGGATCGAGCGTAAGTAACGATAGCTGCAACACAGGTACCTCGGCGTTCGGATACATCGGCACGAGCGGTACGTACGCCCCATGATCCAAACCTCGGTCGCTATCGTCCGCGACGGGTATCGCCTGTGCCTTCAGCAGTGACCGAATACGAACCGCCAACTCGGGGGCGCCAGGCGACGGATACTTCGTCTGGTAGTACCGGTCTGGAAAACCATAGAAATCGTACACGAGTGGTACGGATCGCGTCGCGCCCAGCGTGGCAGCAGGCTCTTCCCAGTGCGCCGAAATGACGAGGACGGACGTGGGCCTTGGCATGGCTTGCGCCCAGCCAGCGAGCTCTGCCATCCAGGCCTTGTCGTCAAGAAGAATGGGCGCGCCGTGTGCGGCAAAGATAACGGGCATCGTGCCTGGGTGGCGGGTATCGTTGGGATCGGGCATCGGTGGTTGGTCCTTTCGCCGACACGCCAGTGCCGCAGTCATCGACGCGAAGGCATGGAGACATTCCCTTCGATTCATGGGTCCGTCAAGCGTAGCAAGAATCAACAGGGGGCGTCACCGATGCGGGAGGGTGCCAATCGCTCCGGCGGCCACAAGCCGGTCTGCCAAAGTTCATGTAGCGGCCGGGAAGCACCCGTTTCTTCCGCGTGACGCCGGCCCTCGCCAAACCCGCGTAGCCACAGTCGACTTGTTGCATCTCAGCTTGGCTTCTGGCGTGCATTACCTCGCGCATCCCAAAGTAGAGATGTCGCCAACCCTAGCCGGAGTCCAAGCATGAAATCCGCTCACCGCAAGACAAGGTACCGTGTCGAGGAATTGGTCGCTGCTGCTTACGCGGCGGCGGGACCGGTGACACACGACCGTGCAATCGCAACCATTCTTGTAAGCAAGATCCTCGAGCACTGGCTGGCCAATTCCGATCGCCCGGACCTACTGAAGCAGATTCAGTCGACCTCTTGGTAAGGCGGGCGTGGTCTTGCTCTTGCAGAATTGCGTGGGCAATAGCAAACAGTCAGCAGTCGACGGAACTGTGATTCCGGGAGGACAATACCATGCCCAATAGCAATCGAGGATTTGCCGCAATGGATCCGGAAGAACAGCGCCGCATCGCCAGCAAAGGCGGCCGCGCTGCGCACGAGTCGGGACACGCTCACGAATGGAATTCGGGGGAGGCTGCCGAGGCCGGTCGTCGCGGCGGACTGGCATCGCACGGCGAACGTGCCGCCTTTCATCACGAATCCGCTGCCCATCATCATGCCCAGGCGGCCCGCTACCGCGCCAGCGGAGAGCACGACCGCGCGGATCTACACGCTGAGCACGCCCGTCACCACGGGCGCGAGGCCGACGAGGCGGGGGATCGCGCACGTGCCAACGCTAGCGCAAACGATCGTGGCTTTGCCGCCATGGATCCGGAGCGCCAGCGAGAAGTCGCCTCCGACGGTCGGCGTGCCTCGCACGGTGGGCGCAGCAACGAGTCCGAAGGTGGACGCGAAGAGGACTACCAGACAAGCGGCCGAAACGGCGGATCGCGGGGCGGTAGCCGCGAGCAGCATCAAGAGGCGGGCCGCCGTGGAGCCGAGGCGCGCTTGGGCCGTGATGGCGAAGGATCGGAAGACGAGCGAAGCTAAATTAGCTTCGTTGAGTTGAATAGCGCGATTTCTTAGAATTGGCGAACGACTTGGGATGGGACTTGTGCAGCGGCGGCTCAAACCAATGACCGCCGCTTGCACCTGCCCCGACGTCACGACGAAAGGACAGGCTCATGCATCTTCTCTGGTCTTTGATAGTTGGGTTGATAGTCGGGGCATTGGCGAAGCTTCTGATGCCGGGGCGAGATCCCGGAGGCATTATCATCACGATGCTACTCGGTATCGCAGGCTCGCTTCTGGCTCGATTCTTGGGTATCGCCATCGGCCTTTACCATCGGGGCGATAGTGGTCCAGGACTTATCGCATCGGTGATTGGCGCGGTGATTC
>ODAK010003802.1_pt1 | contig 15585 bp, 16 predicted proteins | sample 1539591 | NCBI WGS metagenome assembly ODAK01 (sample SAMEA3539303, study PRJEB22396) | soil metagenome | biome: tundra; feature: field; material: soil | place: USA | collected 2010-05 | depth 0.15 m | reverse complement strand
CGTTCTTCTTCAACGCCCAGATCGACTTCTTCGAGGAGATCGCCAAGTACCGCGCCGCCCGTCGCATCTGGGCGCGCGAGCTGCGCGAGAACTACGGCGCGCGCAATCCCCGCTCGTGGCTGATGCGCTTCCACGCCCAGACTGCCGGCGTGTCGCTGACGGCACAGCAGCCGCTCAACAACATCACGCGCACGGCGATCGAAGCGCTTGCGGGCGTGCTCGGGGGGACCCAGTCGCTGCACACCAACAGCTACGACGAGGCCCTCGCACTGCCGACCGAGGAGGCGGTTCAGATCGCGCTGCGCACGCAGCAGATCATCGCCCACGAGACCGGTGTGACGAACACGATCGACCCGCTCGGCGGGAGCTACTTCGTCGAGGCGCTGACCGACGAGATCGAAGCCAAGGCCTACCGCTACTTCGCGGAGATCGACCGGCTCGGCGGGATGGTCGAGGCGGTCAAGCGCAACTACCCCCAGCGCGAGATCGCCGATGCCGCGTTCGAGCTGCAGCGGCGGATCGACAGCGGCGAGCGGGTCGTCGTCGGCGTCAACAGCTACACCGTCGAGGACGAACCGCAGATCCCGACGATGCGCATCGACCCGTCGCTCGAGGGCAAGCAGATCGACCGCCTCGCGGCCGTCCGCGCCCGGCGTGACGCCGCCGCGGTCGAGACGAGCCTCGTCGCCCTACGCACCGCGGCGGCCACGCCGCGCAACCTGATGGAGCCGCTGCTGCACGCCGCGCGCGCGCACGCGACCGAGGGCGAGATCGTTCAGGCCCTCCAGGACGTGTGGGGCCGTTTCACCGAAACGCCCGTCTTCTGAGCAGGCCGCGCCAGCGAAGCGCCGCTCTATTCGACGATGTCTGCGTCGGCGCCCGCGCCCGCGCCCGCGCCCGCGCTCGTGGTGGCCTCACCGCGCAGCCGCCCCTGCAGGTCGCGGATGTGATCGACGCCGGCAGCCAGATCGCCGTGCGAGATCGCGCCGCGGTCGACGAGTCCGTAGGCCGTCTTGCCGAGATCGCCGTACGCCTGGCTCAGCTCACGCTTGGCGGCAACGGTCTGCGCCTGCTTCTGCGCAGTATTGGCCGCCTGCTCAGCCCCAGCCTTGACCTTGTCGAGTAGGCCCATATGTCTTCGCCTCCATCGGTGTCTGGTTTGCTCGAACGTAGAGCTTCGCACCAATGGCGTCAAGCCGGCGCGTCGGTGGCGCAGCGCTCGCACGCACCGTGCAGGATCACCTCGTGTTCGGCGACGCGCAGCGCCACGTGCTCGCTGACGCGACGCAGCTCGCGTTCGAGTCCCTCGTCGGCGAACGGATAGAGCCGCCCGCAGCGGTCGCAGACCATGTGATGGTGGTGGCCGTGCCCGTGACGCACCGGCTCGTAGCGCACGATGCCCTGGCCGACCTCGATCCGGGTCACGAGCTCAGCCTGCTCGAGCTCCTCGAGAATCCGGTAGACGCTCGCACGCGACACCGCGCGGTCCTCGCGCTCGAGCGCAGCGCCGATCTCGACCGCCGACAGTGCGCAGCGCTGCTCGCCGAGCAGCCGGATCACCGCCCGTCGCGCACCGCCGCGTCGGAACCCCGCGGCGGCAAGGCGCTCACTCGCCCGCTCAGCCCAGTCCTCGACGCCGCTCATCGCATCCATCGTAGAACCCCGGCCAACGGTCGCGAGCCGACCGCGAACGCCAGCAGATAGATGCCGCCCGCGACGAGCACGATCGCGCTGCTCGGCGGCAGCGCCGCGCTGCGATAGCTGATCGCGATCCCGATCCACACCGACGCCAGGGCCAGCGCCGCCGAGAGCGCCATCCCCCGGTAGGGGCTCGCGGTCAGCCGGTGCGCCGCGCCCGCCGGAGCGGCCAGCAATCCGAGCAGCAGCAGCGCGCCCACGGCCTGCGTCGCCTCCGCCGCGTCCGCGCCGACGAGCACCAGGAAGATCGTGCCGAGCATGCCCGCCGGAACGCCGCGCGCGATCGCCACCGCGGGGTCGAGCGAGGCGAACAGCAGCGGCCTGGCGATCGTCAGCGTCGCCGCGATCAGTACGACCGCGATGGCGGCGGCGAGCAGCGCCTGACCGCCGCTCAGGCCGAAGATCGAGCCGAACAGCGCGCGGGCACCGATGATTCCGCTGCCGCCGCCCGCACCGGCATTGAACAGGTCGAGGAACAGCACGCCGAGACCGAGGATCCAGGCGAAGGCGACTCCCACGGTCACATCGTCGGCGCGCGCTCGCTCGCCCAGCCCGGCGAACAGCAGCGCCATCAGCACCGTCGCCGCGAATAGCCCGATCCGCAGGTCGACGCCGGCGGCCGCGGCGGCCAGCGCGCCGGTGAACGCGACGTGGCTGAGGGCGTCGCCGGCGAACACCTGCGCGCGCAGCACGATGAAGTACCCCAGCAACCCGCTCGCCACGGCGATCAGCGAGCCGGCGAGCAGCGCGTTGCGCACGAACGGCAGCGCGAACATCAGCGCCGAAGCCCCCGCGCCCCTCGCGCGGCCGCATAGAGCACCAGCGCGATCGTCGTGACGAAGAACCCGAGCGCATCGTTGGTGAAGTAGGAGAGCGTGAGCGCGGCCCAGGTCGTCAGCACGGCGAGCGTCACGGCCAGCGCCAGGCTCCAGCCGATGCGAGCGGTCAACTGCTGCGCCGTCGCCGCCGGCGCGACGAGCAGCGCAAAGACCAGCAGCACGCCGACGATCTGGGCGGTCGCCGCGACGGCGAGTCCGACGAGCACGAGAAAGACCACCGACAGCGCGCGCACCGGCACCCCATCGGCCTTGGCGGTCCGCTCGTCCACCGAGGCGTAGAACAGCGGGCGCCCGGCGATCGCCAGCACGAGCCCGACGAGCACCGCGACCACCAGCAGGAGCTCCACCTGGCCGCGGGTGATGCCGACGAACGACCCGAACAGCAGCGTCTCGACGCTCTCGAGGATGCCGCCGTAGAGCGAGAGGAACAGATAGCCCAGCCCGAGCGCGACCGCCCCCACGGTCCCGACGACGGCGGACTCCTGGGCCAGGCTGCGCCGCCCGGCGACGCGCGAGCCAAAGGCGATCGCCAGCGCGCCGCCGACGCAGAACACGAAATACCCCGTGGCCAGGGGCAGCCCGGCGAGCGCCGCTCCGCTGGCGCCGGGGAACGACATCACCGACAGCGTGTGGCCGACGAAGCTCTCGCGTCGCAGCACGACGAACCAGCCGACGAGCGCCGCCACGACCGCGACGATCGTGCCGGCCTCCAGCGCGTTGACCATGAACGGGTACTGCACGAGCTGGTCGAAATCCGTGACCGGGTTGAGCGAGAACGACGGGTTCATCAGTGGGCGTGCCCGTGGTGGGCCGGCATGTCGGGCTGTCCGACGACGACCGGGCGCCCGTCGGAACGTCGCAGCACCTCCACTCCCGCGCCGTAGAGCGCGCTGAGGGTCTCGGTCGTGATCACCTCGTCGGGCGCTCCCGCGACGGCGCGCCCGCCGGCGAAGTAGATCACCCGGTCGAGGTAGCCCAGCAGCGGGTTGGGGTCGTGGGCGACGAGCGCGACGGTGATGCCATCCTCGCGGCAGAGCCGCTGGACGAGCGCGGACACCGCGGCCTGGTTCGGCAGATCGAGGCTCTCGAGCGGCTCGTCGAGCAACAGCATGGCCGGTGCGCGCACCAGCGCCTGCGCGATCAGCAGCCGCTGCTGCTCCCCGCCCGAGCACTCGCCGATCGGCCGGTCGGCGAACGCGCCCGCTCCCACCTCCGCGATGACGGCGTCGATCCGTGCGCGTGCCGCCGCCCGGCGCCGGCCAAAGCCGCCCGGCAGCGGCGTGCCCCAGCGGGTCCCGTCGAGACCGAGCGCGACGAGATCGCGCCCGCGGACACGAACGCTCTCATCGAAGCTGCGCCGTTGGGGCAGGTAGCCGATCCGGTCGCGATGCGCGCCGGGGGCTGCTCCGAGCACCGACGCGGTGCCCTCGCGCAGCGCGATCAGCCCGAGCAGGACCTCGAGAAACGTCGACTTGCCCGCGCCGTTGGGGCCGAGGATGCCGACGAACTCGCCCGCCGCCAGGTCGAGGTCGACGCCGCTCCAGACCGTCGCATCGCCGTGTGCGACCGCCGCGCCTCGCAGTTGCGCCACCGCGATCATCTGCCGGTCGCCCGTGCCAGCGCGCGCGCCAGCCCCTCGAGCTCGCTGACCTGCCACTGCTCGAAGCTGTCGCTCGCGGGCGACAGGGTCTCGGTGACGGTCGCGATCGGGATCCCGGCCGCTCGCGCGAGCTGGCTGACCCGCTGAACGTCCGGCGTCACGTTCTGGCTGTTGAACACCCAGACCTTGATCAGCCGCTGCTGCGCCTGGCGATCGACGGTCTGCTTGTCCGCCGCGGTGACGTCGGTACCTTCGGCGATCGCCTTGGCGAAGCTTGAGGGCGTGAGCAGTCGCAGCCCGAGCGCTGCGCCGAGCGGCTGGAAGATGCTCTCGCTGTAGCCGACCGGCACGCCGCGGTAGCGCGCGCGGATCTGCGCGATCAGCGCGTGGTAGCGGGCGAGCGCGGTTGTCTCGAACGCCCGCTCGCGGCCGCGGAAATATGCGGCGTCAGCGGGATCCAGGCGCGCCAGATCCGAGGCGATCGCGGCGACGACGCGCATCACGTTGCCCGGCGAGTACCACTGGTGCGGGTTATCGCCGGCGCGCAGGCCGAGCAGCGCGCCGACCGTCAGCGTGATTCGCCCCGACAGCGGGCTGGCGGCGAGCAGCTTCGGTGCCCAGTCGTCGTAGCCGATGCCGTTGACGATCGCGAGCCGGGCCGCAGCGAAGGTTCGCGCGTCGGCCGGTGTCGCGTCGTAGCTGTGGGGGTCGGTGTTCGGGTTGACGATGATGCTCCTGACCGTGGCCTTCGACCCGGCCAGCGCTCCCGCGATGCTCCCCCAGAAGTTCTCGGCGGCCACCACCTGCAGCCCGGCGTGCTTCGCACCGGCGCCGCCGCCGCAGCCGGCCAGCACGAGCGCCCCGAGCACGGCGGCACCCGAACTCAGCACACGGCGATTGAGGTCCATCGGGTCCCTTCGGTCGATCTGACCCGGGCTCTGTCACCCCTGCCCGACAATGATTGAGATTCAATCTTATATGAGATTTCGTCCCGCCATGCTCTCCGGGTCTCCGGTGTGTCAACCTGCACGGGCGCGACCCCTCGAGACCCGAATGTACGTCACCACACGCCCCGAACCGATCATGGCCCGAGCCGCTACCGAGAACTTCCCGGTGGCCTCACGCCTGCTGCCGGCGCGACTGCGGACGCACCTGCTTGCGATCTACGGCTTCGCACGGCTGGCCGACGAGCTCGGCGACGAAGCGCCCGGAGACCGCCTCGCTGCCCTCGACTGGCTTTCCGAGGAGCTCGACCGGGCGTTCATCGGCACCGCGACGCATCCCCTGCTCCGCGCGCTCGCACCGACGATCGCCGCCTGCGGACTCTCGCGCGAGCCGTTCGAGCGGCTGATCGAGGCCAACCGGGTCGACCAGCGCATCCGCAGCTACGACACCTGGCCGGCGCTGCTGGCCTACTGCCACCTTTCGGCTGACCCGGTCGGCGAGCTGGTGCTCAGCGTGTTCGGCGCGGGGAGTCCTGAGCGGATCGCCCACTCGAACGCCGTGTGCACGGCGCTGCAGCTGACCGAGCACTGGCAGGACATCCGCGAGGACCTCGCCCGCGCACGCGTCTACGTGCCGCTCGAGGACCTTGCACGCGGCGGCTGCACGATCGACGACCTCGCCGCGGAGCAGGTCAACGAGCGCCTTCGCCGCGTGCTCAGGCTCGAGGCGGCGCGGACCGCGGCGCTGTTCCGCGAGGGCGACGCGCTGGCGGCGAGCCTGCGTGGCTGGTCGCGCCTTGCCGTCGCCGGCTATGTCGGCGGCGGCCGCGCCGCTCTCGAAGCGCTCGCGCTCGCCGATTACGAGGTGCTGGCCCTGACGCCGCGACCGACGCCCCGGCGCACGCTCGGCGCGATCGTCCGCGTGCTCGTGCGCGCCGCCGGCGGATGAGCGAGGCCGCGCGCCGGCACTGCGCGCAGATCACCCGCCGCCAGGCCGCGAATTTCTACTACGGGATGCGCCTGCTGCCGGCGCCCAAGCGCTACGGGCTGTTCGCGATCTACGCGTTCGCCAGGCGCGTCGACGACATCGGCGACGGCCCGCTGCCGGTCGCCGAGAAACGGGTGCTGCTCGAGCAGGCCGCCGAGTCGCTCGGTCGGCCGCCGGCCGGCGATCCGGTGCTGGTGGCGCTGTTCGACGCCGAGCGGAGCTTTCCGCTGGAGCGCCAATCGCTCTTCGACCTGATCGACGGCGTCCGGATGGACGTCGACGGCACCAGCTATGAGACCTTCGACCAGCTCGTGGTGTACTGCCGCCGGGTCGCCGGCTCGATCGGGCGCCTGTGCGTCGCCGTGTTCGGCAGCGACGATCCGCGCGCCGGCGATCTCGCCGACGATCTCGGCGTCGCACTGCAGCTGACCAACATCCTGCGCGACGTCCGCGAGGACGCCGAGCACGGGCGCAGCTACCTGCCGGCGGAGGATCTGGAGCGGTTCGGCGCGCCGAGCCCGGAGTCGATCGGAGCGCTCGTGGCCTTCGAGGCCGCCCGCGCCCGCGAGTGGTACGAGCGCGGCCTCGAGCTGACCGGCATGCTCGACCGCCGCAGCGCCGCGTGCGTGCTCGCGATGAGCGGCATCTACCGGCGCCTGCTCGAGCGCATCGAGTCCGATCCGGCGGCGATCCTGGCGCACCGCGTGGCGCTGGGACCCTGGACCAAGGTCGGCGTGGCTGCGCGCAGCCTGCTCGGCGTCCGGCCGTGAACGTCGTCGTCGTCGGCGGCGGCGTCGCCGGAATCGTCGCGGCGCTCGACTGCGCCGCGGCCGGCGCCTCGGTGACGCTCGTCGAGGTCCGCCCGCGGCTTGGCGGCGCCGCCTATTCGGTGCCCCGCGGCGAGCTGTGGATCGACAACGGCCAGCACGTGTTCCTGCGCTGCTGCACGGCATACCGCGAGCTGCTCGCGACGCTGGGCAGCGAGTCGCTCGTCGAGGTGCAGCCGCGGCTCGAGATCCCCGTGCTGGCGCCCGGCCGCCGCGTCGTCACGCTGCGCCGCAGCGGCGCGCGCCCGCCGCTGCATCTGGCGCGAGCGCTGCTGGGCTACTCCCACCTGTCCGTGCGCGAGCGGATCTCGGCGGGCCGCGCGGCGCTGGCCCTCGGCCGCCTCGCCCCCGACGATTCGCGCACGCTCGGCGCATGGCTCGCCGAGCACGGCCAGAGCCCGCGCGCGATCGCCGCGTTGTGGGATCTGATCGCGCTGCCCACGCTCAACCTGCCCGCGGCGGAGGCATCGCTCGAACTGGGGACCTTCGTCTTCCAGCAGGGCCTGCTCGCCGACGCCGCCGCCGGTGACATCGGCCTGCACCGCGCGCCGCTGCAGCAGATCATCGGCGATCCGGCCGCCCGCGCGCTGGCGGCTGCAGGCGTCACGGTCCACCTGCGCTGGCCGGTCCGTCGGATCACCACGATCGGCGAGCGCTTCGCAATCGTCGGAGCCGATTCCTGGCTCGGCGCCGACGCGGTGATCGTCGCGGTCCCCCACGACCGCGCGGCGGCGCTGCTGCCCGAGCCGGCGCTCCGCGGCGCGCCGTGGCCCGGAGCGCTCGGCTCCTCGCCGATTGTCAACCTGCACCTCGTCTATGACCGCCGTGTGCTCGAGCACCGTTTTGCCGCAGGCGTCGACACGCCGGTGCAGTACGTCTTCGATCGCACCCCGCCCGGCTGGACACAGCAGCAATATGTGGCCGTGTCGCTGTCCGCCGCCCGGGACGAGATGACGATGAGCAGCGAAACCCTGCGCGAGCGCTTCGTCGCTGCGCTCGCGGAGCTGCTGCCGGCCGCACGCGAGGCTCGCGTCGAGCATTTCAGCGCGACCAAGGAGCACGCCGCGACCTTCCGTGCGACACCCGGCACGGCCGCGCTGCGCCCGCCGGCGGCGACCGCGGTCCCCGGGCTCGTGCTGGCCGGTGCCTGGACGGCGACCGGCTGGCCGGCCACGCTCGAGGGCGCCGCGCGCAGCGGCCACACGGCCGCCGAGGCCGCGCTGGCGCACGGCTGACGCCGGCGCGCCTACCCGACGGCGTTCAGGGCGTCCAGCAGCTCCTGCGGCTGAAGCCCCGACACGCGCACGAGCTTCAGGCGCCCGCGTGCGCCGCGGATCACCTCGACGCGCGACGGCGCGACTCCCGCGCTGCGTGCGATCAGCTGGCACAACGCGCGGTTCGCCGCCCCGTCCACGGGAGCGGCGCAGACCCGGGCGTGCAGCACGCCGTCGCGAACACCGGCCAGCTCATCGCGCGACGCCCTCGGCTGCAGGCGGACCTCGATGCGCGCCTCGCTCATCGCTGCAATCTAGTGGGCTCGGCGTCCCCCGCCGGGCGATCATCCGAACCGCGCGACGAACTACGCTGCGCAGCATGGTCTCGCACGACGCCGAGCACGCCGCGGTCACCCTGCGCGACGGCGGCTCGGTGACCCTGGCGCCGCTGAGCGCGGAGGACGCAGCGGACGTCGCGCGACTGCTCGACTCGGTGGCCGACCCGCGCGCGGCGTTCTTTGACCGTGTCGCAGCCCGGCGCGGGCACGAGGGGGCGCGTGGGGCGATCGTGGCCCGCACAGCAGGCGGCGAGCTCGCCGGCTACGCGGCGTGGATCGCCGAGGATGGCGAGCACTCCGGCGAGTTCGCCGGCGTTGTCGATCCACGTTTCGCCGAGCTCGGGCTCGGCACGGTGCTCCTGCGCCGCAGCACCCGGGACGCGCTGGACGCCGGCCTGAGCACGCTGCGCGTCGAGCTGCATCCGGGGTCGGCGGCGCTCGCGGCGATGCTCCGTGACTGCGGACTGCACACGCATTGGGATCTCGACTACCCGGTCGTGCACGTCAATCTGCTGCTCGGAACGCGACGTCCGGGCTGGAGTACGCCGGCGCCGACGACGTGAGAGGACCGGCGCAGGCGCACTCCGTTCGACCGATCCGTTAGGCTCGCGCCGTGCCGCACTTGCTTGCCGCCGCCGCCGTCTTCCACGACCGCAGCAAGACGCCGTTCTTCATCGCCGCGGGCGTGCTCGTCGGCTGGGCGATCCTCGTCTCCGCCGCCGGGATCCGCAGCGTCCATTTTCCGACGTCAGCGCTCCAGGGTCGCCTGGTGATGGCGGTCAGCGCCGTGCTCGTCCTGTTTGCCACGACGATGGCCGTCGTCACGGCAAAGACGCCGCCGTCCGTGCATGCCTACAACACGGGCGCGATCACCAACGGCGTCGCGCCGACCGTCACGCCGGTCAGCGCAGCACCGGCCAGCGGCCCGCTCCAGCTCTCGGCCAACCCGCAGGGACAGCTGGCCTACAACACCAAGACGCTCGCCGCCGGCTCGAGCAACGTGACGATCCAGTTCACCAACAAGTCGCCGCTCAGCCACAACGTCACGATTGCCAACGCGAAGGGCAAGGTGCTCGGCGCAACGCCGACCTTCGACGGCGGGACCAAGACGCTGACGCTCAAGTTGCCGCCGGGCAGCTACACCTTCTACTGCTCGGTCCCGGGCCATGAGACGGCCGGGATGAAGGGCACGCTCACCGTTCAGTAGCCGCTTCGAAGCCGGCGCACTCCCGCACCGGCAGCGGCGGATAGCGGGGAAAGGACTCCGGCTCGCTGCGCGAGCGCTCGCACAGCGAGAAGACCGATCCACGCGTGTTGCGCACGAGGCGCTGATAGGCGCAGCGCTCGCACAGTCCGGCGGGCAACGCTCCTGGCACGGCCGTCACTATACTTTATGAAGTGCCTGCGTTCACGCGTTTGCTGGGCTTCCTGCGGCCCTACCGCGCGAGCGTCATCTCCTCGGCGGTGCTCGCCGCCTTCGCAATGGTCGCGACGGTCGCGATCCCCGACCTCAGCGGCCGCGCAATCGATGCGATTCGCGCCCACCACCGCGGCCAACTGCTGACGCTCGCGCTGCTGGTCGCCGGCGCCGGATTGATCCGGCTCGCGCTCTCGGCCGGGCGGCGACTGGTCGCCGGGCGCGTCTCGCTCGGCGTCGAGTATGACCTTCGCAACCTGCTCTTCCGCCAGCTCCAGTCGTTCGAGCTCGCCTTCTTCGACAACCAGCAGACCGGGCAGCTGATGTCGCGCGTGACGGTCGACCTGCAGTCGATCCGCTTCTTCCTCGGCTACGGCCTCGTGTTCATGATGCAATCGGGCCTGGCGATCGTGCTCGCCGGGGTCGCGATGTTCGTGCTCCAACCTGGCCTGGCGGCGATCGCGCTGATTCCGGTGCCGTTCGTCGTCTACGTCACCAACCGCTACAGCCGCCTCGCCCGGCCGGCGCTGCAAGAGGTCCAGCAGCGGATCGGCGAGCTGACCGCGGATGTCGAGGAGAACATCTCCGGCGTGCGTGTTGTCAAGGCGTTCGCCCGCGAGGCCCACCAGCGGGAGCGCTTCGAAGGCAGCGTCTCGCGGGTCTTCGCCCAGTCGATGCTCGAGGCGCGGCTGCAGGCCCGATACAACCCGCTGATCGGCTTCCTGCCGCAGATCGGGCTCGCGGCGATCCTGCTCGTCGGCGGCAGTGACGCGATCCATCACCGGCTCACCCCGGGTCAGTTCGCGGCCTTCTACATCTACCTGCTGATGCTGCTCAGCCCGATGCGCACGCTCGGCGTGTCGCTCGGATTGGCCCAGCGGGCGACAGCCTCCGGCGCCCGGGTGTTCGAGCTGCTGGACCGCTCGCCCGAGCTCACCGCGCCGCCGGACGCCCCGCCACTGCCGCCGGGCCCGGGGAACCTGCGCTTCGAGGGCGTCACGATGCGCTACGCGGGCACGCGGCGACCGGCGCTGACGGACGTCGATCTCGAGATCGCCGGCGGGCGCACAGTCGCCCTGGTCGGCGGGACGGGCTCGGGCAAGACGACCCTCGCGGCGCTCGTGGCGCGGCTGTACGACCCGACCGACGGGCGCGTGCTGATCGACGGTGCCGACGTGCGGTCGGTTGACGTCGCCTCCCTGCGCTCGGCCGTCGCCGTGACCGGCGATGACCCCTTCCTGTTCAGCACCACGGTGCACGAGAACATCGCCTACGCGCGTCCTGCGGCGACCCGGGCGGCGGTGCAGGAGGCAGCGCGACGGGCGCAGGCCGACGAGTTCATCGTGCGGCTGCCCCAGGGCTATGACACGCGCGTCGGCGAGCGCGGGCTGTCGCTGTCGGGCGGCCAGCGCCAGCGGATCGCGATCGCGCGCGCACTTCTCGCCGACCCGCGGATCCTGATCCTCGACGACGCGACGTCATCGGTCGATGCGACGACCGAGCGCGAGATCAAGCGCGCGCTCGGCGAGGTGATGGCGGGCCGCACGACCCTGATCATCGCCCACCGCCTGTCGACGATCGCCCTTGCCGACGAGATCGTCGTGCTCGAGGAGGGCCGGGTCGTCGCGCAGGGCACGCACGACGAGCTCCGCGAGCGCTCGCCGCTGTACCGTGCGATCGTCGAGAAGGGCCTGCCCGACAGCGTCTTTTTGACCCGCAAGCCGCCCGACCGCAAGGTGACGGGACTGTGAGCTCGCGTACCGCCGAGCTGCGCCGCCGTCTGCGCGGGACCAGCGGTCGCGGGCGACGCCTGCGTGGCCTCGCCGCGCTGCTCGCGCCCTACCGCGGCCGCGTCGCGCTGATGGTTCTCTCGCTGGTGCTCGGTACCGCCGCCTCGCTGGCGCCGGCACCGCTGGTGACGCGCGCGATCGACGGCGGCATCCTCGAGCGCCGCTTCGGCTACCTCGCGCTGATCGTCGCCGCGTTCGGCGTCGCCGCGCTGATCGTCTGGGTCGCAACGGCCGCCCAGACCTACTTCGTCGAATGGGTCGGACAGCGGGCCCTCGCCGATCTGCGCCTGGCGATCTTCGCCCACCTCCAGCGTCTGCCGATCAGTTTCTACGAGCGGCGCCCGACCGGCGTGCTGATCTCCCGCATGACCAACGACGTCGAGGCGCTCGACACGCTGGTCACCGACAGCGTCGTGACGCTGTTCCAGGGCGGGCTGACGCTGATCGGAACGCTCGTGATCCTCGTCACCTTCGACCTGCGCCTGGCCCTGCTCACCTTCATCATGCTGCCGCTGATCGGCGTCGGCTCGCTGATCTTCCGGATCGCGTCCGCCGACGCCTACCGGCGCACACGCGAGACGATCGGCCAGATCACCGGCTATCTGCAGGAGTCGCTGTCCGGTGTGCGGGTCGTACGCGCCTTCGGCCAGGAGCCGCGGCACGCCGAGGAGTTCGCGGTGCTGAACGAGCTCAACCGCGGCACCAACATGACGACCGTCAACCTGAACGCGGCGTATTTCCCGGTCATCGAGTTCATCTCCGCCGTCGCGACCGTCACCGTCCTGCTCTACGGCGGCAATCAGGTCATCGACGGCGCGATCAAGATCGGCGTGCTCGTCGGCTTCCTGGCGGCGCTGAACAACTTCTTCGACCCGATCACCCAGCTCTCCCAGCTGTACACGACCTACCAGTCCGGGATGGCGGCGCTCGACAAGATCTTCGAGTTGCTGGACGAGCAGCCGGAGATGCTCGAGCGCGACGACGCCGTGACGCTCGAGCGAATCCGCGGCGACCTGCGCTTCGAGCACGTCAGCTTCGCCTACCGCCGCCCCGACGGCGAGCATGATCGCCTCGCGCTCGACGACGTCGACCTCGCGATCGCGCCCGGGGAGACGGTCGCCCTCGTCGGCGCGACCGGGGCCGGCAAGTCGACCTTCGCCAAGCTGGTTGCGCGGTTCTACGACCCGACCCTCGGCAGGGTCGTGATCGACGGCCAGGACGTGCGCAACGTCACCTACGAGTCGCTGCGCTCGCAGTTGGGCATCGTTCCCCAGGAGGCGTTCCTGTTCTCGGGCACGGTGGGCTCGAACATCGCGTTCGGCGCGCCCGGCGCGAGCGACGCCGAGATCGAGGCGGCGGCACGCGCGGTCGGCGCCCACGAGTTCATCGCCTCACTCGAGGACGGCTACGCGACGCAGGTCGGCGAGCGCGGCGGGCAGCTGTCCGCCGGGCAGCGCCAGCTCGTCGCGTTCGCCCGCGCGATGATCGCCGATCCGCGGATCCTCGTGCTCGACGAGGCGACCTCCAACGTCGACCTCCAGACCGAAGCCCGGATCGAGCAGGGGCTCCGGCGCCTGCTGGCGGACCGCACAGCGATCGTGATCGCCCACCGCCTCTCGACGATCAGGGACGCCAGCCGAATCGTCGTGCTCGCCCACGGCCGGATCGTCGAGCAGGGAACGCACGAGCAGCTGCTGGCGGCGCGCGGGGCCTACGCCGAGCTCTACCGCGACTTCGCGCAGGGCGCGGCCGCGGCGTGAGCGACCTCGTGGCGGCGTCGGGCGTCGCCGGCACCGATCTATACTTCGGCCAGCTGGTTCCCGAGCGAGTCTCGCTCGCGGATCGGGGACCCGGTCGTGTCCGCCTCGTTGCGGGATGGTGTAATCGGCAACACGTCTGCCTCTGGAGCAGAAATTTGGGGTTCGAGTCCCTGTCCCGCAGTTTTTTGTGAAAGGCCCGGATGTTTTCCGGGCCTTTCTATTTTCGGGACTCGACGTGACGCCGCACGTTGCACAGCCGGAAATTCACACCAAAGGTGTTGCACTCCCCTCCCTTTCTTGTACGACTGCGAGGCCCCTGGTACGTTCGCCCGAGGACCAGAAACACTCAACCAGCGCTCGCGTGCAGGTCCGCGCAGCCACCGACCAAAGGGAACACATGGGCCTTTTCAAGCAGGTGAAGCAGATGAAGGGAATGATCCAGGACGCCCCCGAGCAGGTCCGCATGGCGAACGCGATCGGCGCGCAGGCGCAGCAGCTGGCCGCGGCTCAGCAGGCCGCCGCACACGCTCAGAGCGCCGCCGTGCTCGCAGCCGCGCCGGCGGGCGACCCAGCCGAATACGAGCCGATCGCCGAGGTGTCAATCGAGCTCTACGTCGATATCTCCAGGGGCCTTGCGACCGTCGGCTACGACCAGTCCAAGGGGCCGGAGATCGCAGCGCAGCACGGCGTCTCGGCCGAGCGCTGGGAGACCGCGGTTACCGGTTGGAACGACCGGATCAGGACGAGCCCGGACGTTGCGAGCCGCTTCAACGCGCTGTACATCGGGCGGGCCTGATGGGCGTCGTCAAGAGCATGCGTGATCTGCAGAAGGTCACCAAGCAGATGGACAGGACCTGGGACCCCGCGGCCCAGCGCAAGGCAGGCATGGCACGAATGGCGGGGATCCAGGACATGATGGCCCAGGCGACCAACGCCGCCAACACCGCCGCGACCGGTGTCGACGCCACGGCGACGGTCGCCGCGGTCGCCCAGACCGGGGCGATGATCAACATGGCCAGCAAACCCCGCCGCTACTAGGCGAAACGGTCCCGCGCGACAATGCGCGCGACAATCGCTTAGTTTCGAGCCCCTGCGAGAAACACGTCGAGCAGATCCGCAGCCTCGGCCTCGTTACCGGGCATCAGGTGCCCATAGCGGTCCATCGTGATCGCGATGGTTGCGTGTCCCAGGTACGTCGACACGGCCTTCGCATTGGCACCCGCGGCGATCATGAAGCTCGCATAGGTGTGTCGGCACTCGTGCAGCGTCAGGCCCCCTAGATCACGGGCCTTCCATGCGGCCTTGGCGCGCTCCGCGACCCTCCGCGGATCAAACGGACTCCCATCGTTTCCGAACACGAGCCCATTGCCAGGCGACCGCGCGTACAGTGCCTCAAGGCACTCGCGAAGGATTGACGGCATCGGCACCCTACGGATGCCTGTCCGGCTCTTCGGCGCGATCTCGCCTTCCACGGCGTCCCAGCCGCGGCGCACGTGGATCACTCCGTCGAGGAACTCGACGTCCTCCCAGCGAAGCGCCTGCAACTCACCGCAGCGCAGCCCCGCGTACATCGCGGTCGCCCACAGCGGGTGATCGTTTTCCTTGAGCGCTGCGAGCAGCGTCACGGCCTGCTCCGGCGACACGATCCGGTCGCGCTTCCCCCGGATCGCCGGCATTTCGAGGCCGCTCGTCGGATTGATCGGAACCTCCCCACGAGCGACCGCACGCCGGTAGATCGCTTTCAGCGGAAGGATCGAACAGAGCACCGTGCTCGGGCTCAGCCCCTCCTTGTGGAGCTTGTCCACTAGGTTTTGGACGTCAACTCGGCGCACGTGCGAGAACTTCCGAGCACCAAGCTCCGGGAACACGTGAAGCCGCAACGATCCGGCGTACGAGCGGACCGCCTTTGGCTTGTACACGTCGCCGCTGCGGTTGCGGACGAGCCCGGATCGCGCCTCTTCGATCCACTTGTCGGCAACCTCCTTCACGGTCCGGCCGTCCGATGCCCGCAGCGTGCCCGCCCTGAGCGCGCCAGCGGCATCCTGACGCCACGCCTTCGCCTCACCGAGCGTCCTGAGCGTCTTGCGAATCCGTTTCTGAGAGCGGCCGTCCCACAGGTTGACCTGATAGGACGGCGAGCAGTTGCACCGTCCCCCGTCGTCTCGGCTCT
>ODAK010003800.1_pt1 | contig 15589 bp, 6 predicted proteins | sample 1539591 | NCBI WGS metagenome assembly ODAK01 (sample SAMEA3539303, study PRJEB22396) | soil metagenome | biome: tundra; feature: field; material: soil | place: USA | collected 2010-05 | depth 0.15 m | reverse complement strand
CCGACGATTGCACGCATTGGAAGGCGCAGGACGGCGTGCTCATCGGCAACCACGGGGACGTCGTCATCAACGGAGATCGCGCCTGGTGGTTTTACTTCGGTGGCCAATACGGCCGCAATGCCAACATCAACTGGGCCGTCATCCCGGCCACTCAACCCGGCGACACGCCTGGCGCATCTACCGCGCCCGCGCCCGCCCCGGGCCGCGGCGGGCGAGGCGGCGCGGCCATCAACGTCGTGGAACTCAAGGTCGTTAACGGCAAACTGATGTATACCAATCCCAACCAGCCCGTTTACATCGACCTGGGCAACCAGCGCGAGCTGGAAAAATAGCAAACATGTTCAAAACCAACGTGCGCATTCTCTGCGCGGCGCTCGCGGCCGTGCCGGCAGTGTGTGCGCAAACTGCTCCGGGCGTTCCGGACATACCGCCAGGATACTGACGCCGCCGCCAACGGCCGCGCCTCGCATCGGGTGGGCACCTATGCCAACCACCTCGGCGGCGGTGCGGAAAACCCGGTCGCATTTCACGGGGTCGTGCTCGTCCGCATTTTTCCGGCGCGCCGCCGGTGAGCGTCGGACAACCTGGTAGGCCCGGCTGGACTCGAACCAGCGACCCTCAGCTTAGAAGATTACGCTTTGCAGCCCGCCGTCTTCCGCCTTTTTCACGCTTTCTTGAAAAAATGTAAAGAAATGACAAGCTGGAACAGTAAGCGAAACAACACAGTAAGAGAATTTCTGAAGCCCGGCCCACCCCGAGCGCATCGAATAAATCCAAAACGGCGCAAGTGGTGGACGCCGGAAGGAGGAATGAATGCCCGGTTGGTATATTCATATGGATGCGGCCCGTAAGTCCCTGGGGTCGCTCGCCGCCAACACCGGCGCGGGACCGATTTTCGCTGCGAACGGTCTGAGCGCCGCCCAAATCAGCAACATCGCGCAAAAGCATCCGGCCTATGTCGCTCTCGGCGCCATCGGCCCTGACATTTTCTTCCTGCTGCCGGACTTCAAGCCCCCCGTGGGGTCCATGCTCTATGGCGCAGCGAACACAATCCAGGAGCTTTACACTTGGTGGGATACGAATTTTCTGGGGCCTTGGGAAAAAGAGATAGGCCCAATTGCCGATAACTTGTCCGACGAGGTGGATGCCCTCACCGGCGGCCTCGCGAGCCAGCTCTCGAGTATCCTGTCCCGCGGCTTCAACTTTCTCCTCGACACGATTCTGGTGATGGTGGTTCGCCAGTACGATGTCTTCAGCTTCCTGGGCAGCGGCGTTCCCGCGGGATACGACGAGCAGGTCTTCTTTTGGAGCGACATGCTCCATTACCGCAAGACATACGAATTCGCCGCGCACCTCTGGCAGAAGGCCGCCGCTTCGGGCCGCGAGGATTTTCAGGCTTTCGCCCTTGGCTGGATGAGCCACGTCGCCACGGATACCGCCGGCCACTGCTTCGTCAACGAGAAATCGGGCGGGCCGTACCGTCTGCACTGGCAGCGCCATCACCTGGTGGAAAACCATATGGACGCCAAGGTGTATGACACCGAGAACGGCGGGAAGCCGATCTACCAGATGCTTTCCGACGCGGCACTGCATTTATGGATCGCGTTCAACAACGACAGTACGTCCGGCTACAACTTCTTTCAGCCGCAGCCCGGCCCCGGCTATCCCACCGGAGACAAGACTCCCGATCTTCTCGGCCGCAGCGCGGCTTGGGACGTGGATTCGAATCTACCAAGCGATCTCGGCGACTTCATCGCATCGGCGCTTCAGGAAGTGTACACACCCGCGAACACCCGTACAGCCGATCCGAAGGGCCAGAACGCAGCTCATCCCACCATCTGGGAAGATATCGAGCCCGGTTCGAACGGCTTCGTTACCGGTACCGATGTGGTGAACACTTACTGGTGGTTGTATAAGTACGTCAAGTACACGACCACCGACTTCTATAACATTCGCCGGCCGGATTCGCCGGATGTTGTGAACATTCCGCCGTTTCCTTCGCCTCCCGGATCGGGCTCGAACGATCCAGCGCCCGGCTCCGGCGACGACAACGCATGGTCGACCTTCCTCGACATACTATTGGCGATCTTTGCCTGGTTGACGTACCTGGCCCAGGTGGCCGCCTGGCCCGCCACCGCCATTGTCAGCCTGATCGCCAGCGCGGGGACCTATCCCGTGCGGCAGCTCATTTACGAAAACCTCGAGCTGCCCCTGTATAACGCCTACCTTGCGCTGCACTGGTATCTGGCGATGTCCGGGTTTGTTTACCCGATGCAAACTGAGATGAACGCAGGGCTCAACACCTTGGGTATCGGGGTAGGAGACGTCTGGGGCGCCGTGCAGACCGCTTTGTCCGACCTCGACGGTCTGATGCCTCCTCCGGCCGCAACGGAGCCCTCCGGTTCGGATCTCGACCGGGTATTTCCGATCGACGTTGTCACCGACCCGCAGAGTTTCGTCTCGTCGATGATCCATGCGGCTCTGAATAATACCTGCGGCGCAGCCGAAACGCCCAGCGAGTTCACCCGTCCCTGGCTCTGGCCAGGCAAGGACGATCAGGGCGATCCGGTTCCATCGGAACTCTCTCTCGTCCCGGCGAGCCCGTTCCACTCCATGCAGGACTGCACGGCGATCATGGGCGGGCTTCCCGGCCATGCCGGAGCGCGCACGGACTACGAGAACGCAGGCAACGAAGCCGCCACCGTCGCGGCCTCTCACAACCATCTGCCAACCGGGGAAACCCTGGGCGACGCAGTGGACTTCACCGGCTACGTGGTGGCCAAGTTGACGCGGAATGGCATCGATCCGAAGTCGATCCCAAATTTCGATCTCGACGCGAACCGCGGCTATGGGTATCTCTGCTGGGACTGGCTGCGCGATGCGAAGCTCATGGGAATTCCCAAGTCCTTCGCCAGCGAGGCCGACAAGCGCGAATACCATCTTCCAGTCCATCCGGGCACCGGTTGGTGCAAGGACGAGGCCGCCGGCGGACTGCCAGCGCAGGATCCGACCGGCGTAAAGGGTAACGTTGAAATCCGTTACATCGATCGGGAGAACAAATTCAAATGAGCGACCAACCACCAAAAGGCCCGGGTTTCAATACCGCGCCGGGAGGGCCGGCAGATCCGCCAGCCGGCCCCAACACCATCGCCCACAAGTCGGAAGAGGAGCGGCTCGCGAAGCTGCGCGCCGACCTCAAGGGCATGCTCGCCGTGCAAGGGGATAAACAACGGGGGCGGGCGCAGAGCTTCTATCCCTACATTCTGATCCGCTCGCTGGTAGGCGACCGTGGCGACCGCCCCATCAACGTGCCTTTTTGGGAAAGTCCCGACATCTGGACTTACACCGCGGCTCCCGATGCCGCTCCCGCGGTACCGCCCGATCACGGAGGCGTGGTCACCGCCGGCGTGCCCAACACGCTCTACGCGCATGTGTGGAACCTTGGGCGCGCGCCGATTGCCGGGGTGAAGGTGGAGTTCTACTGGTTTAACCCGTCGCTCGGCATCGTTGGAGCGAACGCGAACCTGATCGGAATGGTTCGCGTAGATCTCGGACCGCGAAGCTCGCCCGCCTGCCACAAGCTCGTGAAATGCCCCAGGGCCTGGGTGCCTTCGGTGGTGAATGGCGGCCATGAATGCCTGGTCGTGCGCGCTTCGGCCATCGGCGACTACCTCAACCCGGCTCACGAATGGGACTCCTGGGCCGACCGGCACGTGGCCCAGCGCAATATCCACGTAGCGTTGGCCCAAGCCGATATGCAGAGACTGCTGACTTCGCTCGAGGCCACGCGGCCGGCGCAAACCCGCACGCAACTGCTCCAGGTGGGCGAGCACGCCGACATCGCTCTCAGGATTGCCGCGCCGCAACTCAAGCTGGATACCAAAGTCCAGACGCTGGTGCTCGCCGAATTGGAGCCGGATGGCAGCTTGCACCTGTCGCCGACCGCGGCCGGAACCCCCGGCGGAATGGCTCCCGCCAAGCCGGCGGTCGCGCCCGCCGCAGTCACCGTTCTGGGGGCGGCGCGCATCAACCCGGCCGCATTGCTCGCTGTAAAAGCGGCGCCCGCCCCACCCGCCACCGCTCCGCAGCAAACGCATGTATTGGCGCAGAGCGGAGCCAATCTGCAAACCCTGGTGGGTCACTTCAACCTGATCTCTCCGGAAGTGCTGAAGGAGGTGCAGCTCCTCAAGCCGCCGGTGAAGGGCGAGGCGCAGGTGCTGCGCATCGTTTCGTATCAGGGCGACCAGATGGTCGGGGGCTATACGGTAATCGTGCAAGGCGCTTAACGCCAATCTCAACGTCATTCAAGTCGGAGGAAAATTCATGGCTATCAAATACGCCGACAGCGTCTACTCGTTTCGCAGCCGCACATCGTTGATCTCACAGTTCGTCGACAAGTCGCCCGATGCCGCCACCCTGGCGCAAATCGAAAGCGACCTTTCGGACGCCGCCAAAGCGTACTATCAGGGCAATTACCAGGATTCCGTCGACTTTTACAAGAAGGCGGGCGCCCTGATCTACCAGTATCTCGATCCGATGGCGTTCGTATACACGGCCGGCGCGTGGGACAGAGTCTCTAAAAACCCCACGCTGTTCGATCCGCTGCTGAGCGCCGCCAGCGTGTACATGAACGTCCTGCCGATTCCTTCTCCCAATCCAATCCGTCCGATGATCGCGGTGAACCAGGCGGCGCTTGGCGCGCCGTCCGTCGATCAGACCGGCATCCGCAGCACCGCCCTCAACTCGGCTCCGGCGATGAGCGCCGCCGCCGATATGCAGGCGGCCGCCGACTTCCGCAGCGCCGGCCTTACCGCCAACGCGACGGCGCTGGAGACGCGCGCCGCCACCACCAACGCCAATGTCGCCGGCCTGTTCAAAGGCGTCGCCGCAACTCCCGCGCTCGCGTCCGCCGCCGCCGCGACTCCGGCGGCCACCGCGGCAGTGCGTCTGAATACCGTAATGCTGGCACCGGCCGTTAGCCTGGCGGCGACTGCTCCGGTTGCGTCCGCCCGTCTGGCCACGCTCGCCACCCTTCCGTCAACGCTCACATCCGATGTCCTCGAAAGCCGCACGCTGGGGCTCTACACCAACGGCGTCGCTACCCAGGTCGTCTGGAAGGCCGGCGCCACGCCGGATCTCACACTGGTCAAGAACGCGGTCTATACCGCCCGCGTATCCGCCAAGAGCGTACTGGGCGATGTTCTGCTCAATCCGCAGCAGCCCGCCGACATCGCGCTTTCGCTCCCGCACGATTACTACTACACCATTCCGCTGGGAATCGCCGAGGCGTTGCACGCCCTGGGCGACTACGCCAATGCCGAAAGCTACTACTTTCAGGCCGCCGCGTACCAGTATCTGAATCAGGCCGTCGAGGTCCCGTATCTGTTCCGGCGTTTGAGCCAGCTCTATTTGGATTGGGGAAATTCCTACTTCATCAACGCAGACCCGGCAAGCGCCCAGCCCATCTACGAAAAAGTCATCACTCACGCCGCCGCGGTTCCCACGAGCACGCTCTACACCACCACCTCGCTCAAGGTGGCCGCGGACATCGCGCGCACCATCATCGGCAGCATCGCCAACGTTCCGGCCCTGCCCAATACGATTAATCCCGACCAGATCGCGATCATCGTGGCGTGTTATGGCGCGCTGATTAAGATCGTGAACGGTCTCGATTTCTGGGGCTCGGCCGCCAACAGCGTCCCCATCTGGACCTTCGAATACCTGCAAAGCGTCGCCGTCAATTTCTGCCAGCTCGCCATCGGAGCCGAACAGGCGTTCATCTCCTACCAGGACAAAGCCGACCAGGGCGAACTCACGCTCCAGCAACTGAACCAGCAGGCGGTGCAGGGGCAGGCCGAAGTCAGCGCCGCTCAGCTCCAGGTGGCCGCCGCCAGCGCCGAGGCCGGCGCATATAAGGCGGGACTCGACCTGGCCAATCTGCGCAGTTCCGACGCGACGACTGACGCCTCCGCCTACGCCGCGGCCTCCTGGAATCAGATCCAATACCAGGCGGAAACCACCCAGGTGCAGGGCGGCGACGATGGCGATCCAGACTACGTCAACTATCTGGCCGATCAACTGCTCAGCGGCAATAGTATCTCGGATTCCACCGCCACCGTGTCCGCCGCCACGCAGTTGGCCGGGTCCAAGGCCAATCGCGATTACCAGATCGGTTCGCTGCAGCGCACCGCGGCGGAAATGAAGCAGGCCGCCGTGCAGGCTCAGGCTGAGCTCACCGCCGCCAATGCGCGCGTCACCGCGGCGCAAGCCGATGTCACCGTCGCTCAGCTTCGCGCCAGCGGCGCGCAGGCCATGATTAGCCAGTTCGATTCGTCATACTTCACACCGGACGTGTGGTATGCCATGGGGCAGACGATGTATGCGCTCTACCAGCGCTACTTCAACATGACCATTAAGGTCGCCAAGGAAATGCAGAATGCCTATAACTTCGAAACCGATCAGTTGCTGCACTGGATCAAGACCAGCTATGCATCGAATGAAGTGAAAGGCCTGCTTGGCGCAGATGCGCTGATGGCCGACATCCAGCAATTCACCTACGACCTGGTCACTGCCACCCAATCCAAGCCGCAGCCGCTGCGGCACACTATTTCGCTCGCCGGCACCTATCCCTATCTCTTCGAGACGCAGTTTCGCAAGACTGGCATTATGGATTTCGAAACGCGCGTGGACGACTTCGACGCGGCTTACCCCGGAACCTACGCGGGGCGCATCCAGTCCGTCGAAGTTGAGGTCGATGGCATCGTGCCGGTTACTGGCCTTTCGGGCGGCTTGAGCAACAGCGGTATTTCCACTTACCGGGTGCCCAGCGCGTCGTGGCCCGTGGGCGGAAGTCCGGTGAAATTCCGCGTGCAATCCAAGGAAACCCTGGTGCTATCCGACTACACCGTGCGCAACGATTCGCTGCTCTTCAGCTCCGAGAGCGAAATGCTGAGGATCTTTGAAGGCGCGGGTGTGGCATCGAGCTGGCATCTGGAGGTCCCACGCGCGATCAATGACATTGACTTCGGCGCTCTCACCGACGTTCGGCTGACGTTCTACTATCGCGCCCGCTACGACGATACGCTCAAGACCCGCGTGCTGACCAGCTTGGCGGCGTTGCCCGGCGTGACCAGCAAGGCACGCTCTCTGCCGCTGCGCTGGATGTATCCGGACGCCTTCTACGCCTTCCAATCCAGTGGCTCGCTCGGCTTCACTTTGCGGCCTCGCGACTTCGGCCGCAACGAAACCCAGCCCAAGCTGGACAACTTCGGATTAATGGTAACCACCAACCACTCCAAGCCTGCCAGCGGCATCAGCCTGTCGGTCACCGCGCCGGGCAAGGCCGCCATTACGGTCGTCACGGACGCCAACGGCGTAGTTGCCTCCGGCGGTGCCAGCCCGCTTTCGGCATTGGCCGGCAATCCTGCCACGGGCGCGTATAACATTGCGATGACCGCGGCCGCCAACCCAACATTCGTCACCGGCGGAAAGCTCGATCTTTCGCCCATCGTGAATCTGACGGTGATGTTCGAGTACGACTTCACTCCACGGTCATGAGCACAACATCCGGAACCGACCCCCAGATCCTAACGCTTCCAAACGGCGGCGGCGCCGTGCAGGATCTGGGCACGACTTTCGAGACGGATTTAAACACAGGCACTGGAAGCTACGGCCTGGCCATCACCGTGCCGTCAGGTCCCAACGGCCTGCAGCCACAACTGCGTCTTCGGTATCACACCGGCGCGGGCAACGGGCCGTTCGGAATCGGATGGACCATGGGCGCCCTCGCGGTTGCGCGGCAGACGGACTCGGGTCTGCCGACCTACGCTCCGGGCGACGACAGTTTCGCCATTCCGGGCGTGGACGATCTCATCGACATGGGCGACGGCACGTTTCGCCCGCGCGTCGATACCAGCTTCTTCCGCATTCGCCGGAGCGGCGCCGGCTGGGAGATCGCCGATACCCGCGGCAGCGTCAACCTGCTTGGCGCCACTGCCGCCTCCCAGGTCGCCGATGGCGTGCGGGTGGCCCAATGGCTGCTCGAATCCACCTCCGACCCAGGCAGCGGCTCCATCGCTTACACCTACCTGGCGGATGGCGCGCAGCGCTATGTGAAGAGCGTCGCTTGGGGCTCCTACAGTTTGGATTTCATCTATGAGGACCGCCCGGACCGGCTGCTCAGCGGCCTCTACGGCTTCCTGCTGGAAACCAATCTGCGCTGTTCGCGGATCGAGCTGAACGTGGTGGGCCAGGCTCCCTCGCTGGTCCGCTCGTGGAATTTCGAATACACGCAGGCTCCCAATTCGGGACTCTCGCTGCTCACCAGGATCACGCTGCGCGGCCACGCCGCCGATGGCGCCACCATCGATGCGCCGTCCGTGATCGTTGGCTACAGCGCTCCCTCCACGCCCACGTTGCAGCGCGTGCAAGGCGCGTGGCCCGGCAGTTGCCCGCCGCCCTTCGCGGCCGGAAAGTTGGAGCCGGTCGATTGGGATGGCGACGGCCTGCCCGACGTCTTCGAGCTCGAACGCGGCGTGGCGCGGGTCTGGCCCAATCTCGGCAGGGGGCGTTTCGGTTTCCCCACGACGCTTTCGAGCTTCCCCGGTCCGGTGAATCTGGACGACCCCGGTGTCGCCTTCGCCGATCTCACCGGCAACGGCGTCGTCGATCTTTTCCAGGCGGTTGGCGCGACGTCGCGCTACACGCCGATTCGCCCCGGCGGCGGCTTCGGCCATTCCGTATCGTTCGACCGCGCTCCCTCCGCCAGCTTGGCCTCGGGCAAAGCGCGTCTGGTGGATCTCAACGGCGACGGCATTACCGACGTCCTCGAAACCGGTGACGACTTCTTCGCCCTCTACTATCGTTCCAACGGTGGCTGGTCCGAGGAGCCGCAGGTCGTGCCCGCGAAATCCGCGCCGCCTGTTTCGTTCACCGATGCGCACACCCGCCTGGCAGATATGACGGGCGACGGCCTGCAAGACCTGGTGCGAGTGGATGGCGCGGGAGCGCGCTACTGGCCTTATCTGGGCAACGGTCTCTGGGGCGATGAAATCGAGCTTCAGCACCCGCCCTCGCTGCCCTTCGACTTCGAACCCCGCCGGCTGTTCCTGGCCGATGTGGACGGCGATGGCTGCACCGACTTCATTTATGTCGATTGGGGTACGGTCACCGTCTGGTACAACCAGGGCGGCCGGAGCGTCAGCGATCCGCAGGTGCTGAAGTACATGCCCGGGGCCTCGCCTGACGACGTGCGCCTTTGCGATTTCAACGGGGCCGGCACGCTCGGCATTCTTTACTCCAACGTTCCCGACGGTCCCGTGGACCGCGGCTATCTCTATCTCGATTTGTGCGGCGGCGTCAAACCCTACCTGCTGACCACCATCGACAACGGCCTCGGCATGACCACCGCGATCGCCTATCGCTCCTCCACCGAGTACGCCATCGACGCGGCCGGCGCGGGACAACCCTGGAGCACTTTTCACCCATTCCCCGTGCAGTGTGTCGCCAGCGTGCGCATCACGGACCTCGTTTCCGGAGACGTCTCGAACGTTACGCACTTGTATCATGAATGCCGCTACGACTCCGCGCTAAAAACCTTCCTGGGCTTCCGCATGGTGGAATCCACAACGGACGGCGATGCCTCCGCACCCGCCCAGCTCATCGTCAACACCTATCACTTGGGCGTCGATCCGGCCGACCCCACGCGCCCGCTGAACCCCCAGGAGACGCTGCTTTTCGGCGCGGTACGCAGGCGTCTGCTGTCCACCGAATTCTACGGCTTGGATGGCAGCCCCGATCAGGACAAACCCTACCAGGTCACCCAACACGTTTACACCCCACAACTGGTTACCGGAACGAACGGAAATCAAATCGCCATAGCGTTTGAAACGCAAACCATCGATGAGAACCACGGCCGCACCGGTGCTCCCGTTTTCACGAAAACCATCGACTACCTCGCGCACGACGCCTACGGCAACATCACCAGCCAGCGGCTTCGCTCGGGACGTCCCGGCGCGCCGCCCGAACAGGACATCGCGACCAGCGCCACGTTCGCGCAGAACATCCCCGACTACCTGGTTTCGTATCCCGCGCGCGTGGTGCAGAAGGATTCGGCCGGCAACATCGTTTCCGCCAAAGTCATGACCTACGACGGGCCCGATTTCGTGGGCCTGCCCGAAGGCCAGGTAACTACCGGGTTCACTTCGCGGATCGAACTGCTGGTTCTTCCCGACGACTTGGCCACCGAGGTCTATGGCGCAACCCCGCCGGACTTTGCGGCGCTCGGCTATCACCGCCGCGCGAGCGAAACCGGCTGGTGGACCGCATCGGTTTCCTATGCCCGTTCGGCCGGGCCGCCTTACACACTCACCTCGCGCAACGCCCGAGGCTTCGAGGCAACGGTGGAATACGATCCCTCCCGCCAGTTCGCCGTTAAGCTGACTGACGCGCTGGGACACGTCACCAATGGCGCGCCGGATCTGCGTGCGTTTACCATCGGCTCGCTCACCGATCCCAACGGAAATACCACGCAAGACCGGTTCGACGCGCTATGCCGCGTCATCCGCACTGTGGGACCGCTCGATTCCGACGCGCTGCCCACCACCAGTTGGGAGTACGCCATAGCGGCGCTCCCCATGAGCCTCACGACGCATTTCCGCCTCACTAGCGGCAACGCGAAAACCAGCGATCAGGTGCAATACTTCGACGGCCATGGGCGCGCCATCTGCTCCATCGTGCCGGGCGGTGCAACCACCGGCGGCGCGTTCATCAGCTCCGGCCATCGCGACTACAACGCGCGCGGTGCGGTTTCCGTGGCCTATGGGCCGTTCGTCGTGCCCGACCGCAACCTGCACGCGCCGCCGGCTGGAACGCCTCAATCCACCTGCCGCTACGACGGCATGTGCCGGCTGGTGGAACAGATGGACGCCTCCGGCGCGCGCAAACGAATCGATTACCAACCCGATGTCACCGTCATGACCGATGACGTGGTGGGCGGGACCATCGCGCGAACCCTCACGCAGCACTCCGATTCGCTCGGCCGCGTAGTGGCCACGGAACGCACGCTTGCCGGCCGCACGATTCGCGCCACGTATGAATACGACAACCGGAACAACGTGGTTGCCGTGCATGATCCCGATGGCGGCGTCAGTACGTTTACCTTCGACCTGCTCGGCCGGTCGCTGCGGCAGAACAGCGTGGACACCGGGCAGACCGTTTTCACCATTGACGCCAACGGCAACCAGTTGGAGCGCCGCAGCGCTTCCGGCGCGACTTTGACCTACACGGTCGATGCGCTGGATCGGGTTTTGACTACCCACGCCTCGAACCCTGGCACAACCGACGTCACATATACCTACCTCGCGCCGAGCGCCCCCGCGCCTCCCGATGGCGTTCGTAACCGCATCGGACGCTTGTGGAAGGCCACGGACGGGTTAGGCGTACTCATCCACGCGTACGACCCCATGGGGCGCACGATTCAAACCCGCCGGACCGTCCTTAAGTTGGCCCGCGAGTTCGTCACCGATTTCGTGCTGGATGCCGCCGGCCGCCAGGTCAGCACCACTCTACCCGAACCCGTTCGCGGCGCGGGCAGAACCACCGTCACTTACCAGTACGACGACCGAGGCGTGCCCAACGCCGCCAGCGGCTTCGTCAAGAGCGCCACCTACGACCTCAACGGCCGCTTGGCGGATTGGACCCTCGAAAATGGCGTCCACACCAACGTAACGTTCGTTCCCAACACCAGCCGCATGTGGCGAGTCCAGATCACCGGCGGCGACGGCGTTACCGTTCTTCGCGACCACACTTATACGTACGACGATCCCGGCAACATCCTGAAGATCGCCGGCCCGTTGGCCGCCGAAGCGGGCGATTTCACTTATGACGATCTCGACCGCCTGATCTCCGCCAAGTACGGCAACGGCGACTCCTTCGGCTATGCCTACAGCGACGCCGGTACCCCAACCCGTGTCGACGGACTGGGCGTCTGCGCGCCGCGCGCCGCGGGCAGCGGGCAAATCGCGGCCGCGGGCCCCAACAACTATACGTATGACGTGGATGGCCGTCTGCAAACGGCGCCCTACGGAGCGTTGACCTTCGATGCCGCCGACCGGCTGATGTCCATCGCGTTCAAGGACGGCACGAGCGAATCCTATGGTTACGATCACGCCGGCACGCGCTGCTACAAACGCGCCTTCGACGGCAAGGAATCGTACGTCGTTACGCCGTCGCTCGAAATCATCGACGGCACGCCCATCGTCTGGGTCACGTTCGGCAGCCGCCGCGTCGCCGCCCTTATCGGAGCCGGCGTCAGCTATCCGCACTATGACCTGATGGGCTCGCCGACGCTCTTCAGCGATGCCACCGGCAAAGAGTCGCGGCGCCTTTCGTTCGGCCCCTATGGCACCGTGCGCGCGGATTCCGCCGCAACGCTTCCGCCCGAGGGCACGCGGTACGGGGGCGCTATCACGGATTCCAAGAGCGGCTTGGTGTGCATGGGCTTGCGCTACTACGATCCGCAAACCGGCCGCTTCATCAGCGCCGATATCCTGGCCACCACTTTTGCTCTGGATGGCTGGAATCGCTACATCTACGCCCGCTGCAATCCACTCCGGTACGTGGATAGCACCGGCGCTTCGGTGTGGGATGTGCTGGCGATCATCGGCATTTGTATCGTGGTGGCCGCCCTGATCGTGGCCGCGTGCTTCACCGGCGGCGCGACGCTGCCGTTTGTCGCCGGGATTCTGGTGTCCGTCCAAGGCCTGTTGGTGGCTACGGCCATCGGCGTCGCCGGGGGCGCTATCATCGGCGGAATTGCGGCCTATCAGGCGCACGGTAGCATCGCCGAGGGCGTGCTCTTCGGCGGTCTGATCGGCGGCGTCTCCGCGTTCGCGGGCGCATATCTCAGCGCCGGCGTGTTCGGGTTGATGGGCGGCGCGGCGCACGCCGGCCTTCTCGGCAGCGCCGTGGCGGGCGCGATCCAAGGCGCAATCGCCGGAGCGGGCACCGGCGCGGCGGTCGGTTTCGCCGGCGGCAAAGGCTCCGTGGGCGGCGTCTTCGAACACATGCTGATGGGCTTCGTGACGGGCGCGGTAACGGGCGCGCTCCTCGGCGTCTTCTTCGGCGGCTTCAACGCCACCGACGCCAACGGCAACGGCGGTCAAATTCGCCTCGTCACTTTCATGAAGTTCTCGCAGCCAGGCGCAGCCGCCACAACGTTTCAGCAGATCAACTACGCCGATAACCTACTTTCCACGGCGCAGGATGCTTCCAACTGGATCAATAACGGCGCGTCTGCCGCGCCCAACGGCGTCACCGAGTTCATCTTCACCGATGCCAACGGGCCGCAGACTCTCTCTACGGTTTTCGATGTATCCGCGAACCACGCCCTCATCACCATCCCCATGGGATGGGCGCCTTCGGTCTTCGTACCCTGCGGCGGCTGCATCTTCCTCAACGATGCGTCCATGGTGCTCGATCAGACCGGCGTCATGACCTGGGACCAGCAGTTCATGACCCTGCTCAACGCGGCTCCGCTGATTGGCTTCGTCCTGGGTTACGGAATGCTCGGCTCCACGCAAGGAGAGAAGGACTTCAACAACTGGGTGAAGCAGACGTTTAGCCAGCAACTTTCGTCCTGAGTGACGTAGCCGGCTCGCGCAGAGCATGAGTGTCAAGTAAGACGGTGCGCCCGAACGCTCCCGGAGACGTTCGCGAACCCGATCAACAGGACGAGTCGCGAAGGGGGTTTCGCGGCAGAGATTCTACTGAGACGGCCGCCTCTTTTCGACCATGTTGCCATTCCGTGTCGCCAGACCCGATAGAAGGATAGGCAGAGAAACAGAACAGAACCGCGGGACGAAAAGGCCTCTCGTTCGGGAGGTTCACCGTCGATGTCGGCGACTCGCGGACCCGTCTGTGCGGCTGAGATTCAGCGGCACGATTTGGGCGGATCAGGCGCGAGTTGGCGAGCGCTTCGGCTGGAAAAATAGCAAACATGTTCAAACCAACGTTCGCATTCTCTGCGCGGCGCTCGCGGCCGTGCCGGCAGTGTGTGCGCAAACTGCTCCGGGCGTTCCGGACATACCGCCAGGATACTGACGCCGCCGCCAACGGCCGCGCCTCGCATCGGGTGGGCACCTATGCCAACCACCTCGGCGGCGGTGCGGAAAACCCGGTCGCATTTCACGGGGTCGTGCTCGTCCGCATTTTTCCGGCGCGCCGCCGGTGAGCGTCGGACAACCTGGTAGGCCCGGTTGGACTCGAACCAACGACCCTCAGCTTAGAAGGCTGATGCTCTATCCACCTGAGCTACGGGCCCACGCTCTCAGTTTAGCGTGGCAGACCGGCCCCGCGGTGCTGTATATTGAGACGTGATTCGCACCTTCGCCGTTCTCCTTTGCCTCTCGGCGCTGGCCCTACGGGCCGCCGACTCCGCGGCCACGCCCACCGGCCGCTGGCGGACCGTCGACGATAAGACCGGAAAGGCTAAGGCCATCATCCTGCTGTACGAAGAGAAGGGGTTGTTTTTTGGCCGCGTGGAAACGCTGGTCGATCCGGACGCGGTCAAGATCTGCGACAAGTGCAGCGACGAACGCAAGGGCCAGGCGGTGACCGGCATGGTGGTCGTTCGCAGAATGAAGAAAGACGGCGACGAGTACACCGGAGGCGACATCCTCGACCCCAAGAATGGCTCGGTGTACCGTTGCAAGATGCGCCTCGTCGATCGGGGGCGCAAGCTCTCGGTGCGGGGCTATCTGGGTTTTTCGCTGTTTGGGCGTTCGCAGACGTGGATCCGCGACGATTCGGGGCAAAAGTAGGAAGCGGGTGCGCGGCGCATGAGTGGGGCTCCGATTGGCGCTCCGATTGGCGCATGTCGCGGGCGGCGTTTTCTGAGATAATCGCGGCATGACTAACCATAGTCGCCGCGAATGGCTTGGCGGAGCCGCGTTGGCTCTGCTGGCCGGGCGCTTGCGGGCGCTTCCACTTTCACAGATCAAGCTCGGCGTGACCACCGACGAGATCGACGACGACGTCCTCACCGCCGCCAGGTTTCTGCGCCAGTATGGGCTTGGCTGGGCCGAGGTGCGGAACATCTGGGGTCCATACAATACCTCCCAGCCGATGGAGAAGATCCGCGAGGCGCGCGGGATCTTCGACCAGAATGGCATCAAGGTGTCGATCGTCGACACGGCGTTCTTCCGGATTCCGCTGCCGCCCGAATCCGCCGAGGGGCAGCGAATCCTGGACGAACAGTGGGCCTTGCTGAACACTTCCCTGGAGCGGGCGAAGGCGTTCGGCAGCGAGAAACTGCGCGTTTTCGCGTTCATGGCGAGCGGCGGCGGGACTCCGCCGGACCAGAGCTTCACGCGGATCTACGAGCTGCTGGGCGAGGCCGCGCGGCGCGCCAAGCCGAGTGGAATCCGGCTGGCGGTGGAGAACCTGGGCGCGGGATGCGTGGCCACCGGAGCGCAAGCGGCCGAAATGCTAAAGCGCGTCAAGGCGGACAACTTCGGGCTGGTGTGGGACCCCAATAACGCGGGCGAAGCCGGCGAGCAGTCGTTTCCCGATGGCTACCGCAAGCTGGACC
>ODAK010003799.1_pt1 | contig 15592 bp, 9 predicted proteins | sample 1539591 | NCBI WGS metagenome assembly ODAK01 (sample SAMEA3539303, study PRJEB22396) | soil metagenome | biome: tundra; feature: field; material: soil | place: USA | collected 2010-05 | depth 0.15 m | reverse complement strand
GACGACAAGGTCGGTGGTCCGAGCGTGTTTCCTCCGGTTCCGAAGGGCCTGAACCCGGGCAATGCGTGGCAGGTGTCCAAAGACACGCAGGATTTCAACCGGCGCAGCCTCTATATCTTTACCCGGCGTGCGGTCCCCTACCCGTTGCTCGAGGCCTTCGACATGGCCTCGCCGCAACAAGCGCACAGCAAACGCGACGTGACCACCACGCCTCTCCAGGCGCTCACGCTTTACAACGACGATCAGGTATTCCAATGGTCGCAGGAACTGGCGGGCAGGGTGATCCGCGAGGCGGGCAACGACGACTCGGCCAGGATAGCGCGGCTATACCAGATTGTGTTTGCGCGCAATCCGGACTCGACCGAGAAGCAAACGTTGCTCGCTTTTCTCGACAGCCATGCAAAGGTCATCCAGGACCAGGCGGGGGACGGTAAGCAGCAGCTCGTCCTGCCGGTTGGTCTGAAGCAGGAGGAGACACCGAATCCCGTGCGGGAGGCCGCCTTCGTCGATCTGGTGCACGCAGTCGCTAATTCCAACGACTTCGCGTACAAGTTCTAGAGCATTTTTTGTCGTTAGCGTACACCGGGATTCCCACGGGACATGCGCCTACCAGGCGCGTTGTACGGGATCAGGAAAACGCGGCTGGTAGCCGCATGTCCCTGGATCTGCGGTCTACAAGTTAAGCGCATTTCCAAACAGGAGATTAAAGATCATGAGTAAGAAAACATCGCGTCGTGAGTTACTGTTCAATACGGCGGCCGGGCTTGGCGGAGTCGCTACGCTGAGCATGCTGCTGCCGGGTGGAGGCTTACTGGCTACGCCCGCGCTGGGCGAGACCGTCGACCCGCTTGCCCCCAAACAGCCGCACTTTCCGGCGAAGGTCAAGTCGGTCGTCTGGCTGCACCAGTTTGGCGCCCCCAGTTCGCTCGACCTTTACGACTACAAGCCCGAGCTGGTCAAACGCGCGGGCCAGGAAGTGCCGGCGTCGTTCCTCGAAGGCATCAAAACCAGTACGCAGGGCGGCGTTGGCAAGCTCTTCGTCTCGCCGAAGCGGTCATGGAAACAGTACGGGCAGAGCGGAGCGTACTTCTCCGACCTGTTGCCGAATCTGGCCCAACATGCAGACGACATAGCCTTCATCAAGAACAGCACGACCATTGGCGCCACGCACGATATCTCGATCCTGAAGATGAACACCGGCGACTTGCGGCCCGGACGACCGTCGCTCGGCGCGTGGGTCACTTATGCGCTGGGCAGCGCCAATCCTGATTTGCCGGCTTACGTAGTGCTCTACTGCGGCAAGAGAGAGCCGCCGGCGGGATCGGTCAACTGGAGCTCGGGTTTCCTGCCGGCCGTATACCAAGGTGTGGCTTTCCGTCCCGGCGCGTCGCCTATTCTCGACGCCACTCGGCCTGGCTCGATTGGCGCTGCCCAGCAGCGCGACGACCTCGACCTGCTGCGGCGCCTGAATCAGCACAGCGCGGAGCGGCATCCCGGGGATACGGAACTTCTGGCGCGGCTCAATTCCTATGAGCTGGCCTACCGCATGGAAACGTCTGCGCCGGACGCGGTCGACCTGACGCAGGAGTCCGACGCCACGAAGGCGTTATACGGCCTGAATGAGGAACGGGAAAACGATTACGGCACGGCTCTCCTGCGAGCGCGCCGTCTGGTGGAACGCGGCGTGCGCTTCGTTCACGTGGTCAGCGGGTATATCGACGACGCGGGCCGAGGCGACAACAGGAACTGGGATGCGCACGAAGACCTTGAGAAGAATCACGGCATTCACGCCAAAACCGAAGATAAGCCGATCGCGGCCCTGCTGACGGATCTGAAGGCGAAGGGGCTGCTGGATACCACGCTGGTGGTGTGGACCTCCGAGTTCGGCCGGACTCCCTGGGGCCAGAGCGGCGACGGCCGCGATCACAACCCCTGGGGCTACACGCAGTGGATGGCCGGCGGCGGTGTGAAGGCTGGCTACACCTATGGCCAGACCGACGAACTCGGCGTGAAATCAGTCGGCAAAGCAGTCGATACCTACGATCTTCACGCGACCATTCTGAATCAGCTCGGTCTGGATCACTTAAAAGTCACGTTCCTGAACCATGGCCGATCCGAGCGTCCGACGGTTGTCTATGGCGAGGTAGTGAAGGAGATCCTCGCGTAGGCTTATCGAGCCCGGAAGGTTTGACTTAAGTCGGGTTAACCTTCCGGGCTTCCTGCGAAACCTATGTGGAAGACGGTCATTTTCGGGCTTGGCATCTTGTTCGCAGCCAGTCTCATGTTCGCCCAGAGCGCGGATGAGTTTGATGCATGGATGAGAACCATAGACGAGAAAAATCAAAGTGTGCAGCGCAACATTGCCGACAAAGATGCGAAATCGGCCGCAGACGATGCCAGGGCGCTGCAGGAAACGTTCCAGCTGGTTGAAGGGTTCTGGAAAAAACGGGGCAATGCCCAGGATGCTGTCGACCTCTCTCAAAAAGCCGGGGAGCGGGCGGCCAATGTCGCGAAACTCATTGCAGCGAAGGATTTCGAAGCCGCATCCGCACAGTCCATCAAAATCGCCGAGACTTGTACCGCCTGTCACCGGCTCTACCGACCCCTGTTCTAACCAAACCGTCAGGAGAAAAAGGATAAATCACAGACAGCAGAATGCCGGCAATCAGAAACGCGCACCCTCGCTGGCGAACTAACTCACGCGCGCTGAATTTGAGGACCTGCCCTCGAAGTCGTACGTCGTTCGCGCTTGACAATACCGGCGAGAACCATATATAGTCGATCAAGTTAGTAGAGATTAGCCAGTTTCGACATGCACCTTGTGGTTTGCTTCGCTGGCCAGGTCGCTAAGGCTGCGACCGCAATAACACCATAAGGAGTTTTACTATGTCCACAATTCACCCATTCACGATCCTCTCTCCCCAGTCTCGTGCAGGGGCAACGACGCCTTGTTGTTGTTGCTGCCGATAACGTTTTCGTTCTTCACAAAACATATCGAATTTGCCACGTAAGGCTTTGGCCTGCGGTGGCTTTTGTCATTGGGTCCTGAAAACAAGGGGAGAAATGTTTCTAAAAGCAATGAAGAGTCTATTTCTGGCCGCACTCGCGCTGGGCGGTGTTTCATCGGCCGTTGCACAACAGGCTGATAACGCAATCGTCGTCGGAACCGTATTCGATTCCTCACGTGCTGCTGTCGCCGGCGCCATCGTGAAGCTGACGCATAGCTCGACGAACGCCGTGTCGGAGACCCTGACGGACGAACGCGGACAGTACAGAACGCCATCTCTAAGAATCGGCGAGTATGTCCTCAGTGTCGAAGCCGGCGGCTTCAAGCATTTCACGCAGCGTGGAGTCGAGTTGGAAATCGGCGATGTACGCAAAGTGGACGTCGTGCTCGAAATCGGACAAGCCTCTGAGTCTGTGAACGTCAACGCCGAGGCGCCGCTGCTGCAGACATCCGATTCGACAGTCGGCGATGTCATCAATAACAAACAAATTGAAGACCTGCCGCTGAACGGGCGCGATTACCTGCAGCTCGCAAATCTTTCCTCGGGCACCACGCCTTCGTCCCAGGGAGTGAGCATCGGCGGGCAGGCAGGCACACAGGTCGCGTTTCTGCTGGACGGGCAGGACAACAACAATCAGCAGATTTCGACGGGCCATTCCGGCCAGAAGGAAGTAGTGAAGCCGTCCGTCGATGCCATTGAAGAGTTCAAAGTCGTGACGAACGGCTATTCGGCGGAATACGGCCGCTCTTCCTCGGGTGTCGTCAGCGTCGCCATCAAGTCCGGCTCGAATCAGCTGCATGGCAGTGCGTTCGAATTCATCCGCAACGACGCCGTGGATGCGAAGAACCTGTTCGCGACGTACAAACCGGCCTACAAACGGAACCAGTTCGGAGCCTCCGCCGGCGGTCCGGTGATCAAAAATAAAACCTTCGTCTTTGGCGACTTCGAGACCGCTTATATCCGCCAGTCCACCACCACGCTCAGCACGCTGCCCACCCCAGCGCAGCGAAGCGGGCAGTTTTCGACCACGATCGTGGATCCCCTCACGAACAGCCCATTCCCGGGGAATCAAATTCCGCTGAACCGCTTCGACCCGATTGCGTTGAAGATTCTCAGTTATGTTCCCTTACCTCAAACCGGGGCGGCGACCAGCAATTACAACTATCAGAGCCCCGCGAACCAGGATAATCACCGCTACGATGTGCGGGTGGATCAGATTATCAACGATAAGCAGAATCTTTTCTTTCGCTACAGCGATCAGGTGGTCGACAGCGGGGTCTCGGCTCCCTTACCGCCGGCCAACGGTCAATACTACTCCGGAGGCGGCGCGCAGGCCACCAACAGCAAGAGCTTCGTGGTGGGGGATAACTGGGTTTTGTCGCCTTCAGTGGTGAGTTCCATTCGGGCGGGCTGGAACAACCTGGCGTGGACGAATTTTTTCCCGAGCCAATCGCTGACAGGCATCGGTATCCCCGGCGTCTCGAATGCGAGTCCCGGATTTTCCAATGTCGTCATCACCGGCTATCCCAGCCTTGGCGTGACCAATGTTCCGAACGCAGACGACTCCCAGGACCGGCAGGTATCGGGCGACGTGACCTGGTCGATGGGACAGCACAACCTCAAATTCGGCGTCCAGGCCTATTGGCTGCAGACGAACTTTCTGAGCTCGCAACAGAGCAGCGGCATCTTCAGCTTCAACGGGCAATACACCAAAAACGCCCTGGCGGATCTTTTGCTCGGCGCGGCATATCAGAGCAGCCTGTCGAACTACTCCTACCTGGCCCTTCGCTCGGCGTGGACGGATTTCTTCGTGCAGGACGACTGGAAGGTCAGTTCACGGCTCACGCTGAACCTGGGCCTGCGGTATGAACTCAACCCGCCTGCGGTGCAGAAAAACAACACCATCTCCAATTTCGATCTCGATTCGAATCCCGGGCATCCGGTTCTTGTACCGGCCGTTCCCAATGCCGGCATCGCCGGCCGTGCCCTGCAGAATGTGGACTACAAGCAGTTTGCGCCTCGGGTCGGGCTCGCATACAGCCTGAACAGCAAGACGGTTATCCGCGCCGGCGCCGGCACATTCTATTCCAACATGATCACGGAGGGTGGCATGCAGTCGATGGAGATCAATCCGCCCAACAACATTCGCAGCGGTTTCACAACGAACAAGGCGCTGCCGCCGACCCTGATCCTGAGTAACGGGTTTGCAGCGAACGCTCTGAGTCTCGCCAACGCCTCCAACGTGCAGTTGATTTCCTACGACCGCAAAGGCGTCACGCCCGTGGACTACCAATGGAACTTCAATGTGCAGCGCCAGCTGCCTGGCGGCATTCTGCTCGAAGTCGGCTACTACGGCAACAAGCTGGACCATATGTGGCGGCAGATCGACGGGAATCCCGCGCCGCCCGAACCGGGCAACATCAACGCGGACCGGCTCTACACGACCACGCTTGTACCAGGCACCGGCGACACCATCACGCTGGGCGCCGTGACTCGTATCCAGAAGGACGGCTGGAGCGCCTATAACGGACTGCAGACCAAGATCGAGAAGCGTTACTCAAACGGCCTTACCTTTATCGCCTCTTACGCATACTCGAAGACGCTCGCGCTCGGCGACACTTCGGGGGTACAGAATCAGCTGAACTGGATCGCGGACAAGGCCGTCTCCAGCCAGGACATGAGGCAGCATTTTGTGGGCAGTGCGGTCTACCAGCTGCCGTTCGGGAAAGGGCGGCAGTTCGGTTCGAACTGGAATCGCCTGACCAATGCCGTTCTCGGGGGCTGGAGTTTCGCGCCGATCGTGACCGTGAGCACCGGCTTGCCGCTCAACCTCACCGTGAACGGTAACCCGTCGAACACCGGAAGCGGTGTCGACCGGCCGAATGTGGTGGGCAACCGGCAACTCGCCAACCCGACTGTAGGGGAGTGGTTCAACACGGCGGCGTTCGTGGCGAACGCGCCCTATACGTATGGCAACGCGGGCCGCAACATCATTCGCGCGCCCGGCCTGTTGAATCTCGATTTGGCGTTGCATAAGTCGTTCCGGATTACGGAGCGAATCAGCGCGCAGATCCGTGCGGAGTCGTTCAATGCAACCAACACGCCGGCTCTGGGGGCGCCCAATACCGTTGTGGGTAACGCTCTGTTCGGGCAGATCACTTCAGCGGGCTCGGCGCGGGACAACCAGCTCGGAGCCAAAGTCGTTTTCTAAATCAATCGATCGAAAGAGGAAAAAATGAAGAAATTAATTCTGATGACACTGCTGGCGGCGACGATCGCTTTCGGCCAGGCAAACAATGCCGCGCAAACGAAGAAGGGGCCGGCGTCGCAGGCGAAAGTGCTCACACGTGCCGAAATCGACGACCTTCTCACCAAGCCTGACCAGGTGCTGATTATCGATGTGCGGAGGCCGGACGAAGTGAAAGACATCGGCGGTTTTCCCGTGTATCTGAGCATCCAGATCAACGACCTGCCCAACAGGCTGAACTGGATTCCGAAGGATCGCACCATCATTGCGCTCTCGAACCATGCGGCCCGCGGCGGCCGAGCCGCGGACATTCTGACGAAGGCTGGATTCAAAGTAGCCGGCGCGGCGGGCGCGGAAGATTACGAAGCGCAGGGCGGGACATTGACCAAGATCGTGCAGCCTCCGCCGAATCCGAACGCAAAAAAAGAGTAAGGGTCCGGAACAGGAGGATTCGCGATGATATCGAAACCGTTTCTTCATCTGAGTATGGCGGTCTTGCTGGCTGGGTTGCTGACGGGGTTGCCGGCAATGGCTCATCACTCGTTTGCGGCGGAATACAGCAACGACCAGCCGGTCACGCTGAAAGGAACATTGACCAAAGTGGAGTGGACCAATCCGCACGGATGGATCTACATCGACGTAAAGGGTGACGACGGAAAGGTGACGAACTGGGCCGTGGAATTCGGCGCACCGAACGCGCTCCTGCGCCGGGGCCTGCGCAAGACCGACTTCCCGACCGGAGTGGAACTGCTCGTCAAAGGCTTCCGCGCCAAGAGCGGTTCCGCGACAGTCAATGGCACGAGCGTGCAGTTTCCGGACGGGCGGAATCTGTTCGCCGGCTCGTCGAATCCGGATGCGCCTGGAGCGGAGAAGTGAGCAAGCGCATCCTGACTCTGCTTGCGGCGCTGGGGCTTGTTCTGTCGGTGGGAAACGCCGTCGGAGCAGGCCCGGCGCCGCCGGCGGGGACGGCTATTCCGCGAGATGCAGGCGGCAAGCCGGACTTCTCCGGTATCTGGCAGTCGCTCAGCGGGGCCGACTACGGCCTCGAACCGCATCCGGCGACGAAAGATGACCCGCCCGGCGCAGGAGTGGTGGAAGGGAACACGATCCCCTATCGGCCGGCAGCGCTCGAACAGCGCGCGAAGAACTTCGCCGCCCGCGCCACCGCCGATCCGCGGCACAAGTGCTACACCCTCGGGACACCGCGCGGGATCTACGGCAATGAGCCCTTCCAGATCTTCCAGCGTCCGCGCGACCTGACCCTGCTCTATGAGTTCGGCCACCCGGTTCGTACGATCAACACCAACGCCACCGAGCACCCGGATGGACACATCGATTTCTGGCTGGGAGACTCCCGCGGCCGCTGGGATGGCGACACGCTCGTGGTCGACGTGACCGACTTCAACGGTGAGACATGGCTCGATCGCGTGGGGAACTTCAACAGCGACGAGCTCCATCTGGTGGAACGCTGGAGCTACGTGGACCGCAACACCATCCGCTATCGGGCCACGTTCGACGACCCGAAAGTATACACGCGTCCGTGGACGCTCGAAGTGCTGCTCTATCGCCGTCTGGAGCCGAACGTTCAGATCATCGAGAATTACTGCGCGACGGTGGATTTTGACGAATATTATCCGGTGCCGTCTTCGAGGTAAAGAGAGAAATGACTATGAGAAATCGCTTGCGTCCGTCAGTTCTTCTTGGCGTATTCGCGGTTGCGTCCGCCGTTGCCAATGCGCAGGGTATGCGTGGATGGCGCGAAACCTCGTTCGTGCCGACGCCGAAAGGTGAATGGACCGGGCCGCGTCTCCCTGACGGGCAGCCGGACGTGTCCGGCCACTGGTCGAACACCATTGGCAATCACAACAATCTGACGGACCCCCAGGGGCCGCTCGGTGCCGACGATGAAGCCCCGCCGCAGAATGGCGGCCGGGCCGCACGCGCGCCCAAACCCCGCAATGAACGTGCGCCGAGCCGGGTGAGCGATCCGCCCGACGGGCAGATCCCATTCCAGCCGTGGGCCCGGGCGAAACAGCAGGAGTTCCTGAAGTATCTCAACAACCCGATCCGGCCGGAGTACGTGGAACCGTTCGCGCGGTGCGCTCCCGGCGGGCCGAGCAAGTCGTTCATGTGGCACGGCTACGAAATCCGCCAGTTCCCTGGGTACGTCGTTTTTCTTTTCGACTCCGGGAACCGGGTGATCCACCTCGACGGCAAGCCGCATCTTCCCGGGAACCTCAAGCTGTGGAACGGCGATTCGCGCGGCCACTGGGAGGGCAACTCGCTGATCGTCGATACCACCAACAACAACTCGAAAGCGCGGCTTGGCCGCACCGGGGAGTTTGTCAGCGAGAATGCCACCATCGTGGAGCGCTTCACCTTCGACCCGAAAGGCGAGAGGTTCACGTACGACGCCACGTATACAGATCCGACTGTGCTGACGAGACCTTTTACCATTACGATTCCGAACCGGAGAGTGACCGATAAGACTCCGGCCGATGACTGGAACAACCTGACGTTTCCGGCCAAACACGCGGGCGATCAGCCGATTATTGAAGCTTACGAACGCGTCTGCGTGGAAGGCAACGGCAATCACGGACAGGTCGTGGCCGCAAAGTGAGACCCGCGTTCGCGAAGTTTCGGAATAGTCTCGAAGCGATGGCGCAGGCCGCCGTGCGCGCGACCGGGGCACAGAGCTTCGCCTTTATCGAAAAGGGCGGCGCCAGCGCCGGGGCTTGTATTACTAAGTCTTTGAGTCTTTCTGATCCGCGACGATTTTTCATGCGGCGATCCTGTTCAGCTGGGAGAGGCTGGCGCACCGGTAATCCGGTCAGAACCGCGTATACCTCGCCGAGCGTCCGCAATGCGCAGAAGGAATCCTCGCGTAAGGCAGAACGCAGCGCGCTGGCGCTGGTATCGTGTCGGGAATCGAACTTGTAAAAAGCCGGAATGAGGACCGAGCTATCGAAAAATCGCTTCAATCGCGGCTGCCCAAAAGATGCTGCGATCTCTCCTCGCGGGAACGGCGGAGGGCAGCGTCAACGGAGCCAGGGGGGAGGGAAGTACCCGCGCCGTAGATGAGCAACCCTTCTTCCTGGACCATGCCGCTTCCCTCCGCTGACCCGCTCTCGGCTGTAGCGGCAGAGAGCTCTTTTTCCACCAGATGCTGGAGGTAGTCTTCGAGCGTCATGCCACTGGCGTGGGCGTGTGCCGCCAGTCCGGCTTCGACTTCAGGCTTGAGGTTCAGAGTGACAGTCATGGCTGTTCCTTGCCTCTTTCTGTTTAACGTCTCGGACACCTTGGAGAAATGCGATAAAAGCGCTCAACAGCGCACTGCGGGTGCCAGAACTTCGGAAATTTTCCCTCAATCATTCATTAAGAACGTAACGAATCATTAAATAAGTAGGTCTATTTATCACAACGGGTGAATTCTTGCTTGCTCTTGCGTGGCCCTTGGCCCTGACTTGGCATAGCCGGGAACCGAAAAAGCCCAATTGCAAAGAAGTTGGAGCCCCCGGAAGTTCGGCCAAAGCCCAAATAGGATTGGTCGAAAAACTACATGAAAAGTCCATTGCCGGAAACATGCATAATCTCGCGGGCAAGTGCCAGCTTAGTACTCTCTTTCAGCAGTTCGCTAACGCATTTCGGCCACGCGGATAAGCGTCGACGCCCCACGCAAGAGCCTTCCCGATCGCGGCGGCGCGCAAGGTCTTCCGGGATCGGAAAGGTCTTCTTAACAGTCTGTTCGTTACTCCTGGCCCTGAACTCAGCAAAGTCACAGGATGTATTGACCTATCACAACGACGTCGGGCGCACCGGCCAGTACCAGAATGAAACCATTCTTACGCCAGGCAATGTCAACTCCACGGCGTTCGGGAAGCTCTTCACCCTCCCGGTGGACGGCAAGGTCGATGGACAACCGCTCTATGCGTCCGGTGTGTCAACCACCGCAAATGGCATCCACAACCTCCTCATCGTGGTCACTGAACACGACAGCGTCTATGCATTCGATACGACTACTGGTGCGGTGATCTGGCATGTCACAGCGCTAAAGAGCGGGGAAACCACAGCGGTGAACACTTGTGATCAAGTTGCACCGGAAATAGGCATCACGTCCACCCCTGTCATTGACCGAACACGGGGACCCAATGGCGCGATCTATATTGTGGCCATGTCGACGGACAACGCAGGCCACTACTTTCAACGGTTACACGCCCTGGATCTGGCAACCGGTGGGGAGCTGTTTGGCGGGCCTGAAGACATTCATGCGAGCTACCCCGGAAGCGGAGACAACAACTCCGGTGGGTTTGTTGTGTTCGACCCGGTTCAATACAAAGAGAGGACTGGCCTCCTTCTTCTCAATGGTGTGATTTATACTGCCTGGGCATCCCATTGTGACTCCCGTCCCTATACGGGATGGATTATCGCGTATGATGCCGCGACTCTCGCGCAAACCAGCATACTCAACATCACTCCGAACGGCAACGAAGGTGCTATCTGGATGTCTGGCGCCGGATTGGCGGCTGACGGCCTGGGAAACATATATTTCCTCGATGGCAATGGGGACTTCGATACCACTTTGGATTCCAAAGGATTTCCCGCCAATGGGGACTACGGTAATGCTTTTATGAAGGTTTCCACTTCTGCCGGACTGGCCGTCGCGGATTACTTTGAGATGTATAACCAGGGTTCCGAAAACAACGGCGATGTTGACCTGGGCTCCGGCGGGGCCTTAGTACTCCCGGATATGACGGACGCCTCTGGAACTGTTTGGCATCTGGCTGTCGGCGCGGGCAAAGACAGCAACCTTTACATGGTGAATCGCGATTCCATGGGTGGATTCAACTCCAGCGCCAACAAGGTCTATCAGGAGCTCGCGGGCGTTTTCTCAGGTGGTATCTGGTCGATGCCCGCCTACTTTAATAACAGGCTCTACTTCGGGCAGGTCGGCCATCCGATCTATGCGTTTCAGCTTTCGAACGCAAAGATCTCGACTGGCACGGTTGCGCAAACCGTCAACAGTTTCGGGTTCCCGGGAGCTACACCCAGTATCTCAGCCAACAACAATTCCAATGGGATTGTCTGGGCAACCGAGAATACCAACCCGGCCGTCCTGCACGCTTATGATGCGAATACACTGAACGAGATTTACAACAGCAGTCAGGCCGCTGGTAACCGCGACAACTTTGGGGCAGGTAACAAATTCATAACTCCAACGATTGCCTTCGGGAAAGTTTATGTGGCAACCACAAACGGTGTTGGCGTATTCGGACTGTTCAATCCGGGGGTGGCTGCGCCGGTCTTTGCTCCGCCCCCTGGCCCCTTCAGCACGCCGCAGTCCGTCACGATATCCGATACAACCACCGGGGTTTCGATCTACTATACGACCGACGGAAGTACTCCGACCACATCATCGCCGGCATACAGCAGCGCGATTCCCGTTAGCGTCACGACGACGATCAACGCGATAGCCGTGGCCGGTGCCGTAACGAGTACGGTGACGACTGGCGTGTATGCGATGCAGTACGCCCCCACTGGCCTCGCCGCCACCGCCGTTTCCACCACTGGGATCAATCTGACCTGGACCAACAATTCACCGGCCGCCACTGCCATGCTGGTGGAGAACTCGACCGACAACGTCACCTTCACACAGATCGCCAGTCTGGCTGGTAACGCCGCTGCTTATTCCAATACCGGCTTGACGGGCGGGACGCTCTATTACTACCGGGTGCGTGCCCAACTTTCGGCGGGTATGTCGGCGTACTCCAACACAGCCAGCGCCACGACTTTGACCCTGCCTGCAGCCCCCACCGGGCTCGCCGCCACCGCCGTCTCAAGCGGCGTCATCAATCTGACCTGGACCAATAATTCCCCGACCGCGACTGCCATCCTGGTGGAGAACTCGACCGACAACGTCACCTTCACGCAGATCGCCAGCCTGGCTGGTAACGCCGCTGCTTATTCCAATACCGGGTTGACTGCCAGTACGCTCTACTACTACCGGGTTCGGGCGCAGAATGCCGCGGGAATGTCGGCTTACTCCAACACATCGAGTGCCACCACCTTGAGCCTGCCCGCCGCCCCCACTGGTCTCGCCGCCACGGCCGTTTCCACCACCGGAATCAATCTGACCTGGACCAACAATTCCCCGACCGCGACGGCGATGCTGGTGGAGAACTCGACCGACAACGTCACCTTCACGCAAATTGCCAGTCTGGCCGGCAATGCCGCGGCCTGGTCCAATACGGGATTGACTGCCGGTACGCTTTACTACTACCGGGTACGGGCGCAGAATGCCGCGGGTTCGTCGGCGTACTCCAATACAGCCAGCGCCACGACCGTGGCCGGCTCGGCGCCTGCTGCCCCAAGCTCCGTTGCCGCGGGGCAGAGCTCGGCCTCGCCAACGTCTCAGATCAACGTCTATTGGAAGGATAATTCGAACAATGAGACCGGCTTCCAGGTCTTCCGCTCGTTCGATAACGTGACATTCACTCAGATTGCCACTGTCGGTCCCAACGTTATTGAGTATGACAATACCGGTTTGGCGTCCGGTACGAGATATTACTACTATGTGAAAGCCTACAACGCATCCGGAGCGTCTCCCGCTTCCAATACCGACTGGACCGTGACAGCAGGCACCGCCGGAGTGCCTGCCGCCCCCAGCGCCCTGGCTGCAACCGCTGTTTCAAACACCGGGATCAATCTGACCTGGACCAACAATTCCCCGACCGCGACTGCCGTTCTGGTGGAAAACTCGACCAACAACACCACATTCACGCAAATCGCGAGTCTGGCCGGCACGGCCACTTCGTATTCGAATACAGGGTTGACTGCCGGAACGCTATATTACTACCGGGTTCGGGCGCAGAATGCTGCAGGAACGTCAGGGTACTCCAACACAGCCAGCGCCACCACCACTGGCGGCTCGGTGCCGGCTGCCCCCGGCGCCCTGGCCGCAACCGCTGTTTCAAACACCGGGATCAATCTGACCTGGACCAACAATTCCGCGACCGCGACTGCCATTCTGGTGGAAAATTCGACCAACAACACCACATTCACGCAAGTCGCGAGTCTGGCCGGCACGGCCACGTCGTATTCGAGTACGGGGTTGACCGCCGGGACGCTCTATTACTACCGGGTTCGCGCGCAGAATGCCGCGGGAACGTCAGCATATTCCAACACAGCCAGCGCGACTACAACCAGCGTCTCGACGCCGGCCGCGCCCAGCGCCCTGGCCGCAACCGCTGTTTCAAACACCGGGATCAATCTGACCTGGATTAACAACTCCCCGACCGCGACTGCGATTCTGGTGGAAAACTCGACCAACAACACTACATTCACGCAGATCGCGAGTCTGGCTGGCAACGCCATTTCGTATTCGAGTACGGGGTTGACTGCCGGTACGCTCTATTACTACCGGGTTCGCGCGCAGAATGCCGCGGGAACGTCGGCATATTCCAACACAGCCAGCGCCAGCACAACCGGCGGCTCCGTGCCTGCTGCACCCAGCGCCGTCGCCGTAGGTCAAAGCAGCGCAGCTCCGACCTCTCAGCTCAACGTCTATTGGAACGATAACTCGAACAACGAGACCGGCTTCGAAATCTTCCGCTCGGTGGATAACGTGACATTCACCCAGATTGCCACTGTCGGTCCCAACGTTACTGAGTATGACAATACCGGCCTGGCGATCAATACGAGCTACTACTACTATGTGAAAGCCTACAACGCATCCGGAGCGTCCAGCGCTTCCAATACCGATTGGAGCTGTACAGTTTCAGGAGGATGCTGAGAAGAGCCCGGATGTACACATGAGGGCCAAATTGCAGAGCTCCGCTCCGGCGCCGGTTCCCAGGGCCCGCGTTTCAAATGGAGCGTACGCAATCCACAGAAGGAATCCTCCCGTGAGGCTGAACGCAGGGCACTGGCGCTGGCATCGTGTCGGGAATCGAACTTGTAAAACGTCGGAATGAGGACCGGGCTATCGAAAAATCGCTTCAATCGCGGCGGTCCAAAAGATGCTGCGATCTCTCCTCGCGGGAACGGCTGATGGCATCGTCAACGGAGCCAGGGGGGAGGGAAGTACCTGCGCCGTAGATGAGCAACCCTTCTTCCCGGACCATGCCGCTTCCCTCCGCTGACCCGCTCTCGGCTGTATTGGCAGAGAGCTCTTTTTCCACCAGATGCTGGAGGTAGTCTTCGAGCGTCATGCCACTGGCGTGGGCGTGTGCCGCCAGTCCGGCTTCGACTTCAGGCTTGAGGTTCAGAGTGACAGTCATGGCTCTTCCTTGCCTCTTTCAGTTTAACGTTCTCGGCCACCCTGGAGGAATACGATAAAAGCGCTCTATAGCGCACTGCGGGGCACCACCGTTTCCTGAAATGACCTCCGAATCCCGAAGATATCGGCAAACGCGGGCCTCGCTTGCCCGGTAGCTTACCAGCACGCCGTATCTCGGGAGCATCGCGGTGATTTGATAGATTGCATAGCCGACCGACCGGACACTATCCACCCAATCCTTTTAAACAAGACCTTCCTGCGATACTGATGAACGCGCCCGACGTGAAACCAAAGCCTGCCAGGAGCTTCCTGAATCAATTTTTCCGGTCCGCTGGCATGGCGGCGCTGGGCTTCGCGGCTGGTGCGATACCGCTTCAGCTCCTTCTGCGAAAGGAACTGGTCGGTGCCCCGGAGGACATCCGCACCCAGGGCTGGCCCATTCGCCTGATGCAGGTGCTTTTCGCCAAATACGTTCTCCCGTGGATCGACGTCGAAGGCCTGGAAAATCTTCCTCAGGGTTCCTGGGTGGTGGCAGCCAATCATGCCTACAAATCGGGCGTGGACGGATTCATTCTCGGCCACCTGCTGGCTACCCGCGCTCGCCGAGTCCCACGCATCGTCATCACTTCGGACAACCGTACCTGGGTGGTACGGGCCGAACGCTGGGTGCTCCATCATTACGGGATTGCTCTGCTGGTGGGCGACCAAACCGCGGAACACCGCCAGGGGACGTCGGACACCATCGCCGCATACCTTCGGGAGAGCAACCGCCATGCCGTCATCATATTTCCGGCGGGCCGCGCTATTGCCGATCCCGTTCTGCAGCTGAAAGGCTGGAGTACTGGCGCAGTGGTCTCAGCCGCGAAGAGCAATTGTCCCGTGGTTCCGGTCGCGATCGGGGGGCTGCGGCTGGACTGGACTCCGGAGACCGTCGTCTTTTCGGCCATCGGAGCGGACGAAAAAACGTCGACCGGCAGCAACTATAGCAACGACCCGCCCTTTCGCATCCACGTCCGCATCGGTAAGCCCATAACGCCTTCAGGTCATCCCCAGGCAGACATC
>ODAK010003797.1_pt1 | contig 15595 bp, 10 predicted proteins | sample 1539591 | NCBI WGS metagenome assembly ODAK01 (sample SAMEA3539303, study PRJEB22396) | soil metagenome | biome: tundra; feature: field; material: soil | place: USA | collected 2010-05 | depth 0.15 m | reverse complement strand
TTTGCCAATGGCGCGCCCAACCTGACCGTCGATGTGCCGGCAATGGTCGAGCTGTCGAAGAAGAATGCAGCGCCGATCTGCGGCAAGGATTTCAAGACCGGCCAGACCTTCATGAAGACGGTGCTCGCTCCCGCATTCAAAGCGCGTCTGCTGGGCGTCTCCGGCTGGTACTCGACCAACATCCTCGGCAATCGCGACGGTGAAGTTCTCGACGATCCAGAGTCTTTCAAGACCAAGGAAGAGTCCAAACTCGGTTCGCTCGAATACATCTTCCAGCCCGACTTATACCCTGACCTATACAAAGACATCTTTCACAAGGTTCGCATTAACTATTACCCGCCGCGCGGTGATAACAAAGAGGGCTGGGATAACATCGACATCTTCGGCTGGCTCGGCTATCCCATGCAGATCAAGGTCGATTTCCTTTGCCGCGACTCAATTCTCGCTGCACCGATTGCGCTCGACCTGGTACTCTTCCTTGACCTCGCCAAGCGCACTCCTTCGCTCAAATCCATCGGTATCCAGGAGTGGCTGAGTTTCTACCTGAAATCGCCGCAGACCCGCGAAGGACTATATCCCGAGCACGATCTGTTCATCCAGTCGATGAAGCTCAAAAATACCCTGCGCCACATCATGGGCGAGGGTCTGATCACGCACTTGGGTCTGGAGTACTACGATTAAGGAGCAGTTTATACCGCGGCGAATTTCGCCATGATGAGAGCCCCATCCTCCAAGGATGGGGCTTTTCTTTTTCCCTACAGGCAAGATCTATGACCTGCGTAAGTAACGTCAGCAGTTGTCACCTGTGCGAGTGACTTGGGGCACAGACGAAATCTCCTAATCGATTATGGTCTTGTCTAGAAAGGCGGGCTCGGACTCCAGTTGGACGCCTGAACTGCTGGAGTGTTCATCAGGTTCCGAACCTTGGAAAAGGAGCACTCCCATGCGTAACACTGCTTTCAGCGGCGTCGCCGCGTCTTGCCTCAGAAGACCCTGCAGGTCACTTGCAGGCCTTCTGCTCGCAATCTGTGCAATGGCGTCTCTATTCACAGGGCCAAGTTCTGTAGCCCAAGATTCCAAAACTCCTGCCGTATTGCCCGCGCCATCTGAGGGCAAAGCCATCGTCTGTATCTACCGTGTATACCGGTTTACCGGCTCCGCCTCACACGACGAACTCTTTGTCAATGACACTCATCTCGGCAAACTCCTCAATAGCGAATACGTATTTACGGAAGTGTCGCCGGGGACTGTTGTCATTGCCGGACTGCCCAAGATGTACTACGGAAGCGTCATCATGTCCGCCGGGGCGGCTCTGAACCAGGCAAGGCAGAAAGAGAACGAGCGGGCTCGGTTCGAGGCGGAGGCGGGCAAAACCTATTACTTCAAATGGACCGCCGGAACGATGGCAACGATGATCAAAGTGACGCCTGAGGATCCTTCGGTGGGCGCCAAAGAAATGAGCAAACTCCATCTCTCCAAGCCGCCCGAGGACAAGGGCGCGGCGAAACCAGGAACGAAAGACACCGAGAAACCGGCAGCCAAATAAGATCGCTCCGACTCAGTAGAACGACGCGCCCTTCTTCTACTAGCCTCGAGTATGAGACTCGTAGTGCGTTTGCAGAGCTCCAGCAGCAGGGGTATAGAAGTCAGGTCGACTTCAAGAAGCGTATGGATGAAGCGCAGGGAAAATCAAAGATGCACCTGCCCTGCCGCGGGCAAAGTCTTCCTTAGGGATCGGTCTTCGGCTGCGCGTGGAACTGACTGACGCGCGGCAGCGCTTACTCTGGCGCTGCAACGGGATCGTCCAGGTGAAATGCGCGGTCACTAAGCAGCTTTAACGATCGTCCGCCGACGATAATATTTTCGTCAACGATAGTGTTTTTAAATGGATCGACGATGTTCTCCGTGTCGATGATCTGGCACCACGGGTTGCCGCTCGGCGACGAAGGAAGCACAAACTCCACGCCTTCATGCGCCGCATTCACCAGCAGGAAGAAGCTGTCGTCGATCACCCACTCGCCGTCTTCGTTGGAAACCTGCAGCGTCTGTCCATTGAGCATCAAACCAATGGCCCGCGTCCACTCGGAGTTCCACGCTTCATCCGAGAACTCGCTGCCGTCGTTATTGAACCACGTGATGTCCCGGATCACGCGCAGCAATTCGCCATTGCCTTTTCTGCGAATTTCGCGGTCCTGGAAAAACTTGCGCCGGTGCAGATTCGGATGCGCCAACCTGAGTTGAATGACGTGGCAAGTGAACTCTTGCAGCCGCTTGCGAGAGTCATCGAGATTCCAGTCAAACCAGGTAAGTTCATTGTTCTGGCAGTAACAATTGTTGTTGCCGCGCTGCGATCGAGCTACTTCATCGCCTCCGGCAAGCATGGGTACGCCTTGCGAAAGCATTAATGTGGCGAGAAAGTTTCGCATCTGGCGCTCGCGAAGATTATTGATCTCCTCATCGTCTGTCGGCCCCTCCGCTCCCATGTTCCACGAATCGTTATCGTTGGCGCCGTCAGTGTTATCGTCTCCGTTCGCCTCGTTATGCTTCTCGTTGTAACTAACCAGGTCGCACAGCGTGAATCCATCGTGCGCAGTAACAAAGTTAATGCTCGCGTAGGGCTTGCGTCCGTCAAATTTGTATAAGTCGCTTGAGCCAGTCAGGCGATACGCAAAGTCGGAGAGCTGCCCGCCGTCGCCTTTCCAGAAACGGCGCACAGTGTCACGGTATTTTCCATTCCACTCCGCCCACAAGACAGGGAATTGACCAACCTGGTAGCCGCCTTCGCCTACGTCCCACGGCTCCGCGATCAACTTGACTTCAGCCAGTGTTGGGTCTTGGTGAATGGTGTCAAAGAACGAAGAGAGCTTGCTGACGTCGTGCAATTCACGCGCGAGCGTTGCCGCTAGATCAAAGCGGAACCCATCAACGTGCATGTGCGTCACCCAATAGCGCAGCGAATCCATGATCATCTTTAACACTTGCGGATTGCGCACATTGAGCGAGTTACCCGTTCCCGTGTAGTCCATGTAGAACTGGGGATCATCCTGCATCACCCGGTAATACGTCGTATTGCACACGCCCTTCCAACTGAGCACGGGGCCCATGTGATTGCCTTCGCAGGTGTGGTTGTAGACCACGTCGAGAATCACCTCTATACCCGCAGCATGCAAGGCCTTGACCATCTGCTTGAATTCGGTAACCTGTCCACCCTGATCGCCAGAAGAGCTATACCGCGACATGGGTGCAAAATAACCCAGGGTGTTATAGCCCCAGTAATCAGTTAGACCCTTGTCGACTAGGTGTCCCTCATCGATGAAGTGGTGAATAGGAAGTAACTCGACTGCTGTAACTCCGAGCTGCTTGAAGTATTCGATACTGGACTCATGTGCCAATCCTGCATAAGTGCCGCGCAGGTTTTCAGGCACCGCAGGATTGCGCTGACTGAATCCCTTGACGTGAACTTCGTAAATTACCGAATCGGCCAGCGGGGTTTCCGGTTTGGAGTCGTCCGACCAGTCAAATGGGTCATGAATCACGACGGACTTTGGCACCCCAGCCGCACTGTCCTGGGTGTCCATCTTGAGTGGGTCACCAGACGCAAGGTCGTAGGGAAAGATGGGCGCCTTCCAGTCCACCTTGCCTGAGATGGCCTTCGCGTAGGGGTCCACAAGAGCCTTGTTGAAGTTGAATCGGTACCCGTTCGCCGGATCCCACGGTCCATCGATGCGGTAGTTATAAAGTTGCCCTGGCCTGATTCCATTGATGAATCCATGCCATACAAATGCAGTGCGTTCCCTCAAGGTAATGCAGTCGATCTGATTTCCATCAGCATCATATAAACAAAGGTCGACGCGCGTGGCAGCTTCTGAGAATATGGCGAAGTTCGTACCCTTCTTATATGCGGTGGAACCAAGGGGGTAGGGCTTTCCTGGCAGCAACGTTCGGCTCATACGCGCTTCGATGCAAAACGTGAGCGGGTCCGTTGTATTTTGAATTCGTTGCGTGCCTTGAGGCTCTCGGTTATGCAGCCATTGCCTTGGCCATTCGCCTCACCGTGAGAACGGTAATATCGTCTTCCTGACCAAAGGCCTTGGCTGCGTCGGCAATGTAGAAGGCTGACTGGTTGCTCAGGTTGTGCACGCGCTCGAAACCAAATAATTCGCCGGACGGCTGCCGTGCCTCTACCACGCCGTCTGACATCAGGAGCATGCGATCGCCTGGATGCAGGTAGAGCCTCACTTCGTCATAACTCACATCGGCAACCACACCAAGCGGCAATCCACCCGGGAGCGTAACTTCCTGGCTGTTCAGGTAGGGCGGCAAGTGGCCTGCATTCGCTAAAACCACTTCGCCATCCGGACCAAACCACGCAGCCTGGCAGGTCGTAAAGCTTTCGCTGCCTAGCAAAACGCGATTCAACGATTCGAGAATCTTCGAAGGAACCTTGTCTGGCGTACGGCGCAGCGCCCCCATCAGCATGGACACATTCATCGCCGCTTGCAGTCCTTTTCCGGCCACGTCGCCGATAATCACGAGCAGCCCGCCGTCCGGCGTTGACTCCACATGGAAGAAGTCGCCGCCTACTTCGTTGGCCGGCGTATAGACCGAGTCCACTTCAAACCCCGGGGTCTCCAGCTTCTCCCGCGGAATCATCAATTCCTGCACGCTGCGCGCCGCAGCTAATTCACCATTGGCGCGTTCCTGGTCATGCTGGATGCGCAGGAAGCGGACGAAGATAATGATGATGATCGAGAGCAGGCCGGCAAAATCTGCAATTGCCGCAAAGTGAATAGGAATGGGCCCGGCCTGCAACGTCAGCGGCGAATGGTACGAGCGGCCGCCGTAATCGCCCATGCCGCCCAAAAGAATAGGCTCGATAATGCCCACCAGCGTGAGCGCCAGCGGAATCAGCAGAAGTCCCGCCTCAAAGTTGCGCCGCACAGTCGCCCAAACCAGCGTCATGACGATGAATACCAACCAGCCAATGATCCAGAACAATGTGCCGACATACACAATGGCCATCAGGAGCAGTCCTGGTGTGCTGTGGCTGCCCAGCAACAGGGTCATGGGGCCAACCAGGGCGAGAAGCGGGGCGGTGTAGCGCAGCAGGCTAATGAACCAGCGCCCGCGCAGCGCCAAAAACGAAATCAGAAATTCAAAATATAGATACGCGGAAATGCAAACCAGCTCCAGCGTGATCGCCATGTACCAGAGGTGGTCGAGGTAAGCCGAACCGCCGGCCAGGTCGATAAATCCAATCGGTGCCTGGCACAGTTCATGCAATGCTAGCCATAGATATTCGACATGGCCCTTTTGCGTGAAATATAAAACCAGCAGAAAGACAGCCAGGAATGTTAGCAACACCGCATTCACAAGGCGCGGCAGGCGCTCGAAGAGGTTATGCACCGTCCAGAGTTCCAGGTTGTGATGCAAGTCGTTCGGATCGCCAAGCCGGAAGGTGCGCGTGGCAAAAAAGCTGGTGTACGCCGTAAACCCAAACGGGATGTACAGCGTGCGCACCGCCAGCGTGACGGAGGTTTCAGACGGATCGAGCCCGAGGTTGTACACGCGTGAAATCTGTTGGAACCGGTACGTGGCGTCGGGATGAGGCCCCTCGGGCAATATCTGCTTGCCGTTCACAAAAACGTCAGCCCCGGGGTTTGTGTCCCCAAAAGACATGGGCGTATTTTGAGTGACCGGCAACTCGATCAGCAGCGCAACAGGCCCGTGATTAGGGGCAAGCTTGAGGTGCAGCCGAAACCAGGCAAACCGCTGGTCATGCCCGTCTATATGGTCATGTTCAGGATCGTCGTCGACGCCGGAAATGTCTGCGAATGACCCATGCGCGTCCCGGATAGCCCAAGCAGAATCATCAAAATCCGGCTTTCCGACCGACGAATCGGTCGAAACCCCAACCCGCCAGCCCTTGTCGAGCACCAGGGGAGACCCGAGATTTGCGGCGTCAATCACCGCCGAGGCGGTAGGGGCGGGCTCTGCTTTTTCGGCCAGTTTTGGCGCGCGCCGGTGCAGAAACCCGGGAATAGGGGCGGGCGGATGAGGTTGCTGCGCAATCACTTGCAGGGCAACGATCAACAAGAATGGGACCGCCAAAGCGAACGCCCGACGCACCTTACCTCCTCGGTTTCTACGTGCTCTCCACTCTAATTCAGTCAGGAGCCACATCCAAGCGGCTCGGGACCGGCGGGACCTCGAACCCCAACGCTTCCATGCTTGACAAAGACTTTTACCACATCCCAAAGCGATTTCTCTTTCCTATGCTGTCGGATAGGGGCATCTTAGCGTCTAATAATTCAAGCGAAGCGGCATAGGCTTATTACGGATTCGGCCAGGTCACGGTTCACACGGTAAAAGGTCCAGAGGTGAGGTCATGAGGACTACTTTCAACAGTTCAAAGGCAGAGTTGGTTGTGGGGTTGGCTTTGGCGATGGCCACCTCCCTCTGGGCGCAAAACACTCCCCAGACAAGTCCGTCGAGCACCACCCCAGCAGCGACAACGACGCAGCCAGCCAGCACGCCTTCGGCTCAGCCGGCGCCCGGAACCGCTCCCGTGACTGGCGATACGCCTCAGACAAGTGCGCCCGCGCCAGGCACCTCAAAGGATCCGGCTCCAACGTCGACCTCGAGCACACAGTCTAAGGACTCCGCCGCCGATTGCACCCCCGCGCCTGCCTCCACCGACGCGAGCGCGAACGATAAGAAAAGCAAAAAGGACAAGAAGTCCAAGGACAAGTCCTCGACCGACGCATCCGCCACGCAGCCGTGCAAGCCGGGCACCACCGCTGTTGCCGGCGACGTCCCGGCCGCCGCCGTCAATCCTGAAAAAGTAGTTGAAGTCGGCAGCCAGAAGATCAACGTCAAAAAGGGAAGCGTCGACGATGTTAGCTCCGTCGGCAATCGCGACATCGGCGGCCGCGGCATGGGCAACTGGTACTCCACCGATACCGAGATCAAGATGGGCAAGATGTACGCCATGGAGATCGAGAAGAGCACCAAGTTCATCACCGACCCGACCGTGACCGAGTACGTCAATCGCATCGGCCAGAACATCGTCAAGAATTCCGACTGCAAAGTTCCGTTCACCATCAAGGTCATCGACTCTGACGAAATCAACGCCATGGCCCTTCCCGGCGGATTCTTCTATGTCAACTCGGGCCTTATTCTTAACGCCGACGAAGAAGCAGAGTTGGCCGGCGTCATGGCTCATGAGACTGCCCACGTCTGCGCTCATCACGCTGTGCGCGAGCAGACGCGCATGAACTACGCGCAACTCGGCACCATTCCGCTCATCTTCATCGGCGGCTGGACAGGCTATGGCATCTACGAAGCTGCCTCGCTCGCCGTGCCCATCACCTTCCTCCACTTCTCGCGCGAATTTGAGTCGCAGGCCGATTACCTGGGCGTCCAATACATGTACCGCTCCGGATACGACCCGCAGGCCTTCATCAGCTTCTTTGAAAAAGTGCAGGCCCTCGAAAAGCGCAAGCCCGGCCTGGTCGCGAAGACCTTCTCTGACCATCCGCAGACGCCCGACCGCATCCTCCATTCGCAGGAAGAAATTGCGCGCATTCTGCCGGCTCGGGATGAATACACCGTCACTACTTCGGAATTCGACGACGTGAAGGCGCGCCTGGCCCGCATCGAAAATAAGCGCCGCCTCACCGATACCAAGGATGGAAAGAAGCCTTCGTTGCGACGCGCCAGCACTACGGATGACAAGAACGGCCAGACCACCAGCCAGACGGGTGACACCTCCGATGACAAGCCAACGCTGCATCGTCGTGAAGATCAGAACTAAACACAGTGCGGAATAATATCGAAGGGCGCGGCTACGGTCGCGCCCTTTGACTTTGGCGCGATTCTCAAATTTGAGATATCTTAACTTTTACCGCTATTCGATTGAGCCTTATTCTGCATTTCGATTCCGTGCGACTGACAAGAAAATTTTGTTCGCGATTCTAGGGATTGCGCCATGCACACAGTGATACAGAGTCTGCGTTTCTCGATGCGACAACTCCTCAAGAGTCCCGCTTTCACCACGACAGTCATACTCACTTTCGCTTTGGGAATCGGCGCGACGACGGCGACATTCTCTCTGATTGAAGGGGTTCTTCTGCGCCCGCTGCCGTTTCAGGATCCTGACCGGATTGTCATGCTCGGCGATCATCTTGGTTCAAATACCGGCCTCGGCGTGACTGCTCGCGAAATTGCCACATATCTAGATCAATCCAGTGCGTTCTCGTCGATGGGCGCCTTCACGAGCACCAGCTACGAGCTTTCTAGTGGGTCCACTCCTGAAGTGGTGCAGGGTGCAAGGCTGACAGCAGGCGTGTTTCCAACCCTGGCCGTTCAGCCCGCAGTGGGAAGAGTTTTTAGCAAGCAGGAAGAGGATGCGCAGAAGCCACTTGCAGTGATCAGTTACGCTTTGTGGCAAGACCGCTATCACCGCGATCCGTACATTCTCGGCACTGCCATCGTTCTCGATCGCAAGACGTGGTCGATCATCGGCGTGATGCCCCGCAATTTTGAATTTCCTGTCGGAGCAGGAAGGCTTTCGCAAGCCAAACTCTGGGTTCCGATGAGCCTTACCCCCGAAGAGCTTTCCGATCAGGCTGCAGGCGCATGGCGCTACCAAATGATTGCTCGACTCAAGGTTGGCCTGAGTCTCAAGCAGGCAGCGCAGGATGCCGACCGCGTTGCACACCAGGTCATGCGTGAGTTTCCCGCAGGCATGTCGGTTATTCACATAGCCGGCGACGTAAAACAACTTCACGAATTTACGGTCGAAGATAGCCGCCCATTGCTGCGTACATTATTCGCGGCTGTGTGCATCGTTCTACTGATTGCATGTGTTAACGTCGCTGGACTTCTGCTTGTTCGAGCCATTCGTCGCCGCCGCGAATACGCGCTTCGCTTGGCGCTCGGGGCGAGGGCCGCCAGGATCATTCGCGAATCGGTTACAGATGGGCTGCTGTTGAGCTTGGCAGGCGGTCTGCTTGGGCTAGGCTTTGCCGCCATTGCGATTCGATATGCCTTGCACCTTCTGCCGGACTCAATGCCACGCACCGAGTCCATATCGATGAATCCGGTCGTCGCAGCGTTCGGTCTTATGCTAGCGTTCTCCACAGGTGTTCTTTCGAGCATGGCTCCCGCATTTGTAGCTGTGCGCACCAAACTTACCGAGTCGCTCAAGGACGGCGAAAGAACAGGGACGGGCGCAAGAAGTCATGCATGGCTGCGCTCCACCCTTGTTGTTTCTGAAATCGCAATCGCACTCACGCTGCTCACCACGTCTGGTGCTTTCCTGCGCAGCTATCAAAAGATGCTCGCCGTCGATCCCGGCTTTCGTGCAGACCATGTGCTGGTCGCGCATTTTCAATTGCCGCTTAAGCAGTACCCGACACAGACATCTTCAGAAGCATTCAGCCACTCTGTACTAGAGCGCATCAACACTCAACCGGGTTTTGTCGCAGCGGGAATTTCAAATACACTACCCGCGACCGACACTTCGCCCGAATCGACATTCACTGTAGACGGGGAACCCACCGTTGGGTGGAAGATGAAATTCGCCGCATTCAACGTCATCGATGGTGACTACTTCAAGTCCCTGGGCATACCGTTGATCGAGGGTCGTACATTCACGCCGGACGACCGCTCCAGCAAGCCCCTCGTCGTTATCGTAAGCCAGTCGATGGCCAAACATGCATGGCCCGCTCAGGATGCAATCGGTAAGCGGATGCATGCGGGGAATCCAAAGAAGGGGTATCCATGGGCGACCGTTGTCGGTGTGGTCGCGGATACAAAACTCGGCTCACCCGACCAGCCGAACGTGGACCAGTGGTATCCGCCCGCGCTGCAACCCGCCATACTGTACGGCTCTGATTACGCAGACGCATTGACCTCGCCCGCGAGTGGCTACATCACACTGCGTGCGGCGATGGGGCCCGATCAAATGATTCGCTCACTCTCAGCCACGGTTGCCGGCATCGACCCGCTGCTCGCCCTCGATCAAGTGCAATCGATGAGCGATGTGCTATCGGAAGTTGAAGGGCCGCGCCGATTCAACACCGACCTCATAACTGCATTCGCAGTCGGCGCTTTGCTGCTCTCAGTCACGGGAATTTATGCCGTCGTCGCCTTCTCGGCTTCAATGCGCACGCAGGAAATAGCCATCCGCATGGCGCTCGGAGCGCAGCGAACCGGAATCGTCCGCCTGATCCTGGTCTCTGGCTTGAAAACTGCTGTACTGGGCTGTGCTCTTGGTGTAATTGGATCGCTGGCGGTCGCGCGTCTGCTCATTTCTTTCCTCTTCGGCGTCACAGCAACCGACCCACTCATCTATGTTGCGAGCGTAACTATCATGCTGCTCTTCGCATTGCTTGCGTCGGCTCTGCCCGCGAGGCGCGCCGCCTCGACAGACCCGATAGAGGCCCTCCGCTCGATTTAGCGAGTTTTCCATTTCCAGTTTGTTTTTGGCTAGTTATCGGAAGCTATACTGCCGAAGTGAAGATTGCACCCGTCCTCGTCGCTCTCGGACTTTTCATTCATGCTAGCGAACCTGAAAAAATTCAGGCGAGCGTTGAAAACCAAGGGCTACTTCGGATTCTGCTGCGTCCCGCCCAGCCGTACGTAGAAACGCGCGAGAGCCAGCAACTACTCAACTTCGATCTCCTCGTCCAGAATCGTAGCAAAAGCTCATACCGTCTCGTAGCGATCAAGCTGCGTGTGTTCGACCGCCAAAACAAGCTTGAACTGGAACGAGAACTGAATCAGAATGGCTCTCCTCCGGCACTCGCTGCCGCAGGAACTCTCGACCTGGCCGCTCACAGTTCCATTGACCTGTTTCAACCCTTCTTCAGCTTCGACTCACACGTTGAGCTCGATCGGATGCATTTTGATTTGCTCTTCATGCAGGATGGCCATAGAGCATTGCCCGTTCCATACAGTGCCGACCAGATCGTTTCCGTCGACGTTCACCCGCGTCCCTTCGAACCCTCCGCCTTCTGTCTCCCGCTGCACGGAAGGATTCTCGTTCACGATGGCCACGACTTCAGTTCACATCATCGACGCCGTACGCAGCTTGTAGGCTTCGATTCTGATGCCGACTCCTCGCCTTCCACAAACCTGTACGCATATGACTTCGTAAGCACCGACGCATCCGGCAATCTCTATAAAGGGGATCTCACCGACAAGAACAATTGGCTCACGTATGGCGCTATCATTTTTGCGCCCGCCGATGGTGTAGTAGTCTCAAGTGCGAACGATGTACCTGAGAACACGTTCGCTTCTGACGGAGCCGCGATCGAGCCGCACGGCTACACTCATGATCCCTATGGACTCGGCAATCACATCGCCCTGCGCCACGCTGACGGACATGTCAGTTGGTTCCTGCACATGCAGCCTGGTTCGCTCGCTGTGAAGGCTGGCGATCACGTTCATGCCAGCGACCGCCTTGGCAAAGTCGGATTCACAGGCGACTCGCTATTTCCTCATCTTCATTACACCGTCACTGACGGCGCCGACTTTCCTTCGCAAGGTGTTCCTTCCTATTTCAAAAACTTCACCCGGATAGTCGGCAGTCGCCGCATTTCAGTTGCGCGCGGACAGGTTGATACAGGCGACTTTGTCGAAGCCGACCCCGTCTGTCACTAGCGCGGTGCTCGGGGCCGCTGCATCGGGCGCAATTGGCCCGTTCTTGGTAGAGAATGACCCATCCGTCGTACGGACCCAACAAGTGGGGCTTGCGGCAGGCGGAATCCCAATAGGTTGGGTCTCCCCACCGAGAGGGCCTTCGTCCGTTCTGCGAATTCAGGATGTTCATGGACCATTGCGGACTAATCGCATGAAAAACCTTGAAATTACCGGCAAAACCGCGTTATATACAGGACTACCGGCACAACGCCGGAATCTACCTGGGTCCCTCCCAGGAGGCATATCATGCGCAACTCTGCCGTCCGCTCCAATTTGCTCGTTCCTGAAATCCGCGAGGTCATGGATATCCGCCAGGCCTCGGACTACCTTGGCATTTCTCCCGACACCCTCTACAAATACGCTTCCGAGGGCTTCGTTCCCGCGTTCAAACTGGGCAATCGCTGGCGCTTCAAGCGCTCCCGCCTCGACGAATGGATGGACCGCCAGTCGGAGCAGCAAGCTGCCGAAGTGAATCCCGAGCAAAAAAAGCCCGTCCGCCCCGCAATGTAAACGCAGGGAGCGCGGATAAGAAAACAGCACTGCCTCGGACTGATCGAACTGTGTATGGATGAAAGGCATCTATCCATCGAGCACACCCGTATGAGATTCTGCGGCGCACTCCTGATCTCTCTGGGTAAGCGTCGCGCTTGCCCGGCTCACCAAAGATGCTCGCGCTCAACTCATCACCGCCTCTCCAATCCGACTCATCCCTTTACCAGTGTCCCGTGATATACCTTTCCGGGTGGACCACTTACGCCGCATTGGTCAGTTACGACGCCGCATGACGCGCGCAGGCCATCAAGGCCTGCTGGTCACGCACCTTCCCGACCTGCGCTATCTCTCAGGATTCACCGGCTCTAGCGCAGCCCTTGCCATCACGCGCCGCTCCGCGCGCCTATTCACCGATGGCCGCTACAAAGCGCAGGCTGCGGAAGAGGTTCGGGCCGCACAGGTCCAGATCATGCCCAGCATGCCTGCCGTCGCAGCTGTTCAGTGGCTGGCCGCACAGCCCGGTGTTGAGTTTGCCGGCTTCGACCCCACATGGACCACCGTTGCCGAACTCACCCGTTGGCGTGATTCGCTCCCTACGCGCCTGCGCCGATCGTTTTTATCCGCTCTCGCCGCGCCGCTCGTCGAGCCTCTCCGCCTGCTCAAAGATGAAGATGAACTCGCCCTGATGATCGAGGCAGCGCTCCTCGGTTGCCGGCTCTTCGACTACATTCTTGGCGTCATTCGTCCCGGCCTGGCCGAGTTTGAGGTAGCCGCCGAACTCGAGCACCAGGCGCGCCTGCTCGGCGCCGAGGGCATGTCCTTTGAAACCATCGTTGCCTCGGGTATGCGTTCCGCTCTCCCCCACGGCCGCGCCACCGCCGCCGGCCTGCCGCGCAAGGGATTCCTGACGCTGGACTTCGGTATAATCCGTGAGGGTTACTGTTCCGACATGACACGTACGATTCACCTCGGAAAGTCGACCGCGGAAGAACGGAATGCCTACGAGGCGGTATTTGAAGCGCAACAGGCGGCTGTCGATGCGGTAACCGCCGGCGTCAGTTGCGGCGATGTGGACGAGGCGGCGCGCAGCGTCTTGAGAAGAGCGGGAATGGCCGATGCCTTCTCCCACTCCACAGGGCACGGCGTAGGCCTTGAGATTCACGAGTCGCCGCGTATCGGCGCCGGGCAGACAGCAAGGCTGCAGCCGGGTATGGTTATTACCATTGAGCCCGGTGTTTATTGGGCAGGCAAGTTTGGCATTCGCATCGAAGATATGGTGGCTGTAACTCGGACCGGTGGCCAGGTATTGACCCCGTCTCCCAAAGCTTTGATTGAACTTTGAAAATATCTTTCCCCGCCAAAGCGGGAAAACTAAGGAACGAATGAAACAACAGGACATGAAGGATCTGCAGGAACTGATCGAGTTCCTTAAGCAACATCAGGTTGCTGAGTTCGATCTCGATCGCGGCGATTTGAAGATCCGCCTCAAGTTTGCCTCGGCCGAGGGTTCCTCAACTCGACTCTCGGATCTTGCGCAGCTCGTCGCTGCCTCGCCCGCGCTGGCTGCCCAGGCTACGCCTCCGGCAGCCACATCATCTGCGGCTGGGGCCCCGGAAACTGCGGCCGATCCCGATGCCGGCCTTCACATCGTCAAGTCGCCCATCGTCGGCACCTATTATGGCTCGCCGTCTCCCGGAGCAGCGGCCTTCGTCTCGCCCGGCGACAAAGTGGAGAAGGGCCAGGTCGTCTGCATCGTAGAAGCCATGAAGCTGATGAATGAGATCGAATCTGACGCCGCTGGCGAAATCGTCAAGTGTTACATCTCCAACGGCCAGCCCATCGAATTTGGACAGCCGCTGTTTTCCGTCCGGCAGAGTTAGAAATGTAAGCAGAGCAGCCGCTTCTGTTAATGTCGCTAACCGAGCTAGCTCTGCTAACTCCGTTCGAAGGGTATGAATGTTTCATAAAGTTCTAGTTGCCAATCGCGGTGAAATCGCACTGCGCGTTTTGAACGCTTGCCGGGAACTTGGCATTCGCACCGTCGCCGTCTATAGCGAAGCCGACCGTAACTCACTCCACGTCCGCTTTGCCGACGAAGCCATCTGCATCGGGCCACCCCGCCCGTCCGACAGCTACCTCAACGTGCCTGCCGTCATCTCCGCCGCTGAAATCGCCAACGTCGATGCGATTCATCCCGGCTATGGCCTGCTCAGCGAAAACGCCAACTTCGCCGAAGTCTGCCGCGCCTCCAACATCAAGTTCATTGGTCCTCCGCCTGAAGTCACCCGCCTGATGGGCGAAAAGGAAAAGGCCCGCCAGGCCATGAAGGCTGCAAAGGTTCCCATCCTTCCCGGTTCCGATGGTGTCATCGCGACCGCTGAAGAGGCGCAGGAGTGGGCAGAAAAAGTAGGCTACCCCGTCATCCTAAAGGCCAAGGCAGGCGGCGGCGGCCGCGGCATGCGCATCGTTCGCAATGCTGAAGACCTGCCCAATCTTTTCCACGCGGCCTTTACCGAAGCCGCGAACGCCTTCGGCAACGGTGAACTCTACATGGAAAAGTTCATCGAGCAGCCGCGCCACATTGAGTTCCAGGTCCTCGCCGACGAGCACGGCCACGTCGTCTCCCTCTTCGAGCGAGAGTGTTCCATCCAGCGGCGCCACCAAAAGCTCATTGAAGAAGCACCATCGCTGCAAGTCACGCCCAAGATGCGCGAAGAGATTGGCAAGACACTTTGCCGCTGCCTCACCGAAATCGGCTATCAAAACGCCGGCACCGTCGAGTTCCTGATGGACCAGGATCGCCAGCTCTACTTCATAGAGATGAACACGCGCATTCAGGTCGAACACCCCATCACCGAAGCCATCACTGGCGTCGACATGGTCAAGGCGCAGCTCCGCATAGCCGCCGGCGAGCGCCTCAGCGACATCCTGCCTGCAAAACTCGAGATCCGCGGCCACTCCATCGAATGCCGCATCAACGCAGAGCACCCGCAGAAGTTCACGCCATCGGCCGGAAAAATCACGGCCTTCAACGTGCCCGGCGGCAACGGCGTGCGCGTCGACACTGCTCTCTACGCAGAAGGTGTCGTGCCTCCGTACTACGACTCACTCATTGCCAAGCTCATCGTTCATGGCGTAGACCGCGAAGAAGCCATCGCGAAGATGGAGCGCGCCCTGAGCCAGTTTGTAGTGCAGGGAATTGATACATCGATTTCGCTTCACCAGGCCATCTTCGCCGACCCTGGATTCCGAAAAGGTGAATTCGACACCAAGTTCATGGAGCGATTCCTCGCCAAGCCCTCCACCTGATGAATGCGCTCACGTTGCACCAACCGCGCGTAGTTTACGGAGAATCATGCCAAGGCAATCACTAAAACTTCTCGCTCTCTCTCCT
>ODAK010003795.1_pt1 | contig 15598 bp, 15 predicted proteins | sample 1539591 | NCBI WGS metagenome assembly ODAK01 (sample SAMEA3539303, study PRJEB22396) | soil metagenome | biome: tundra; feature: field; material: soil | place: USA | collected 2010-05 | depth 0.15 m | reverse complement strand
CAGCCGGTTGCTCCCCCGAGCCCGATGGCGCTCTTTCATGGTCACCCCAGAGACCCTGTTGCGGTGGCATCGCGAGGCTGCCAAACACAAGTGGCGACGTTGGAGAAGGCAACGAGGCCCTGGTCGCCCGCCGATGAGTGCTGAATTGGTGGAGCTCATTGTTCGTCTGGGTCAGGAGAACCGGCGCTGGGGATGCATTCGCATCCAGGGCGAGCTGTTCAAGCTCGGCATCAGGGTCTCGGCCAGCTCGATCCGGCGGGCCAGCGCCACCTCGAACAAGTTCTTCGTGAATATGTCCGCCACTACAACCGGCAGCGCCCTCATCGAGGCATCCAACTTCAGGTGCCGGTTCCCGACGACGGGCTGACGAACGACGGAATTGCCGCTGTCACCGGTCCGAAGTTGGATCCATCGAGCAGCGGATGCTGCTCCGGGGCTCTTGTGAACACTCCTGCGCTGTCCCGGAAGATTCGGGCGCTCAAGTTCAGTCGCCACCCAGAGCGAACATAGTCACCAGCGAAGGTAGTCATCGCCAGAGCGGGGAAAGACTTCCAGTCGCGACTGATTGGCGCGATCGGGATTTTGGTGCCCTTCAGGTCGATAGGTTCGGAGAACTCAATACTTTCGATCGCATCGAAGGGTTCGATTCTCTCGATAGCCTCAATCGGTTCTGCATGTTCGATTGGTTCGATCGGTTCGTTCTTTGGAGTGGGCAGTATCGGATCGGCCGTCGCGCTCTTCTCCATCCTCTCCGCCCTCTCACGGCGGTCAGTGATGTCCTATTACTCGAAGAGGGCGACCCTCGCCTTGGGGAATCGCTGACATGAGCTCATCGCTCCGCATGTGTCGAAGCGTCATTCGTCCGCACACCGGCGACCACCGTGTCGACGACATTCTGCGCGAAGCGATCGTTCAGAGCGAGGTGGGACTGCAGGAGCCGGTGGTAGGCGGCTCCGTACACGAGGTCGAGCAGGACCTCTGCGTCCGTATCGGCGGAGATCTCATGCCGCTCGATCGCTCGATCGATCATGACGCGATGTTGAGCTCGCACCCGGCTGATGAAGTGCTCGCGCCAGACCTCGGCCAATTCAGAGTCTCGCTGGACTTCGGCGATCAGCCCCACCAGCGTGCGTCCCGTAACCGTTCCCTTGACGACCCTGATCCAAGTGCGCAAGGCGGTCAGGAGATCAATGCGGAGGGATCCGGTGTTGGGCAGCGGCTGCCGGGCCAAGAAGTCAGCCGAGAATGCTTCGAAGACGAGGGTGCCCTTGGTCGGCCATCGCCGGTAGATGGTGGCCTTGCTCACCCCCGCTCGCTGCGCCACTTCGTCAATCGTCAGGTCGACGAAGCCGCGCTCTTCGAGGATCTCATTGGCCGCGTCGAGGATCGCCTGGTGGGCACGTTCGCTGCGGGGTCGCCCCCGCGTGGCGGACAACGGGGGAATTGGTTCGTTCATCAGGTTGACACCGTACCACCATTAGAATACGATACGTATCGTACCGTTATTCAAGAGGTGGAAAAATGACGACAGTTCTTGACCGAGATGCCACTGGGGGCGACGGGGGAGCCGGCGTGATCACGCTCCTTCCCGGCGAGTTGGAAGGCGCAGCCCCGAGAGCCCCCGCAGAAGAGGAGCAGGGCGCCGGGCTCTCCGGCCTGGGACTGGGCCTGGTGCTCGTGGCGTCGTTCATGGTCGTCCTGGACTTCAGCATCGTGAATGTCGCCCTGCCGTCCATCCGTCAGGCCCTGGGTTTCGAGGGCGATTCCGTGCAGTGGGTGGTGACCGCGTATGCCATCACGTTCGGCGGTCTCTTGGTCATGGGCGGTCGCATCGGCGACACCTTCGGCCGCCGGTCCATGTTCGTACTCGGAATGGCGGTGTTCTCGGCCGCGTCGCTGGCCGCCGGCCTGACCGGTGACGCAGTCACCCTCGTCGCCGCCCGCGCCATCCAGGGCGTCGGGGCCGCGCTCGTGGCGCCGGCATCGCTGTCGCTGATTACTGCCCGCATTGCCGAGGGGTCCCGTCGCACTCGAGCCCTCGGCCTCTACGGCGCCACCGCCTCCATCGGGTACGTGGTCGGGCAGGTTCTTGGTGGCGTGCTCGTGCAGTACACGAGCTGGCGCTCCATCTTCTTGGTCAACGTCCCGGTCGGCGTGGCTGCAGCTCTCCTGGCCCCTCGCCTCCTCGGCCCGGACAGGCGGGGGGTCCGGACCGCGCGCCTGGATGTGCGGGGTGGGCTCCTGATCACGCTCGCCGTGGCCCTCGCCGTCTTCGGCATCTCCGAGGGCCCGATCCTGGGCTGGGTGCAGCCCCTCGTTATCGGCGCGGTGGTCATCGCTGCGGTCGCGTTGGTGGGCTTCGTGGCCGTCGAGCGGGCACAGGCCGATCCCCTCATCGACCTCCACCTGCTGCGGCGCCGGGGACTGCGGACGGCCGCGATCTTGACGCTGCTGGTGGGGGCCTGGACGGCGGGGGAGCTCGTGGTGATGTCCGTCTACCTCCAGCAGGCCCTGCACGACTCGCCGCTCGTGGCCGGGCTGGTGATCGCACCGCAGGGGGTAGTCGGATTCGTGACCGGCATGTTCGGCGCACGGCTCGTCCGCCGCTTCGGCATGAGGACCCTGCTGGTGGTGGCGACGGCAGCCGCCGGCGTCGGCTTCCTGGTCCTGTCCGACCTCCCGGTGAGCGGTCATTACCACGCGCTGTTCGCGGTCGTGGTCCTCATTGGCTTCGGTACCGTGGGCACTATTTTCGGCACGACTGTCATGGCGGCCAGCGGCATGGCGCAGGCCGACCAGGGCCTCGTGGGCGGTGTGGTGAACACGACGCGTCAGGTCGGGGCCGCGGTGGGCGTGGCCGCTCTGGTGGCCATCGCCGAGGGTGCCAACGCACGCACCGGGATCGCCACGGTCAGCGGAGATCGGACTGCCCTGTTGGTGGCGGCGCTGGTGGGCTTCAGCGGGACTGTCGTCGCCTTCTTCGGGGCGCGGCCCAACCCGCCGTTGGAGCTCGCGGCCGCTACATCGCAATCTCCAAGCCTCGCGCTCGACAGTGAAACCACAAACACGACAAGGAGGACACGATGAGATACACCATTTTGGGCAGGAGCGGACTCGAGGTCTCTCGGATCGCCTTCGGCACCTGGCAGCTCGGTGGCGACTGGGGACCGACGGACACTGTGGCGGCCATGGAGGCCATCCATCGGGCCGCCGATCACGGCGTCACCTTCTTCGACACCGCCCAGGCCTACGGATTCGGCCAGTCCGAGCAGCTCCTGGCGGCCGCCCTGCGCCACCTGCCCCGCGACGAGGTCGTCATCGCCACCAAGGGCGGGCTGCGCCCCGTGGGGAACGGGATCGTCCGTGACGCCAGCGCGCCGTGGATCCGGCAGGGGGTCGAGGCCAGCCTGCGCGCCCTCGGCACGGACCACGTGGACCTGTACCAGGTGCACTGGCCGGACCCACGGGCGCCGTTCGAGGAGACGGCGGAGGAGCTGGGCAAGCTGGTCGCCGACGGCAAGATCCTCCACGTCGGGGTGTCGAACTTCGACATCGACCAGATGGAGGCGTTCAGCGCCACGCTGGCGGTCGAGACGTTGCAGCCGCCGTACCACCTGTTCCGGCGGGACATCGAGGACGACGTGCTGCCGTACACAGCCGCAAACGACATCGGCGTCCTGGTCTACGGGCCGTTGGCCCATGGACTGCTCAGCGGACACATCGCGCCCGACACGGAGTTCGAATCCGACGACTGGCGATCAAAGAGCCCGGTGTTCCACGGCGATTCGTTCGAGCGCAACCTGCGTGCCGTCGATCGCCTCCAGCACCTCGCCGAAGGGGAGCTCGGGATCACGCTGGCCCAGTTGGCGGTCGCGTGGACCTTGCACAACCCGGCCGTGGACGTCGCCATCGTCGGGACCCGCGACCCGCATCACGTCGACCAGGCCCTGGCCGCGGCAGACATCGATCTCGACGACGAGGTCATGACGCGAATCGACCGGATCATGACCGACGCCGTTCCGGTGGGCGGTCCTTCACCTGAGGGCATGTAGGGAGGTCCGGCCATGACGATCCAAACGCTTGATCAACCAATGGCAACGCCAGGAGTCTCGCCGGCACACGACGCCAGCCGGGAGCCGGTCGGTCGGGCGGTGGTCTGGACTGCCGCCATCACTGCACTGGGCGGCCTGCTCTTCGGCTACGACACCGGAGTCGTGTCGGGCGCACTGCTTTTCTTGCACACGAGCTTCGGCAACGTGAGCTCGTTCGACAAGGAGCTGGTGACCGGGCTCCTCCTGCTGGGCGCGGCGGTGGGCGCATTCGGCTCGGGCCGGTTGTCCGATCGGATCGGACGCAGGCCCGTGATCCTCCTCACGGCTTCGGTCTTCGTGGTCGGCGTGCTCGGAGTAGCCTTCTCGCCGGCGCTCTGGGTCCTGATCGCAATGAGGTTCGTGATCGGGCTGGCCGTCGGCTCCGCGTCCTTGGCGGTGCCGCTCTACATCAGCGAGGTGGCGCCGCCGCGCGTCCGCGGCGCGCTCGTGAGCTTCAACCAACTGGCGCTGACGATGGGCATCCTCGTGGCCTTCCTCGTGGACTACGCCCTGAGCTCGAGCGCGGCCTGGCGGCTCATGTTCGGGTTGGCCGCAATCCCGGCGGTCCTGCTCTTCGTGGGCATGCTGACCCAGGCCGAGAGCCCTGTCTGGCTGGTCACGCACGGCCGGACGGCCGAGGCGCGAAGAGTGCTGGCCCGGGTCCGCAGCCGGTACCACGATGTCGACGGCGAGATCGAAGAGATCAAGGCACTGGGAGAGCGGACCTCGAGCTATCGGGAGCTCCTGCGGCCCGATGTCCGCAAGCTGGTGGTGATCGGCGTGACTTTGGCGATCTTCCAGCAGATTACCGGGATCAATACGGTCATCTACTACGCGCCGACTCTGCTGCATCAGGCCGGCCTCGGGAACTCGGCCTCACTCTTGGCCAACGTCGGGAACGGCATCGTCAACGTGGGGATGACCGTCGTGGCCATCTGGCTCATCGACAAAGTGGGACGGCGAGTCCTGCTGATCGGCGGCACCGTCGGCATGGCGGTCGCGCTGTTCGCCGTTGCAGCCACCTTCGCGGTCAGCGGCAACGTTCTCGGGCACACCGCAGCCATGGTCGCGGTGGCCAGCCTCGCGGTGTACACGGGGTCCTTTGCCATCGGCCTGGGCCCGGTGTTTTGGCTGCTGATCAGCGAGATTTACCCGGCCCGGATACGCGGGAAGTCAATGAGCATTGCCACGATCGCCAACTGGGGAGCCAACTTCGTCGTGGCGATCTCCTTCCTCACCTTGTTGAACGCCATTAGCAACGCCGGAACCTTCTTCCTGCTGGGCTTCTTGAGCGTCGTAGCCGTTGCCTACTTCTGGAGGAAAGTGCCCGAGACGGAGGGATTGACCCTCGAAGAGATCGAGCGCGAGATGGTCGACTCAACGACATGAAATCGATGAACAGTGAACTCGAGAAAGGACAGAGGAAATGACTCTCTGGAACCACAACAACAAGAAGCAACAGATGCCGCGGGTTGCGGTTATAGGGACCGGCACGATGGGCACGGCGATGGCCCTTCGTCTCCTGGACGCCGGAATGAGCGTGGACGTGTGGTCGCGGCATGCGGCGTCGATGATGCCGCTCGTGGCCGCCGGTGCAAGCGCGTACGACGAGGCCTCCGGCGCCGTGAAGCAGGCGGACGTCGTGATCACGATGCTGCCGACCGCGGAGATCACGACGGACGTCATGATCGGTGGGGAGGTCCTTGGCGCCATGCCGCCCAAGTCCGTCTGGGCGCAGATGGCCACTATCGGGGCCGAAGCCACCGAGCACCTGGCGATCCAGACGAGGACCCGGCGCCCCGGCGTCACCTTCGTCGACGCCCCGGTGTCGGGGAGCCGGGTTCCGGCCGAGACGGGGCAGCTCCTGATCCTCGCGTCCGGGCCGGAGCGGGCGGCAAGCGCGCTCGAGCCCGTCTTCGGCGTCTTGGGAAGGGCGACGCTCTGGCTCGGTCCTGCCGGCACGGGCAGCCGAATGAAGCTGGTGCTCAACACCTGGTTGGCCTTCCAGACCGAAGGCGCGGCCGAGGCGGCCGCCTTGGCCGATCGTCTGGGTGTCCCTACGACGTCGCTCTTCGCCGCGTTGCGTGACAACCCGCTGGCATCGCCGTACGCGCTGAGCAAGCTCACCAAGATGGTCGAGCACGACTTCGAGGCGGACTTCGCATTGGACTGGGCCTTGAAGGACCTCGACCTGGTCGCCACCGACGCCGGCACCGACGCTGCCCCCGTCGCAACGGCTATCGCCGAGAGGTGGCGCGGACTCGTGCGCAACGGGTCGAGCGGCCTTGACGTGAGCGCAGCTCGGAACGGCCTGGGGCCGAAGTCTCCGGCTGATCCGAGCGCGCGTTGGCCTGCGTGGATCGCCGCAGATCAAGAGTCAGCGAAGCATCGTCATTCGGCTACGGCCGCGTCATGAGCGTGGATCTGCAGTCTCAGGGCTCAACAGCCGCCGACGAAGCGCGGTTCCGCGCCAACCTCCAAGGCGAGATCGACTCGGCCGCGGTCTACAGGGCCATGGCGAGCGCGGAGGAGAGCGAGCAGCTCTCGTCGGTGTACACGCGGCTGGCCGAGGTGGAGGAGCGCCATTTGGGCTTCTGGGAGCAGCGGCTTCGTTCGATAGGAGCCGATCCCGGCCCACGCCGGCCCTCCTGGCGCGCCCGGGCCATGTCGTTCCTGGCCCGGCGGTTCGGACCCAAGGTCGTGTTGCCAACGGTGGCGACCTTCGAACAAGTCGACCAGGGTGACTACGACGACCAGCCCGAAACGGCGGGCACGGGCAGTGCGCGACCAGGAGCGCTCGCACGCCCGGATTCTTCGCTACGTCGCCGGCGGATCGCCCCAGGGTGTCGCGGGCGAGACGTTGGCCCGGCTGGAGGGGCGGCACAAGGCACCGGGCGGGAACGCCCTGCGGGCGGCGGTCCTTGGTGCCAACGACGGATTGACGTCGAACCTGGCACTCGTCATGGGCGTCGCCGGCGCGGGATTCAAGAGCGCGGTGATCCTGGTCGCGGGTCTGAGCGGACTCCTGGCCGGGGCCTTCTCGATGGCCATCGGCGAGTGGGTGTCCGTGCAGAGCGCCCGGGAGCTGTACCAGCGCCAGGTCCGCACCGAAGCGGCCGAGATCCATTCGGTCCCCGACGAGGAGCAGGAGGAGCTCGCCCTCATCTACGAGGCCAAGGGTCTTCCCCGAGCAGAGGCAGAGCAGGTGGCGGAACGACTGATGGCCGACGAACAGGGTGCACTCGATGCCATGGTCAGGGAGGAGCTGGGCCTGGACCCGTCGACTCTGGGCGGCTCGCCGTACTCGGCCGGCGGTTCCTCCTTGATCCTCTTTTCCGTCGGAGCGATCATTCCCCTGTTCCCATACTTCTTCGCGACCGGGACCACAGCGGTGGTAGCGGCGATCATCTTCGCGGCCGTCGGCCTGTTCGTGATCGGCGCGCTCATCTCGCTGCTGACCGGGCGCGGAGCCGTCTTCTCGGGCACTCGTCAGCTCATCTTCGGGCTCGTCGCAGCAGGCCTGACCTTCGGACTGGGCCATCTGATCGGTACAGCCTTGAGTTGAGACAATCGGCTGAACCTGGCAACCGAGAAAGGAGCATTCAGACATGAGCAATTTCCTCAGCGAAGTCCGGCAGACCTTGGTGCCGGGCCGGACGAGCCCCTACGGCCCGCTTCCGCCGCTCTTGATTGCAATGACGGTCGTGACCGGCCTCGTCGATGCCTTCAGCTATCTGGTGCTGGGTCATGTGTTCGTTGCAAATATGACTGGCAACGTTGTGTTCCTCGGGTTCGCGGTTGCGGGTGCACATGGCTTCTCGATTGCCGCATCACTCGTTGCGCTGGTGTCCTTCGGAGTCGGATCGGTACTCGGAGGCAGGATCATCGCGCGGTGCGGTCACCACCGAGGGCGTCACCTCGCTACCGCAATGGCCGCGGAGTCCCTCTTCTTGGCAATCTCGGTGGTTCTCGCACTCTGGAGCTCCAACCCACCCCAGCACGGTTTTCGCTATGCGCTCATCATTGTTCTCAGTGTCGCCACCGGCATCCAAAACACCACCATTCGCAAGTTGGCGGTGCCTGACTTGACTACGACCGTTCTGACCATGACGGTCACGGGAATCGGCGCAGACAGTGCCCTCGGGGGTGGGAAGGGGTCCAAGTCGGGTCGACGCCTTCTCGCCGTCGCCGCCATGCTCGTCGGAGCGCTGCTGGGAGCTCTGCTGGTCCTCCACGTGCGGATCGTTCTCCCCCTTGCCATTGCGCTCGTCGTCATCGTGCTTGTCGCGGTGGCTAGTCACGAGGCGGGCAAAGCTGATCCACCTTGGACTCAGGTCGCGGACTAGGTGACAAGGTGCGGCACAACTAAAGGAGGGACTTGGTCATGATATCAATCTGGTTGACGACCGTCGCGTGGGTCTATCTCTCCGTGTGCTTCATTTGTGCCGGAATACTTGCGTGTGACATTTTCGTCAATCAAAGACGGCAGCCAATGGGTGTTATGGATGCCGTCTTCCCGATCACTGCACTGTATTTCGGTCCGTTTGCGGTGGCTTTCTATTGGCGGTGGGCCCGGACACCGCGGCCTGATCAGACATCGCTGCGGCTGACCTTGGAGACATCGCGCTACCTCTCCAGCTGAGCGCTCCGCGCACACGGCGGACGTCTGCCTCCGCGCTGAGTAAGCCATCCCTTGATCCGCCGAATACAACGACCTTCCTGCAATCTTCAACTGGAAACGACGGGGATCGAGTTTTTGGACCCTTCAAGGTTCTGCGCACCGGCCTTCTGAGCTGCTTTACCGGAGACCGCGGCAACGATTCGACGAGTTCTTCATCTCGTCGTCAGGGTCGAGGTTTACTGTGCCTCTGTGCTTCATCTGAGAATACGCCCGCACGCGACTAAAGCTTTGCACACGCCAATCATGAATCTCTCCGATTCATGGGCGGCCGAAGTGGGCGGACGCGTGGTGCGACACCATGACCATTACCGAGTTCGACATGGTCCCCTGGGCGATGGCTGTGGCATCAATCGGAACGCCTGCGTCGAGACCTACCTCTTCCGGGACCGGATCATGAGTATCGGGCCGACCGACGTCGGTGCCTTCTCGAGGGTGGGTCCCACTTCGGTCGTGCTGCTCGATACGCCATTGAGCGACGCACCCGTGGTCGCGACGTGAGGCCCGACACCCGCGTCCTGGACGTCCCCAACCCGGGTACACCGGCAGTTCACCTGCTCGACGTTACCGCGTGGAGTGCTGCCGAGCGGGATCTTCGAGCCGCCGCGCGATCCATCAAGCCTTCCGCTCGCTCGCGACCTTCGAGTCGCTCATGCGCCTTTCCATTGCCTCTGGTCGCGCTGCATGCAGGGCCGGTGGGAGTTGATATCGAATTCGTAAACTCGTGGGGGCCCGCACAGACCGCATCCATTCTCACCATCGCGGAACGCCATCGCCGCTCACCGATGGACGATCGTCGGCGCGACGTCTGTGTAGTCGTCGAAGGAAGCATTGGCCAAAGCATTCGATACGCCGATCGACTATGACCCCCGGCGCCTGGAAGGTCCGGCTTTCGGCCGAATGGAGCTGCAGGGCGATGGCGGGCCTACGGCTCAAGGCGCCGGAGGCACACGAGGCTTGGCCGTGTTGGCAAGACCGCGACTCGATGGTGACGAGCGAAAATCCCGGGACCGTGACGCCTTGATAATTTTTGGGAGCGACCGCTGATCGTGCGCCCTGCTTTCCCCACCGACGCACAACGAGCCCTGGCGACCATTCTCGTGCTTAGCCTTGCCCTGATCCTCGCCGCATGCACCAACGGCACGCCGGCCCGCGGCGCCGCTCACGCGACGGCCTCGGGCCGATCGAACACGGGTTCGCCCCGGCCGTCAACCACCAGGACTAACACGACGCGCGCCACGACCACCTCAACCTCACAGGCCCCGAAGACGCCGGTCTCCCTCTCGACGCCGACGCCATTGATTCCCTTGACCTCACCGGCATCGGTCGGCGAAGGCACCTGGACCGCGACGGGCCGCCCGGTCAGCGGCGTCTCGGCCGTCTACGAGACGGCGATGGTGCCTCCCGGCGGCACGCAAGCGGCCGGGATCGCCTGGATGGACACTCGCCTCCTCTCGGCACGGCTGTACTCGGGCTCCAAGAGCCCGGGCGGCGGCCCGTACGAGTTCACCGCACCGATCCAACCCGCCCAGGCCGCGACGCTGGTCGCTGCATTCAACGGCGGCTTCATGATGAACGCCACCCAGGGCGGCTACTACACGGAGGGCCGCACCGTCGTCCCCTTGGTCGCGGGGGCTGCATCCTTGGTGATCTACGCCAATGGCTCGGTGACGGTCGGCGCTTGGGGAACCGATGTGTCCATGGCACCCGACGTCGTCGCCGTCCGGCAGAACCTCTTTCCGCTCGTCGCGGGCGGCCAACCGACCTCCCAGGCGACTAGTCCCGACTGGCAGGCCTGGGGAAATACATGTGCTGCGACCACGTGCTCCTCGACGGTCCCGGGGATAGAGAACCAGTGGCGATCGGGTGCCGGTGTCACCGCCGACGGCGCTCTCGTATACACCGCGGGCCCCGACCTCACACCGTTGCAGCTCTCCCAGCTCCTCGTGCAAGCGGGGGTCATCCGGGGCATGGAGCTCGACATAAACCCCAACTGGCCCGTCTTCGCGACCTACGACCCCTCGACACCGAACGGCCTGGCCGCGCCGTCGAACGGGAGCAGTCTCCAGCCGGGCAGCGTGCAGAACGCGGCGACCTTCTTTGACCCGGCATGGGCGCGTGACTTCATCACCATGTCGGCGGCAACCTCCGCAGTTGCTGGCTGACGCCCGAGCAGGTGATGCGCAAGCTGGCCGAGGGCGAGAAGCCATCGTCCACGCCACAAGGGGCTCGGATGGTGCTTCTTGGGTCTGTGATCGCCCACGATACGGGCAGTGCGCTATCACGTGGCGCATGGTTGGCGCTGGTGGACACCTGATCGCGAGTGCCCAGAGCAGCACCGGCGCCTGCTCCATTAAGGGTTGTGATCGAGCTCTTTGGCTGCGCGAGCTCGGCGCGACCCATTACGACAAATCGCGGCAGACAGGCATGCCCGATGGTCTGGCTCCCGATGAGGACCGTCCGGCGGGCACAGGTTCGCTCACCGTTGACCTCAGCGAGAGTGGACCTTCAGCGGTTTGCCCGACCCGACACTCCGATTAGGTGCGGCGACGCAGATGGATCGTCGTCCTCGGCGTCTCATGCCTGCTGCTGCTGCTGGCCGTACCGCTCTCGAGGCTGCATTCATCCTTCAGGCCGCATTCATCGCCACGCACCACCATCAGAGTCGACTCCGCCGCGGACCCCTGCCCCACCGCGCTCCGAGTCCCTCACCTCGTGCCGGGCTCCACGGGTTGGGCGCCCATCGGAAGGTCGGTATCGGGCTGCAGCGCACTCTATGAGACGCATGTCGGCACCGTCTCCATCGTCTGGATGGACCCCCGTCTGCTCTCGTTCACGGTCTACTCCGGCTCGCTGATCCCCGGCGGCGGCCCCTACATCCACACCGCACCCATCCGTGAGGCCGATGCGCTCAACCTGGTCGCCGCATTCAACTCCGGCTTCAAGGATGGCGACTCTCATGGCGGCTACTTCGTCGAGGGCAGAGCCGAGGTTCCACTGGTCAATGGCATCGCCTCAGCAGTGATTCATGCAAACGGGACGCTGCAGATCGGGACGTGGGGAAGCGAGGTCTCGATGGCCCCCGACGTGGTTTCCGTCCGGCAGAACATGACGCTTCTGATCGACAACGGCGTGATCAATCCCGCCACGTCGTCGGAGCCGTACTCGTCGTGGGGCATCACCTGGCCCGGAGGGGCCGCGACAAACCGATCGGCGCTGGGAGTGACCGCACAGGGAGCAGAGCTCTTCGCCGGAGGGGTGGGCTTGACCGTCCCTCAGATCACGCATGCGATCGCCAGCGCCGGCGCAGTGCGCGCGATGGAGCTCGACGCGAACGGCATCTACCCGAACTTCTCGATCTTCACGCCGGCGTTGGGCGCACCTGCAAGTGCTCTCAACGGGACCGAGGTCGTGCCGGGATTCTCTGGTCCCGAGCGGTACTTCACGGCCAGCTGGAATCGGGACTTCTTCGCTGCCTTCGCTCGACCACTCGAACCCCGCACACAGCACCGGCAACAGCGCGGCTGACCGTCGGCGTTCTCCCTACTTTCTTTGGAGCGGAAGACGGTGTGTGAATTCAGGAGATAGCGGACACATGTGTGCGATCTCAGGAGATAGCAGACACATGGATTCGAACCCGCGACTCTCACCTTGGCAAGGTGGCGGTTTTCGTCTTAGAAGTCTGCTTCGGTCCGGCGACGTGCTGTTCCGTCCACCCAGTTTCCACCACGTCCAGCCAATCCTCCGCGGTAGTAGAGCGGTCTACCATCTCTCGCGGGTCGAGCGACGACAAAGAGTTTCCCGGCGAGCTGCAGGCGCCGCGCCAAATGGCTTGCGCCGGCACAGCAAGACCACGGATACCAACTACGTCACTTCCGATATCGACGACCTTGGTTCGGGCGTGGCACGACCGCCTTCGGAAGTAAGACGAATGCTTGGCCTAAGGCTGACGGCTACAGCGGACTCCAATTCGTGACCAGAGTGATGAGATCGGATGCCACCCAGAACCTACGGGGTCGGCCCGGGCCGGCCGGCGTGCTGTCGTAGGGCTCGAGGATGCCCCGGTCGGCCAACACTGTGAGGGCGCCCCTCGCGGAGCGCTCGGACACTTCGACCCGTGCCGCGACAAGATCGGAGGAGACGACCGGATGCTCAACCAAGACCGAAAGCACTCGGCGGGCCGTAGCGTCGGCACGCAGGTCGTCGATTCGACCAACCCACTCCACGAGGAGATGCTCGGTGCGCTCGAGTAAGCCTTGAGCGGCTTCGCTCGAATAGCGGAGTTCGGCCGCCAACCAGTGGACCCAGGGGTCGAGTTCGCCCAGTCGAAATCTGGTCAGGCCGGCCAGGTACCCCCCGGGATCCCGGGCAATGAAGACGCTGACAGGCGGCGGCACGGTGATCCCGAAGCGATGAGCCAGAATCCAGCCGATCAGGATCCGCCCGATGCGGCCGTTGCCGTCCCCGTAGGGGTGGATGGTCTCGAACTGGGCGTGGGCGACCGCCGCCTGGGTGACGGGATCGACCTCTTCGGCGTTGGCGAAGGCGACTAGGTCGGCCATGAGGCCGTCGACCCGCCCGGGAGGGGGAGGGACGAAAGATGCATCGCGCGGTGAGGTGCCCCCGATCCAGGACTGGGCGGTGCGAAAGGCACCAACCATCTCCTCGGGGAGCCGATTGGTCGGGCCCATAAGACGCCGATGCCACTCGTGGATGTCCTCGACGGCAAGGCTGCGCCCGGCCCCGTCGAGGGCCTGGCGCACTGCGGCGAGGTTGTCGGCGACCCAGCCGGCGATGGGGTTCGATGTGTCGCCGACCTCGGCTGCTGCGACGTCGACGAGTGGGGTACGGAGTCCCTCGATGTATGAGGACGCCACGCCCTCCGCCCGGAGCAACAACAAGGCGAGCGGCTCGAATCGGGCAGAGGCGGCACCGCCCGCTGTGGGGATTCCGACCTCGAAGTTCTGACTGGCGAGGAGGTCCGGCACCCAGGCGCGAACCCGCGCACCGTTCCACACGATCGCTTCTTCGTGGCCCCGCTCGATGCCTTCCGTAATAGGCACTATAACGGAAGTATATATGTCTAATCTTCCGTAATATCCACCTTTGGGGAAGGCTGTTGGAGCTTGCAGCTCTGGCCCGATTCGTTCCGCCAGCGACCGTGGGCCTGACGTTTGGTGATCTTCACTGATCGACCATGCCCGCCTGAGACCGCCGACCACGACAGCCTGCCCGCATTGGGCTTGGTGATGGGCAAGATCCGTCGGCCCGCCGCGACCCAGATCACGTCTGGCCCAGCTCAGGCACCGAATCTTTGGGATAGGAGATAGAGGGCCGCAGAACGCCGCAAACCCGGTGCAGGCCCCCCTTCTGGCCGTCGAAACCGTCAGTATCGACCTTGATCACGTCGATTCCGACATTGGGGAAAAGTTCATCCGGAGTCGTGGCCAAGACGGTGCCTGCGCCGATCGCAGTGGCAGTTGCCTTCCCTCAGGCGCTTCATAATTGCTTTGCCTGAGACCTCCATATCTGCCGGACGGGGATCCTCTGACTCGAACTCCTCGTAAGGGTCAAGATCGTCAGAATTAGGGTCGATTCGTTCCATGCTCCATATTCAAATCGGCACTGGCTCCCGATTCGACCTGGCTCCGGATCGGCATGACTCTCGCTGCACCACAATTGTTGTCGTCCTGACGAAGCCCATCCACCACCTTCCTCGCGGGTCGTGATGAACTCAAGTTGCCCGATGCGCCTCACCGGCCCGTTCTGCAGCTAGTTGCAAACGGGCACCAGTGTGTATCCCGCGGCTTCGATCCCACTGATGATCGCCGGAAGGGCTGCCACGGTCTGCGATCGATCGCCTCCACCGTCGTGCATGCCGATAATCGCCCCGGGGTGCAGAGCGGAGAGCACCCGTTGCACGAGTACCGAAACACCCGGCCTTAGATAGTCCGAGGGATCGACGTCCCAGAGGAGTTCGCCCAATCCGCGCTGGGCCAGTTGGGAATAGACCGAGCCGTTGGTGGCGCCGTACGGCGGCCGAACACATTTCACCGGCTGTCCTGTGACTGTTGTGATCAGGTTCGTGGTCCGGTCCACCTCACCGGGCCATCCGGCCGGGCTCAACTTCGTCAGATCGGTGTGGTCCCAGGTGTGGTTGGTCAGCGTCATACCATCGGCCACCTCTTGGACGAGCAGGTTCGGATAGGCAGCACCCTCGAAACCGACGATTTGGAACGTGGCCGGGACGTGATACTGCGTGAGCACCTGGAGGATCTGAGCCGTGTAGACAGGCGAAGGCCCGTCGTCGAACGTCAACGCCGCGACTTTGGTGCCTCTCGGGTACACGTTGCCAGGAATGTCCGACAAGTTGGAGATGATGGCGCCGGCGACGGATGGCCCGCCGACCGGAAGCGGAGGCGGCGGCACCGGCAGCAACCAAAGCCCCTCCCCGTCCGGGGTGGCAACGATGGCGGCAATCGGATCGGCGAGTGCCTGTCCGCCGATCGAACCCAGGAACTGTGCATCCCCGAACGCGAAGATCCCACCGTCGGCTGCGGCCAGCCAATAGCCATGTCCGCTGGGCGTGACCGCCATGCCCACGACGGGGGCCACGAGCGGTGTACCCCCCATCGACCCCCAATACGGAGCATCCCCGAACGCGAAGATCCCGCCGTCGGCAGCCACCAGCCAGTACCCGTTGCCACTGGGTGTGGCGGCCATGCCCACAATCGGCCGGTTGAGCCGCAGGGCTCCGGTCGACCCGTGGAATCCAGCATCCCCGAACGCGAAGATCCCGCCGTCGGCAGCCACCAGCCAGTACCCGTTG
>ODAK010003791.1_pt1 | contig 15609 bp, 9 predicted proteins | sample 1539591 | NCBI WGS metagenome assembly ODAK01 (sample SAMEA3539303, study PRJEB22396) | soil metagenome | biome: tundra; feature: field; material: soil | place: USA | collected 2010-05 | depth 0.15 m | reverse complement strand
CCCTACACGACGCTCTTCCGATCTAATTTAAAGAACTTGCGGTAAAAAGATTTCCGGCGGCTACTAAAGAAAAATCCGTTACTGGTCTTTTGGAAAAACTTCATTTGCTTAATAATGGAAAGTTAACACGTGCAGCAATTTTACTTTTCGGGAAAGACCCTCGAAAGTTTTACATAAGTTCATACATTAAAATTGGGCGGTTTAAAGATGATGCAACGCTGCTTAGTATGGATGATATATATGGCAACCTCTTTCAACAGGCGGAAGATGCGATAGAAGTGCTAAAGAAAAAATATCTGCAAGCCGAAATAAAAATCGAAAAACTACATCGGGAAGAAGAACTTGAATATCCCGAATCCGCATTGCGCGAAGCCATTGTAAATGCAATTGTGCACAAGGATTATTCTGCTGTTCATACGCAATTAAAAATATATCCCGACCATCTTTCTTTATGGAACAATGGCGAACTCAGTCAAAAATTAACATTAGCAAAGTTGAAGAAAACACACTCTTCTTATCCGAGAAATGAACTGATTGCTGACGTTTTTTATAAAGCTGCATACATTGAGGCGTGGGGACATGGAACGGTGAAAATGATGGAAGAGTGTAAAAAGGCTGGCTTACCTGAACCTCTTTATGAAGAGGAATCGGGTGGAATGCTCATCACTTTTAGAAAAGATATTTATACAGAAGAAAATCTTCTGAAAATGGGACTGAATGATAGGCAGATAAAGGCAATAATATACGTTAAGGAAAATGGAAGTATTGTTAATGCTATTTATCAGAATATTAATAGCACTACAAAAAAAACGGCTTCAAGAGATTTAGCTGATTTGATTTCTAAAAAACTATTTGAAAATAAGGGCGGAACCACAAAGAGTGCAGTTTATGTGCTGAAAAAATGATTGGGACATTATTGGGACATTTGGGACATTCGCCTAAAAAACTTGGCATAAAAATATAGAGAATCAAAATTGAATGGTTAAGTTTTTTTCTAACCTTTTTCAATCTCTACAAGTTTAAAAAGATTATATTTGTTAGGATTAAAAAAATAGTATTTAAAACAGTTCTTTGTCTTATTGATAAACACTTTCAAGAGTTATAGCTCTTACACCTAACCACAATAACAGGCATTCCTGGTCATGGTTGTGATTTGCTTTCAAAATGTATCTTTGACTTATTGATAAACACCTCATCAAACAATTGTTCCGGAGGCGTTACAGTTGTGATTTGCTTTCAAAATGTATCTTTGACTTATTGATAAACACCTTTTCTGCTGAACATCCGCCCGGCAGTTGAGTTGTGATTTGCTTTCAAAATGTATCTTTGACTTATTGATAAACACCACTTTTCTTTCTATCCTCAGAACACACAGGGTTGTGATTTGCTTTCAAAATGTATCTTTGACTTATTGATAAACACCAACTATTATAACAACGAATTAGGAATTTACGTTGTGATTTGCTTTCAAAATGTATCTTTGACTTATTGATAAACACCGAAAGAAGTTATTTGCAGATCGCCTCCTTTGTTGTGATTTGCTTTCAAAATGTATCTTTGACTTATTGATAAACACCATATCAAGATATAATTCAACAACAACAATGCTTTAGGTGAGGTTTATCAATAAAAAAAATGATTGTTTTAAAACAATAGTCCCGCCCACAAGCGGGATTTTTTGTTTCTAATCAGATTAAAATAGCTCTAATTGTTGAGGAACATTCGGTAATTCTACTTGTTTGGAACCGTAAAATAATTCCATTTCACCGAACTGTTTATCTGTAATTTGTAATATTCCTATCTTTCCGTGTTCCGGTAAGTTTTTTTTAACTCTTTTGCTGTGTACGGTGGCATTTTCAGAACTGGAGCTATGCCGCACGTACATACTAAACTGAAACATACTGAATCCGTCTTTCTGTAATTCTTTGCGGAAACGGGAAGCTACTTTGCGTTCCTTTTTCGTTTCGGTTGGCAGATCATACATTACGAGTGTCCACATAATTCTGTATGCGTTTAAACGGTCGGCACTTATTGACATTTTAAAAATGAATTTATATAAATTCGGGATACACCAATTTACGTTGTTCTCCGGCAAAACACTTTACCAAACTTACAGCCGTGCGCTGTGTTGCATTCATCAATGGACTTTTTTCGCCATCCATGAGTACATCCATTGCCGGAATCTGCAATAACAGAGTCTTTATTTCCTTAGGAATATCTTCGTTGATTCCCTTTTCTTCAATAATAGAATAGACCACTTTATCCACATAGGGGCGGTAAGGTTCCATCAAATCATCAGCAAGGCAATACGCATTATAGCGGTTGTGATGGAAAATACCAAGTGTAGGAAGCAAACCTGCGCCTACAATACTACGTGCCATAGTAGCACGCAATAAAGCATAGCCGTAGTTTAAATAGTTGTTAGGAGGTAGCCCCTCCCTGAAACGTTTAAAAGAACTTACTGCGGGAAGAGTGTTAAATATATTTCCCCAATAATGCGCTGCTGCTGTGGCTTCGCAATTATCGGTATCACCGCTTTTTACATTGCGGTAGAGTGGAATCAAGTAGCTATTATCAATATTTCTGCTGCCAAACATCGCAGCTTGGTTTTTTATTTTTTGCGAAATAGTTTGCGCCCACAATTGTTTTTTCAATGGTTCGGTTGCATCCAATTGTGCGCGAAAGCGTTCATTTTGTATTGTGTTGCCACATAAAGGAAGCATCAATCCGGTAGGATGATGGGTGCTGTCGCAAGTAATAAGCGCAGCATTGTTATCAAGCAAGGCTTCCATCAATGCTTGTGTAATTGTTATTTGCTTATGGTCAAGTATTACAATGCCTATATCTTCAATCGGAATACTTGCCGATGCTTCTTTTTTGAAGTGCTCCGGTACTGTATCATTTTTTTCTACTTCAGGCAAACGAAGAACAAGTTGAGCATTTGTAAGACTTAAATACGAAGGATTCCCGAAGTATAGGGTACGTTTTATCATTTATACAGATTTAATATTCCCAAGTCTGTCAACTTTTAGTTTAATGCAAACTTCTTTTATTATTGTACCGGAATCTTTTCTTGTTTCTTTTTCTTTGCTGTTTTTTTCATAAGAAACATTGCCATCCCAAGCCTTTTCAGATTTATTATTTGCTCCAAGTTCTTTCGTTTCAATAATTGGTTTAGAAAGAAAATTTGGTACAAAAAAACATTGACTACCCGAACAACTCATCATCTTATACGTTCGTCCAAATATTTTCTTTTTATTGTTCCAGTCAATAGGATTGTCTTTATTCGTTTTTATTTTTTCCAATTCTTCTTTTGTTGGCACATAAACTAAATCATTCGGAGAAATAATAATTGATTTGAATCCTTCCCTTTCTTCTACCAATGAATCACCATTTACTAACCGTTCAATAGCTTTATGAGTTGCAAGTGATTTATAATCTTCTCGCTCTTTGGTTATTTCATTTTCGTAAATAATGAAGTATGCATTACTACCTGCATCTATTTCTACATATTGATTCCTGAATTTACTGTCTGAATTTTTTTGTTCTGCAATCGTAACTTTTGTAATTGGTGTCCCGGCATTTTTAGCCAATGCTTCTAATCCTTCACCTGAAAAAGCGAGTGAAGGGTCATCGCCATATTCGCTACTTTTTAAATGTTCGTGCAACAGTTTACCTATAACTGATTTCCCATTTTTAGCATAGGGGATTTTATCAATTTTTTTATGGTCGAATGATTTATCAAGTGTTACTCTTTTGGCTGCATATTCTGTAAATACAGCTATTCCAACAGTATAAATTTTATCACCGTTTGAGTTAACAGGCTTGAATTTTTTTAGATATTTTTCAACTGCTTCAACATTACTGCCTGATAATTCAATAATGTTTTTTATAATTTCTCTTGTTTCTTGGTCGTAGATATAGCTTGTGTTTTTTTGTTTTGGAGTATTCTGTACTTCCATTCTTATAATTTGTAACTTCACAATATCCATCATTTCTTTTGGAGTACGAAAAGGTTTCGTTACAATTTCTTTAATATAGACAATACCTTGTGGCTCTTTAAACATTGACTTGCGAACAGCCATCCATTTTGGATTTGGCTTTTGTTTTTTTATTACCTTTTCAAAACTGCCGTCAGCTTGCTTTTTCCATTTTGTAAATTTATTATTAGGCTTACTTACTATTTTATTGTTTGTTTTAAAACTTACAATTGTTTCTTCTAACTTATTACGTGCTTCTTCTGTAAATTTTTCCCAAGGGGTTTTAAACTCTCTGATTTTTCCTTTTACCAAAGTTTGTTGAACTTTTTGTAATTCTTTATCACTATCTACTGCATTTAATGAATTGAGATAACGAATATGTTCGCGTGTGGTTGCTGCTATTATTAGGGCATCCATAGCATGATGGCGATGGTCAATTCTCTTTAATTCCAATTCAGGATTTTCAGGAACATTCAAATCAATATCATTTGCATCAAACTTATTTTGTAAGATGTATTTTTTATTATTTATTTCTTCAAGGCGTTTAAATCTTGGTAATAATAATTTTTTCCATTCCTTATTTAAACCCCATTTTTTCTTTAGTTCGGCAGTAATACTTCCGCCTGTAAAAATTATACCAGCTTTATCTTTAGCGATTGGGCTTAATAGTTCAGTAACTTTTCTTGTAATATATCTTGTATCATTCAATTGTCTTGAAACAAAATCTTCAGGAACTTCCGTAGCAAGGAGATTTTTGAGCTTGCCTTTCTGATTTTTAAATGTGTCTTTGCAACGATTTTCATATTCTGTTTCTCCAAGTATAAAATATTTTCTATTGCTAATTACTAACTCCATTCCATTTTCTCCGCCAAATTCTTTAATAAAATTTCTTGCCAACTTATTGCCCTTATAGGGTGGCGGATTAATTGCAGCTTCTGTAATTACCAAATTATTCATACTATCATTGGCAAATTTTGATTGAGGAATAATATGTTCAATTTGATATTCAAGTGAAAACAATTTACTAAGAGGTATTATTTTTCCCGTGTAAGGAGAACGACACGCTTGCGTTAACCAAAGAATATATTTTTTGATTTCACTTTTAGTTGGTATTCTTTCCTTGTTACCATCTTTAAATAATTTTTCAAATTCATCATCTTTCATATTTGAACCACTTTTCCAAATTCTAAATTTGTCAATATCTTTAGGGCTTTCGGGATTAGGTTTTACAGAAAATATTGAAGTAACCTTTTTTTCATCATCATTATATTCTTCAAAACTCTCATTCAATAATTCATATAACAATTTTTTTATTCTTTGTTTTTCATCGTAATTTTTGTTTTGACTTTTCGTGATTTTTTCTTTTTCTTCAGCATTCTTTTTTAATTCTCTTCCAAGTTCAATATGTATTTCATCAGGTTGTCCATATTTTTTCCAAACATCTTTTACTAAAAGTAAAGTTTCGCGAACTACTTGTTCTACAATTGGATTTCGTAAACTATTATTTGGAATAAGTTTTAATACATCAAATTCCTCAATAGTGTTGTAGGTTTTATCATTCAACTTCTCTGAATGTCTATCATACACTATGTAACAAGCCTGATAAGTATTTAAACTTTGAATTATATTCTCGGTTTTTATAAAACTTTTTAATAATTGCTTTTGAACATCGTCATCGGCAATGTCATTAATTTTTCTTTCATTATAATTTATTTCTTCTAATCGTTTTGTAATTTCTTTTGCTCTTTCTTTTACAGATATAGTTATTGAATCTTCATTCCAATATTTACCAACACGCATTAATGGTAGTAGTTTTCGGATAGCTTTAGTAGAGTAGGAAGCATATTTTTTTTGCTTTTCTAATTCAGGCGAATTAGCAAGTTGCGTTATTGCATCATCAGATAAATCAAATTGATTTTTTTTATTTTCTAATGCCGACTTAATTCCCTTTACTGATTTTTCTGCATCTGCTGAACTAATAGAAAACAGAATATGCCACAGTTTGTAAAATTTTTCTGAATCATTTAATAATTTTTCTCCTTTAACTTCGTAACCACATTTATTAAATGCTTTTCGGAAATAATATTTTGTTTCATTGCCTGATAACTTTTTATCAGCTTTAAAAAACATATTTATTCGATGTGTTTTATCAATGATTTTTATTTCTGAATTATCATTCAAAATTTTAAACACATTTTCCTGACTTATTTCTTTCGATGTATTAAATTTTTCAAACAATTCTTCTTTTACTTTCGTATTGATGAATTGAGAAGTAACATCAATATCAATTTTGGTATAACCATCAATTCTTTTTTCTCTTTCAAAAATTTTAATATTGTGAATGTCCTGCCAAATACGGAACTCCTGAAAATCGGGACTTGATTTTGGAGCGCATTTCAAACCATACATTTCTCCATCTATTCCTTTTTTCTTTTCATATTGGCATTCGCTGATAGAGTTTTTTTGCGATTTTAATTCTCGTTGATAATAAATAATATCGTTGCTTATTATATGAAGTAAATCTTTTGAAAGAAACTCATTTAACTTCCCCATCTTAGCTTTTGCTTGTGTCGGGTAAAGTGTTTCAACAAGTTTTTGTAATACTTTTTTGTCCGTATTTAATTTTTTTAATTCATCGTTTTTTTCTAATTGTATTTTCCAGATTGCTTCAATTTCTTTTTTATATTTACTTCTATAAACTGCGTACTGTCTTATCTTAAAATCATTTTTGTTTTCTTTTAATCCAGCAAAGAAATATTCACCCGGGTGCTTATCACCCATTTTATTGTCTTGTGCTGTAGTACATAAAGCCCAATCATCAGGTTTTGGTATTTGGGGTTTTAGCTGCGTTTTTTCTCCCTTTTCATTTATTTTTTCAGTTATTAAAAATGTAAATTCTTTTTCCGCCCATTCCGGTTTCTTTTTTCTTTCTTCTGTCCACGGCTGTACTTTATTGCTGTACGGTGTAACTATGTATTTATAGTTTCCTTTTTTGTTTTTTTCTTCACTTTCAAGTTCAACAGATTTTATTTTCAAAATATCCACCCACTTTACCTCTTTTATATCTCCATCTTTTAAATCTTTACGGCTGCTCTTAAATCCTCTTCTTTGGTTCATCATGTAAATGATGCGGGCAAGTTCTGAAAAAGTAATTTTTTCAGTTAAGGCTTTTTTTCGTAGATAATAAATTATCCAATCTTCTGATAATGCTAAATTTCCTTTTTTATTTTGTACTCCAAGTTCTTTCGTAGCTTCATTAATTGTTTGTTCGGTAAAGGGTAAATAATCGCTAATTGAAAATTTAAAGTTTTCATCACTTTGAATTTTCTTTTTAAAATTTTCAGGAAATTCTTCATTTAGCCAACCAAGCACTTTAAACACTTTTGTCAATCTTGTTCTTCTTAATTTGTACCTATGTTTTAATCTACGTGAACCTCTTTTCACTCTCCTAAACGCTGCCTTTGTTTCTGCTTGCGCGCCGGATTCAAATTTTTGCAAATAGTCTCCATCTAAAGGAATTATTCTACTACCTACCCATTCGATATTTCCTTCTTTTCCGTAATCCTCAAACGATTTTGGTAAATTAATCAAGGCTCCTCCAATTGAGTTTGTCCCAATGTCAAGCCCAAGAATTCTTTTTGTTTTCATATTTAGAATTTATTTACATTTGTAACGAAGCAAATCACAATAAGGATTTTATTCCGTAGTGAGATTCGTCTCAATTAGGTTTTGCCCTTGTCCTCAACAGGGGCTTTTTTATTCCCTCAAACTTACAATATTAAATTTGTAATCAAATCACAATAAGGATTATTCCGTTATGATAATATTATAGGCGGGGACACTCGCCTTTTTTCTGTTCTAATTTTTCAATTAGATACAAGCGCCGGATGCAGTTTATTTAATTCAGTGAGTATAAAAATTCGGCACTCATCTCCATCTCCCAATCAACCAAAGACGGAAAAATGCGTGGTTCTTATGAGATAGTCCACGAATGCGATATAGCAGTTAAGGTTGAAAATGGTGTTGCCACTACAACCAAAAACAGGATTAAGGAAAAGGGGATGGAATTTAGTGTGTTCCATTCTTCAGAAAAATCAGTCAGCAAAATAATTGATGAGCTGAGCAATGAAATATAATCTTTATCATACTTGTAATACCATTTTAGGAGAGCCTTTACTTTTTATTTTTTCAGTATTGACAGTTTCGACTAAATTTTTTTTCCTCATGGATTCTCCTTTAAGTTCTAATCGGTGCGCTCCATGCACTATCCTGTCAAGAATTGCATCTGCTACTGTTTGCTCCCCGATTATCTCGTACCATTTATTTACTGGAACTTGCGATACAACGATGGTAGAATTCTTGCCATGCCTGTCTTCGATGATTTCCATCAGCATCGCCCGACCTTGTGCATCGAAAGGGTGTAATCCGAAATCATCGAGTATCAAAAGATTCTGACGTTCTATTTTAGCAACCTCTTTTATATATGAGAAGTCCCCTTTAGACTGTTTAAGTTTCGCCATAAGTTTTGACGCATTCCAATAAAGCACCTTGAATCCTAAACCACAAGCCTGATGCCCTATGGCGGAAGCGATGTAACTTTTTCCTGTACCTGTACTTCCAGTTATAAGAATATTCTCGAACTTATTAATGAAAGAACAATCTCCGAAACGCATAATCTGATTTCGGTCAACATTCCGGTCGGTATGAAAATGGAAGTCTTCTATGGAAGCCTTGTATCGAAACTTAGCGTTTTTAAGCTGTCGTTCTACGCTCCTGTTTTTTCTGTCGTCCCATTCTGATTGTATCAGACTGGAAACCATTTCATCCGCTGTGTAATCTTCCGTTTTCCCAGATTCAATACTTGTTTTAAAAGTTCTGTGCATACCGAAGAGTTTCATCTTCCGCATCTTTTCTAATGTTGCTGTATTCATTTTTTGTTTTTGAGGTTACTGTTTATAGGTTGTGTTTTATTTTTTTTACTTGTAATAATCTTTGCCTCGAATATTTTCATGCTCAGGCATTTCTATATTTTCATTGACATCATCATTTTTTTCTAATCCATTTTCCAAAATTTTCTTGATAGTTCTGTAATTATAAATACCATAATCCAAAGCACGCTGACACGCTTTAATCAGTCGGTCATTGCCGAATTTCGGGGCAAAACTCAGAACACCCAAGCAACTTTTATATGCTTGCTCGTGATGTTGTTTCTTATTAATAATTTTTGAAATATAAAGTCTGACATCCTTATGTACTGCATCCGCCTGCATCAATAAGCGGTCAGATGTCAATTCATATACAAAACGATGGGCAGCAGGTAAATGTTCTTTATCAGTTGTGTATTTGTAGGGGTTTTGATAGCATCTTTTATGCAGTGCAATTCGTTCATAGTTATAAAATATCTCAACGCTAAACCGAGAATACATCACCTTTACTCTTTTACCGATAAAACTGTATGAAACACTATAATAGTGCTTGTCTGCACTTAACGAAACGTGTCCATGTCTTAAAACAGTCGCATAAAATTGTTTTTTGAATTCATAGCGTAATGGTGGAAGTGGTAATAATGCAGCACGTTCCAGTTCTTCAAATTTCTGCCTTCGGCTATAATTTCTCCCAGTTATTTCCTGATTGTTGTGTTCTTCCAAAGCTATCCTGATGGCATTGTTTAATTCTTCCAAAGAATAAAATTTTATGTCCCTTAGCTTGGCATAAATACGAGTATAGATAATGTTGACGGCAATTTCTACCAACGCTTTGTCCTTTGGTTTGTAAGCGCGTGCAGGTAATATGGTTGTGTTATAATGTTCCGCAAAATCAGCAAAGGTTTCATTAATTTTAGGTTCATACTTATCGCTTTTTGTTACGGCTGACCGTAAATTATCGGGAACAATAGCAGCAGGAACTCCACCGAAATAATGTAAAGCACTTTCGCAAGCGGGAATAAAATCTTCTTTCCGTTGCGTCATTACCGCTTCCACGTAAGTAAGCTGACTTGCTCCGAGAATTGCTACAAATACTTCTACGAGATTAACATCTTTGGTATTTTTATCAATGATGGATAATTTTGCGCCTGCATAATCTATAAACAATTTGTCTCCTTCTATATGCTCCTTGTGCATAATAGGTACTATTCGCCTTTTCCATTTGCAAAAGTGCTTGTTAAATTCCTGCCTACTAACGCCATCGGGATATTTTTTTCTGTATTCTTCCCATAGTAACTTACGAGTAACGCCCCTGCGCCTAAGTTCTTTATCTATTAAAGGAAAAAGATTTAATAATATTTGCATTGTTTCGCTGATGGGCGGTTCTTCAGGTTTTGTAAAAAGTTCTGCCAGATCTATATCACTTAATTCATTTATTTCTTCAAAGGTCAATCCGCTTTCATCAAATTCCTCACGACATTTTTTTAGCACACTACGCGGTATTCCAGTCTGCATAATTATTTCAGAGGTGGTTTGATGCTGTGTATGCAGCCTAATAATATGCCTTATGTTGTACATCCTGATAATTTTTTCGGATGCAAAGTAAAAACCATTTAAAATACTGATTTCCACTTTGGGCAAGAAAGGGACTCAAAAGGACAAATTTGGATAGATTGGGATTGTCAATTTTTACATTAATATTTTAAAACAGGCATTTTTAATCCCAATAATATGTACATGGAGCTCCCAACTTTTTAAAAATTATTTTCATTTGCTTAGGAGTATAAAATCGTCCAACCCTCTGTCCGATCTCCTGTTTAAATGGAGCCAACCATGTTTTCATAGATTTTCCGCTTAATTCATACAGTCCGGATAATTCTTTTAATGAATATGCCCTAAGCTGTATTTTAGCCACAAATGTTTTTTCGTTTTGTTTCATGATATAATTATTTATTTTCGCAAAACTCTGACGACAATACTTTGAAGATGGTGTTGCTTACCCTAATGATTTTTTTACATAGTGGGCAAACTTTTCGATTTTATTAAATAAACATTAGTGCAATAAAAGAAGGAGGGGTTTGGAAAGATTGGAACAAAAGACTATGACTCAAATGCCATAATGTGTTTTAAATTGCAGTTTATTCAATGCAGTGGGTGCAATACGTATAATTTTTTAATCAAACAAGGTTGGTGGCTTAATAGCTGCTAATAATTCTTCAAACATATCGGGATGCAGTTGCTCAAATTCCTTTTGTCCAACTTTTAAGTAATTCCAATTTTCTTTTGTCAATTCAGTTGCAGTCTTGCACCAATTGATTGCAGCGTTGTCTTTTAGGCGTACTTCAATATCTTCTCTACCTTTCGTTTCAATTATCCAATTTCCATCATCTGTCAGAGCAATGAAATCAGGGAAGTAATTACGAATATTTGCGACTGTATCGGTATATTGAACACAAAATCCGAATTGTTCCGGCAATTTTGAAAATGCTTTTATGTCGTCCGCTTTTTCAAGAAACTTGGCAAAGTTGTATTCAAAATCATTGTCGCAGGGTGTATAATTAAAAACGCTTTTTTTTGCATCTAAAACTTTTTTTGATGTTGGAAATGGTCTTGTTTCCGAAAGCATACGATTTGCTGAAATCAATTGCGCTTCTTTTTTCTCAATTACAATTTCACGTAATGCTTTTTCAAATTCTTTAATCACTACAAAACTTGCAACGGTACTGCTTATTGCTTTTATTACATTTTTGTCGTTTAAATCAACAGTTTGTCCAAATGCCTTTCTTTCAAAAAAATCTCGCACCTTTGGAGCTAATACTGCAAATTGTGAAGGCAATTTTATATTTTGTGTTATCCGTCTTGCATAATATCCTATAACTTCTTCGGCTGTTTGTGCCACTGGGATTGAATATTCCCTTTCCAACAATTTTTCATCCGTTAAAATATCTCTGCCTTCATAAATAAAAGTTTTAGCATTCTCAATATCTTTTCCCTTTAGAGGTAGTTTATTAATGTTAAATTTCATAGCGTCAATACTTTCAATTTCTTCTGCTAATGATTTTTTTCTTCCGAGAATAGGCGAAATATCAGGAATATTTATGTCAAAATCTTTTTTCTGCTCCATTGGTTGAACGGTAAGAATTTTGAGTTTATCTTTTCCGATTTGGAATGTATCAAACTTCAAATCCTCTAATTTTTCCAAATCCTCTACAAACTCCATAAACGCCTTATTACCTATAATATCAACTCTTTCAGTAAAGTTTTCTGCTAAGTTGCGAAACATTAAGCGCAAGCCTCTACCAATAGTTTGTTCAGGTAGAATATTTGCTTTCGCTGTATATGGTCGCAAACCAACTACAACGGTAACATTCTGCACATCCCAACCTTCACGTAACATCAGAACAGAAATGATTGCATTCACCGGACTTTTATCATCATCTACATCTCTTGCCGTTTTTCTTGCAGCATCTAAATCTTTTTTTGAAATTTCACCGGATTTATCTGTATGAATTACAAGCGTTTTATCTCCGCTAAACTCTTTTGGATATTTTGTTTTTAACCAATCTCCAATATCATCTGCTTCATCTGTGTTATTCATCATCACAAACAAAATTGGTTTTTTCTTTAACGGTTCAAGCTGTTCGGTGTATTCTTTCCATCTTTCAACACCTGCGGTTAAAAATCCTTTGTAGCGAACACTTGCAATATCTGATTTGGCTTCATCAATTTTTGAAATGCCTTTGATTGGTCGTTTTACAATTCCGTCAAGTATGGCTTGTTTCAATGGGTAATCAAATATTGTCCATGCAAATAAACTTCCTTTACTATATCTTGGCGTTGCTGAAACATCTAATTGAACTGCAATAGGTCTTTCAGAATGCAATTTTCTTATAAATTTATTCCATTCGCTTTCCTCATCGTGTGTGTGATGTGCTTCATCATTCAGCACCATCAGCAACCCTTCACGTTTTGCAATACGTACATCAAAATCAGAAATTTCTGTTTTAGTTGCTGGCGGTTGTGAGCCAAGCATATCAGTCATTACGTCTGTTTCTTCGTTTGCGGTTCTTGTTCCTCGTTCATAAAACTGTTGAATATTGGAGAGATACAATGCACCCTGACTGCTTGTTCTTTCTGTGTCGCCTCTCATATAATATTCCATCTCCCACCACCACTGAAAATGTTTTGGTATCAAAGGGTCTGTGCGAAATATTTTTCCGCTTTCAAAATCGCTTCGCAAACGGTCATACACAATTATATTAGGCGCAAGCACCAAAAAGTTTTTTGCAAATTGTGTTTCATCTTCTTTCACTGCATTGGCAAACTGCCATACTATTGCCATTGCCATTACTTTTGTTTTTCCGCTCCCTGTTGCCATCTTCACGCAATACCTTGCAAAATCGTCATAAGGAGGAAGCCGTAAATCTTTTGTAGTGAAGGCAAAACTTTCTAACAAATCTTTTCGGTTGCGGATTTTCTTTACTTCAAAAATAAAAATGAGTGTTTCAATAGCTTCACGCTGTGCTGTGTGATAACGAAAAATATTTCCGTTGTTTAAAACATGGTCGGTATTGAACCAAAAGTTAAGCAACTCTTTTGTTGTTTCTGTGATGCCTTTATATTTATCTGCGCGCCACGCTTTAACGGCTTCACGAATGGCAGGCACACAGGCAGCAGTATTCAACTGTTCCTGAATGTTAAACATATCTTTTTGATTATCTGCCGATTTTTTTCCTGCCATATTTATACGGTAATATGAATAGCTTTTGTAGTGTCATTTCCCAAGATGTCAATCACTTTTACCAGTACAGTATATTTTCCTGCTTTCTCGTAAATATTATTTGCGCTTAATTCTATTTTTGAATTTTGCTTGGTGCGGTAGCTTTGCCATTCATTATGAAAAGTATCATCACGGTAATTCCAATCTATTGCCCAATAATCAACCCATTGACTCCAGTGTGTAATTTTTCCTTGTACATCTTGTGGTATGTCATCAGGCGGAATAATAAAATTCTCAAGTGTAATACTTACTTTCTTTTTTTCTGCTTTAGATTTTATTTTGAGTGAAGCCAACTCATAAAATTTTATATCGCCTTGCTCCACTGCTTTTTTCTCCAATACTTCACGAGGAATTTTTTTGAATGAAACATTCACTTTATTTTCGGCAGCAAATTGTTTGGCGGTTTCGTTTACATCAAACGCAAAATCCCAACCTAAAAAGTCAATGCCGTTTACTTGTGCGGATTTTTCTTTGCCTACTAATTTCCAAAATTCTTTGATGCTTGCTTTGATGTCCTCAACTGTTACAGGTGCTTCCACACTGCCTACGTGTACCATCCTGCCAGCCTTTGCGCCATGCAACCATGTATAACCGTCCAATGGTTTTGCATGATAGAGTTCATTAATAAAATGTTTGTAAGTGCGTTCTTGTTTTAAACGGTCTTCGGGATTTTCAAATTCAGCATTCATCCACTGTTGCCGTTCATACTTGCCAAGATTTTGAACAATAAAAGGTTGTACATTATCAATTCCTAAAAATCTTTTTCGTGCTGTGTGAATTGCAAATCTTCCCAAGTCGCAAGTAATCCATCTGCGATTATTTTTTTCTGCTACTGCTGCTGTTGTTCCGCTTCCACAAAAAGAATCAAGAATTAAATCACCGTCTTTGCTACTTGCTTTTATCACTCTTTCTAAAAGTGCTTCTGGTTTTTGGGTGTTATAGCCAACCCTTTGTTTGTCAGTTGAAGCTATATATGGAATTTCCCAAACATCCTTAACCTTCACATCATAAGACATTTCATAATTTATTTCTCCATCTTCGTTCCTTGCTCTCATATTTTTCCCATCAACCTTAACCCTTTTACTCTGCTTAACAGGAACATCTCTTTCTACTTTTAAAACATTAAAAATATTTTTCTCCGATTTTGAGTATAAGAATATGGAATCATGCATCCTTACGAAATTCTTACTATTAACTGCACCACTCATTTTGTTAGGATAAACCCAAACTATTTCATTCCTGAAATTTTCATAGCCGAAAACTTCATCTAAAATTGTTTTTGCGTAATGACCAACATGCCAATCCAAATGCACATAAATACTTCCATCTTCAGCAAGTAATTCTTTTAGTAGCAAAGCCGTTTCATAAAACCATTGCATATAGCTGTCAAGCCCTTTTCCCCATGTATCTCTGTATGCTTTTTGTTCAATGATGTTTGGCTGTTTTACAAATTGGGTAGTTTCATCTTCGTCTGTGTCAGGGTTGTCCGCTATTGTTGCAGTAAAAGAAAAATTAGAGCCAACATTAAAAGGAGGGTCAATATAAATGAGATTTACTTTACCTGCAAATTCCGGCAATAAACTTGGCAGTACATATTTTTTATCACCCCAAATAAGGCGGTTACGCCATTCTTTGCCATATTGTGTATTGGGTTCAGCAGCCAAAAAATCCATTGATTTTTGCCGTTGCTGTTTACTTTCATTAATGGTTTCAATAGTTTGAAAGGGAAGTGCAATGCGGATAGGCGTGGCTTTTTTGCCATCTTTGTATTTACCTTCCCAAATAAGTTCGGTCATAATTTTTTGTGTTTCCAGCCACAAAAAACCTGCGTGGGACATTTCAACTCATCCGCTACTATGGTACTGGAATACCTGCAAACGAAACAAGAGAAAGCCCACGCATTGCGTGAGCGTTTCACCTATCT
>ODAK010003789.1_pt1 | contig 15620 bp, 16 predicted proteins | sample 1539591 | NCBI WGS metagenome assembly ODAK01 (sample SAMEA3539303, study PRJEB22396) | soil metagenome | biome: tundra; feature: field; material: soil | place: USA | collected 2010-05 | depth 0.15 m | reverse complement strand
CTCGCCCGCCGTCGGCACCAGCGCAAGACTACCTGACTCAAATGGATAGCCCCTTGGTCTAAAACTAAACCCGGCAGTCTGGGGCCCATTCCAGTCGAACGCTCCAACAACTTGTCACGACGGGATTACGGGGTCCAACTACGTTTCGGATGGGAAACCGAGCCGGGCGTCATCATCAGCAGCTCCTCGAGATCTCGCCGGAGTTCAGAGAAGTCCGAGCCGCGGGTCTCGCGTCCCAAAAGGAGTGCGGCGAGGTCATAGATCGAGCCGCCGCGCCCGCACCCGAAGCAATACCAGCCACGACCCGGCTCCCGATACACGTGCAGACTGGGCGACCGGTCATCGTGAAACAAGCAGCGCAGCTTGCCGGACGGTCCGACCCGCAACCCAGTCAGCCGCTCGAAATACACCGGCGGCGCCACCAACAGCAGCGGATCGGACGAAGCGATCGGCGAGGGCGCACGCGACAGTCCGGCATGACTCATCGATCCGGGCTCGGTGTGCTCCCGCGGAAGCAGCAGGTCAATCTCGTCAGCGGCTGGGCGGTGGCCTTCCTGCAGGTCGATCAGGCGCACCGGGGCGGCCGGCGAGTGCTTCCTGTTCAGAGACCCGGCAGGCCTGAGAATCGTGTGCGGCTTGGTCACGACTCCACCGTCGGCGCCAAGCGCTACCGCCAAGCGGCGGTTCAGGTCCTCGAGCAGGTCGAGCTCGACTGGCTCCTGCAGAAACCAGTACGCGTGAAGGTGCTGATCGCTACCAGAGGCCACAACCATCGAGGGTCTGGGCTCGAACGAAGCAAGCGCCGCGACCGACGCGGACGTGTCGCAATCGGCCCAGAGCACGCTTGAGCGCGTGACTACATCCGCGATCCGCCCTCCCGGACGCGCACGCGGCAGGACGCCGACGAACACCTCCGTGCGCGAGGCCAACGACAGCACGGCGTCGACGACGTCGCGCTCCCTCGAGGCGGGCATGAACCGCTGAGCCATGCCGGACGGCACGCGGAAGCGCACCTCGACCAGAGATCCCTCGGGCGCGGGGCCGAACAACGCGCGCGCATACTCGCTCGTCGCCTGCCGACGCGCTCCGGCGTCGCCGCTCATCGGGGGCCTCCATGATCCGTCAAAGACGCGTCCACAAGCGACAAGCAGGCAAAACGCCAGCCGCTACCGCGCGCCCTACGGATAAGTCGTGGAACGGACAGTTGACCTTGCCATCGCGGCAAGGCTCGAGCCCAGCGAGCTCCCGAACATAGGTTGCGGCTGGGATCGCGAGCAGCTGCTCATCGAGCTCGGTGCGGCCAGCGCGCACCCTGCCGCCGCCGGCCGCGTTCGTGGGTGACGGCGCCGGCGCGAGGCCGTCGAGCAGTTCGGCGAGCTCGTACCGGCCGGCCGTGTCGAGGTGCAGCAGCTCGACCGGTGCCGGCGGGCGATGCTTGTGTGAAAGGGTGCCAGCGGGGCGAAGGATCCGGGCGGCGTCGACGCTTGCCAGGTCGGCGCCGAGGTGTCTCGCGAGCGTGCGGTTGGCGTGCTCGAGCTCGACCGCGCCGACCCGCGTGCGCAGCCGCCAGTAGGCGTGCGCGTGCCCGGCGGTCCCGGAACTCACGATCATCGTCGGCGTCCTGGTGAACCGTTGTAGCCGGTCGAGCGCGTCGACGGCGTCGATCTCCACGAACGCGAGGTGCGATCTCGTGACAGCGTCGCGGCCGCCGGCGCGGTGTGAGCGCAGCAGCACTCCGCAGTAGACGTCGCTGCGGGGCGAGAGCGAGCGGATCGCTCGCGCGGCCGCGTCCAGGCGCCGGATGGAGAAGAATCGGCGGCGCATCCCGCCGTCGCCGGTCGCGTAGCGGATCTCGAGCAACTCGTCGCCGCGACGGTCGCCGGCGATGACCTGAAGGTAGCGGTCGAGCTGCCCGGCGGGAGAGTCGGCGGTCATCGCTGACGCTCCAGCTCGATGATGCGCTGGCCGCCCGCGACCGGTTGGCGCCACGGCCCGCCTCCGTCCAGACCTGCGGTGGCGCCGGCGAGCAGCACGATCAGCGATCGTGCCTGCTGCTCGGTCTGCGGCGGGCTGACGTAGCTGGTGGCGTCGCTGTCAACTAGTCCGCGGGTGCGGTGCCCGGTGACGATCACCCGGTAGCCGCTCATCTGGATCGCCGCCGCAGCGCCCGTAGCCGACGGCGGCGGCGGCGGCGCTGCTGCGAGTCAAGCTGCCGCCATTCGCGGATCGTCAGGCCCGCGGGGATATCGGTGTGCTCGTAGGCGAACGCACCGGGGAACTCCTGTGATCGGGACGGGGCGGTCATTCCCTCTCCTCCGGCGTACGGCGCTGCTCAGGGGGCATCTGCCACAGCCGCCGCAGGCGGGCGTGGCGAGCGCGTTCGGCGGCTGCGAGCTGCTCGTGAGAGGCTGGTTGGCACGGCTGTCGCTCCTTGCGGGTCGGGGGCTCGATCGGTCCCCTGCCGGCGCGCAGCGGCGGCAATCATCCGGGGCGTCGAGCCCCCGGCCCGCCGGAATGGCGGCGGCCGTCATGGCTGCCTCCGGGCGCGGTCGGCGGTGAGCTCGGCGATACACGCGCGGCAGGTGTCCTCACCATCAAGCGGGAACACGCTGTTGCGCCCGCAGGCCGAGCACCAACCCCAGTCCTGGCCCGGCTCTAGCCGTCCGGCCCGCTGCGCGTATAGGCAGTGCAGCTCGCCTTCGAGCGCGTCGATCCTGGCGCTGAGCGAAGACGCCATGGTGCTGGTGCGTGCGCTCGTGGGCGTGGTAGTTGTGTCGTGTCGCATGACGCTCTCCTTCGGGTTGAGCGGGCTGGCGGGACGCCCCTGGCCGGGCGTCCCGCCTTCGCTTCGCCGTGTTATGCGGCGACCGGCTCGGCCTCCTCGGAGGCCTCGCCGCCGGTGCGCTTGGAGTCGAGGAACTCGACGCTCTGCGCGATCACCTCGAGCTTCTGGCGGCGGCCGTTCTCGCCGTCCCACTCGTCGTGGTGCAGGCGGCCCTCGACGGCGATCCGCCGGCCCTTGCCGAGGTAGTTGGCGCAGACCTCGGCCTGGCGGCCGAAGCACACGACGTCGACGAAGTCCGCGCCACGGTCCTCGCCGTTCTTGTCGCGGCCGCGCGGCACCGCGAGGCGCAGCTGCGCCACCTTCGTCTCGCCGCGCTCGCGCAGCTCGACGTCCTGGGTGAGCCTGCCGATCAGGTGCACTGCGTTCATTCCTGGTCCCTCCTTTGCGGGATCCGGGGGTGGTTGACGTAGTCCGGCAGCGCCGGCCAGACGGCCGAGCGGAACCGAGCGACAGCGAGGGGAAGGGAGCGAGGCGACCTTGAAGCGAGAGCCGGCGCCGGCGCACGATCCGGCGCAGACAAACCACCTCTGGCCTTCCGCACGGAGATCGGACCGGGTGAACGCAGCGCCCCGGTCGACCCCTCGACCTGGAACGTGTGCTCCCGGGCAGCGGCGTGCGGGGTGCAGATCGTCTCGATCGCCGCAGCGGCCGCGACAAGGACGAGGACCGCAGCGACGTAGGCAAGACCCGTGCGCTTTCGGGCACCGGTTCGCAGCGTCAGCCAAGCGGCCGCCGCAAGGGCGGCGGCGAGCCATTCGAGGGGCAGCTGAGGCACATAGGGCAGGAGGGCGCCACGGTCACGGCCCAGCGCGAGCCCGAGGCGCAGCGCGTTCCCGGCGAGCAGCACGACGACCAGCAGGTCACCGAGCTGACGCGAGCGTCGGTCGGATGGGAAGCGGAATAGGGCCAGCAGGAACGGCGCGGACAGCACCCTGGCGTTGGCGATCGCGATCGACGCGAAGTCGCCGAGCGTGCCGTGGAGCGTCGGCTGTGGGTGGCCGCCGGGCGCCAGGCCGGGCGCGGCAGCGCCGGCAAGCACGCCCATACATGTGAACGTCCACAGTCCGGCGTAGGCAACCGCGACGCGCCGAGCGTGCACGCGAGCCCGAGGGTGCTCGACACCACAGGGGAGCGGGGGGCGGGCTTGGGTCAGTTCTGCGGCGCCCATTCGCTTACGACCCATCCCGACGACGCGCGGGTGACCTGCGCGTAGGTGACGTGCAGCGTTGGCGGGAGACCGGCGTAGTCGCCCTTGCCGGTCGTTTGCTCTGAGGTGACGAGTACCCACTGCCCGGGTACCACGATGCTCGATGTGATCGCGACCAGATGGCCGCTGTTGGCCACGCCGCTCTGCTGTAGCGTCTGGTCGTGGGCGTAGGTGGTGGCGGCCTGTTGTGCCTGAGCGCGCGCCTGGTCGACCGAGATCGCGGCGAGCTCGCGCTGGTCGGCGGCGACGGTTCGCGCGCTCCAGTTGACGTACAGGCGTGCGTAGTGCTCGAGCGCGGACTGTGGCGTTGGCTGGCGTGCGCCGGTCGCCAGCTGGCTCTCCGTCGCGCGGGTGCCTGGGGGTATGGTGCCGCCACGCTCCGGGGCCGGGTCCGCGTTGGTCGTCGTGGTCGACGGCGTGGTCGGGGTTGCCGTCGAGCTGGTTACGCTCGACGACGGCTGCTTGGCGGTGTAGGGGTCGGTCAGCCCGCAGCCGGCGAGCGCGACAGCTGCGCTCGCGGCGAGCAGGATGGAAGTGGCGTGGCGGTGTCGCATCGTCAGAGTCCTTGGGGGTGGCGTTGCACGAAGCCGCCGTACTGGTCTCCGGCGTACTGGGCGGCGATCGTCGAGGTGGGCTGCCAGCGGGGCCCGCTTGAGGGCGTCGTCGGCTGAACCGGCGCGTACCAAGCGGTGTTCATGACGACGCCGGCGACGTCGATGAACGCGTGCCCTGAGTTCGCGTAGACGGTGATCCACGTCCCGGGCCCGGGTTGGTCGTAGCTCTCGAGCTGCGTGGAGTCCTCGGCGTAGAGGCCGAGCGACCCGGCGCCGTGCAGGATGTAGCTGGTCGCGCCCGAGCAGTCGTAGCCGGAGCCGAGCACGCTCAGCGGCTGCCCGTGGCCGCCGCCCCACACGTACGGCTTTGAGATCAGCTGGTTGCCGGCGGCGATCGCGCGCTTGACCGGAGCGGGCGCGTTCTGAGGCGCGGCGGCTAGGCCGCTCGGAAGGATCTTCGCCTGCTGGCCCGGGGTGAGTGGAAGCGGGCCGCCAGCGGCGGTTGTGCACCCGGTCGTTGGGGTGGTTGCGCTCGCGGGCTGGCTGGGCGCGGTCGGGGTGATCTCGCCGAGCAGGTTGCCGGTGCCGGGGTTGGGCGCCGGTGTGACGGTCACGTGCCGGATGCCCCATGCGTCCTGGGCGGCGCGGCCCTGCCATTCGTAGATGTCGACGTGCTGCCCGATGATCGCGCCGCCGGTGTCGCCCGCGTAGAAGGCGTGGCGTGTGCCGAACGGGTTGGGGGTGACGTGCTCGAAGGTCTGCAGCGGGATCACCGCCGGGTCGACGGCGATCTCGTATGCAGGCGGGCCGGCGGTCAGGTTCAAGCCGGTCGCGGTGACGCCGGAGCCGTTGATCGCGTTCCACGGCGGGCCGTAGGCGGTCGCTATCCAGGCCCCTGCCCCTATCGGGAACGGGCCAGGCGTTGCGACCTGGCAGGGCGGGTTGCCGGCGCCGGCGAACAGAACGACGGGCGAGATGACGATCATGAACACACCTACTCCCGCCAGCCACGGGAGCGCTCCGTGACGGCGGCGCACCGCCGCGTCGACGGGCACGGCACGCGAGTCGGTCATCCCGAGGCCCCGTGCGTTTGGCGGTAGTGCTCGTGCCAGCTGGGGGTGCAGAGCTTCACGAGCGCCTCCCACGGGTTGCCGTCGGCTTCACGCAGGGCGGCGGCGCGGCGGGGCTGGTCGTGCTCGGGATCTGAGGAGCAGATCCAGTACTCGAGATCGCCGAGCGCGACGCGGACGGCGCCGCGGCCGCGGGCGGAGACCATGTAGGCAGTCGAGTAGACGCCCTGCTGTTTGGGGAGCGCTTGTATCTGGGCGATGTCGGTGTCGGAGAGGCCGAGCGGCTCGCGGGCGTGCTCGAGATCGTCGCGGTCGTTCTGCAGGCAGAAGCTGAGCGCCCCGTTGGCCAGCAGCGCGCGGCCCTGTTCGTTTGAGAGGTCGCGGAAGTGTTGGGAGACGAACATCAACCACAGCGCGTAGTGGCGCGAGCGGCGCGCGTACTCGTTCAGCCAGGCGCCGGCAGCTGGGCTCTGTGTGAGCGCCCAGCCCTCCTCGATGATCAGCTGGCACTTTCCCGCCCACGCGCCGAGGTGGTTGAGCCGGCCGTCGACGCGGGCACGGCGCAGCCGCTGCACCTGTCGCTCGACGTACTCGACGGTGGCGAGCATCAGCGCCGGCGTCAGCCGCTCCGACAGGCCGGTGAAGTCAAACACCGTCAGTGGCGTGTCCGCTGGAACCGTGGTCGCCTGGTCGGCGATGTGGGCGAGCGACCCGGCTTCGCCGTACGGCTCGAGACGCAGTAGCAGCGACTGCAGCCGGTCGGCGTTGGCGCCGGTGAGCGTGCCGGCGGCGGCACGGTCGGCAAGCACATCGATGAGCAGTTGCTCTCGCGGTCGCTCGCCCGTTTCCGTCGATAGTCGGTAGGCGGCTTCGATGCCGGTTCGGATCAGCGTCTCCTCATCGGAGTCGAGTGTGCGGACGCGGCCTTCGGGGTCGTGGGCGTGCCCGATCAGCAACGCGTGTAGCGCGAGCAGGAGCTCGGTCTTGTGCGCGGGAACTCGGGCGGCGTCTGAGACGTCCCACGGGCAGATGACGTCGCCGCCGGCGTGGCCGACCTGGACGCGGCGTGAGCCGGGGATCAGCGATGCGAGCGTGTCGTAGTGGCCGGTGCCCTGGGTGTTGCCGTGCTCATCAGGGGTCGATGAGCGGTCGAGGATGAACGTGCGACCGCCTTGGGCGATGTAGCGCAGGCACAGCGCGTTGGTGAGGACCGTCTTGCCGCCGCCGGACGGGCCGACGATCAGCGTCACCCTGCGGGGGTGCACAGGGTCGAACGGGTCGGCGCGCTCGAGCGTCCCGCCCGGATCGGCCGTCCCGACGATCACTCCGCCCGGCGACCCGCACCGGCTCGACGTCAGCGCGACGCAGTGCGCGATGTTCCGCTGCGCGTAGCTCCGGGTAGCGCGTAGCTCGTCGATGCCGAGCGGCAGCGTGGAGGTGAACCCGGGCAGGCACAGCCTCCGGCCGCGGATCACCCGGGCGTTCGTGAGGGCGTGAAACTCGGCGGCGGTCTGCTTGACGGTGCGTTGGAACGGTTCGAGCCGGCCGTGCGGGTCGCGGATCGAGCAGTAGATCCCGACCCGATACACGCTCGCGCCGATCTCCGCTGCGAGCTCGGCGTCCACCACGGCCGCCTCCTCGAGCGCCTCCTGCTCATCGGACCCGACGAGACGGGCGCGGCGCTCCTTGTAGAGCACCGCGGCCCGCAGCCGCTTCCACCGCCTACGTTGCCGCGCCTGCTCGCGAGCCCGGCCGCCCACCGAGATGTGGACGGCGAGCGTCGCCGGAAGTGGGCAGCACAGCAGATGGGAGAGCCACGACGGGTCGGTGTGCGCGGGCGGCGATCCCAGGTGCAGGATCTCCTCGAGCGTCCCGTCGGCGTGGCGCAACCATCCGGGATCTTCGCCGGCGTCGATCCCGCACTCGGCGCCCTCGCAGCACGCCGTCACCAGCCGGTGACGTGCGCCCCGCGCCTCCTCGAGTGTGGTCGCCGCGGCGACTTCGCACCCGGCCGCGAGCGCCAGGAAATCGCACTCCTCATCGGCCGCAGGGTGCAAGCGCTCCCACAGCAGCGCGAGCGTCTGCGTCCCGTCGAGGAGGTAGGTCTCGATCCCGGCCGCGCGCAGTGCGCCCTCGATCTGCGAGGTGACCCGGGCGCTGTCGTCGGCCGCGTCGCGATGTCCCGACCACAGCGTTCGGCCGCGTGAACTGGCGGCGAGCGCCTTGAGCTGCTCCCGCGGATCCTCGACGCGCGGCCGGTAGGGGACGGCGACCCACCAGCGCGCTGCGACGGCGGGTTGCTCGGCGCCGGCTGCGGCGAGCACGGTCTGCGTCGTTGCCTCCAGCAGCAGCTCGCGGGCGACCGCGAGCTCGTCATGCCCGCCGGCCCGATCGGCAGCCGCGGCCGCCTGAGCAAGCTCGAAATCGCCGGCGAGCGCTTCCTTCATCGGGACCGGGTCGGTCTGGGCGTAGACGACGATCCCCTGGTGGTCAGGGATCGTCCGGCACACGTTTGCGTAGGCGCGCTCGATCGTCGCGAGCGTCGTCGGGTCCGCGGTCACGGTGTTCGGCACCCGCTCGCACTCGATCAGCCGCACATACGCGCCAGCGGTCGTGACGATCAACCCGTCAGGCTCGACCAGCGACACCGGCAACAGCTGCGCCAGCGACCCGGTCACGCACGGACTCCATCGAACGCCGGCTCGAGCTCACCCTCGGGGGCTGGCCTTGCGTTGAGGACGAGGCCGTGCTTGTCCGGCTCAGTTGGTGGCGCGAGGTGCTTGGGCTGCCGGCGGTAGCGGTAGAGCGCGAGCAGGTAGCGGCCCGGGCCGATCGTCTGGCCCTGCAGCGCGAGCGCGACGCTCGCGACGAACGCGATCACCAGCACGACGACGGTCACGGTCGCGCGGAGCCCGAACGGCGAGATCCGCGCCGCCCCGTACAGGACGGCGCCCGAGACAGCGAGCGCGACCCATCCGGGCCAGGTCAACCCGTAGTAGCGCTCGCGGTCGTTCAACCGCCGCAGCGTCGGGGTCATCGCTTGCCCCGTCCCGGACGGTTGCCGCTCCGCGGCGGCGGAGGCGGCTGCGCGAAGTTGCGGGTCGCCGGCTTCGGTGACGCGGCCGGTCGCGGCGGTCGCTTCTCGACGGAGCGCGGGATAGGCGCACCGGGACGTGTGGCTGGGGCAGCGTCACGCTGCGCCGCCAGGCGCGTTTGTCCGGCACTCGGCTGAGAGCCACTCGCTGCGCGCGCGGCCGACTGACCCGAGGTGCCGCCGCTACTCGCCGCTGGCGCCGTAGGCCGGCGGTCTGATCCGGCGCCAATGTGCGCCTGCCCTCCCTGTTGGCGGCTGGTGCTGTCCGCGGGGGCTCCCGAAGCTGGCGCCTTGCCGGCTGGGGGTGCGTACCAGCCTGCGGTTCCGGCCTTCGCCATGCGCACGGCGACGGCGCCGGCGCGGGAGCGGCCCACGAGCGCCGAGGCGTGCGGACCAGCCGTTCCCGCCGCCGCGCGGCCGCCGGCAGCCGCGGTGCCGAGCACCCCGTGCCGGGCGACATAGCCGACTGCGCGGCCGCCGCGCACGACCGCGGCCCCTCCCGCGCCGGCAGCTGCCAACTCGCCGCCGGCGCCGCCGGCTGCCTGCGCGACCCGCGCGCCGAAGCGCCGTAGGGAGCTCGAGGCGGTCGACTGCGGTGCCGGCGTGCGCACACTGCCGCCAGACCCGCGGTGGCTGAGCGCAAGCAACCCGCCGAGCTGCATCCGAAGAAGCCCCATCGCCTCACGCGCCGCGCGCAGGCACATCCACAACGAAGCGGCGCCCGCGACCGCGAGCAGCACGCCGCCGAGCAACGAGCCAACCGAGCTGTTCCCCGCGATCAACGGACCCGCCGTGCCGGCATCCCCAACGAGCAGCGCCCCGACCGCGAACAGCGTCGCCCAGACCACCGGCACCGCGATCAGCAGCGCCGCAGCCGACGCCCACGCGCGCGCGATCGCCGCGCCCGAATCGGTCGCGACCAGCCCGATCGTGATCGGCCCGGTCGCGTACAACAGGGCGCCGAGCAGGATGAGCACAACCTTCAGAAAGATCAGCGACAGGAGCTCGATCGCGACCAGCGCCATCAGCGCCAGGTCGACCAGCTGCCAGCCGCCCAGCGCAACCCCGTCGACGGCGTAGAGCATCAGCCGGTGCAAGCCGGTCACGACCGCGGGCAGGGTGAGCACCATGTGCGTGACGGTGTCCGTCATCGCGGCCGCCTCCGTCCACCAATATGGGTAGGAGACCAGCAGCGCCGCGATCGCCACCACCCTCGCGATCGGCACCGCGACATGCCCACGCTCGCCGAGCATCGCGCGGGTCGTGCCGTACACCAGCGTCAGCGGCAGCAAACCAACCCCGATCCAGGTGAACAGGTCGCGCAGCCCATTGATCCCAGCGAACCCATAGATCGTGTGACCAGTCGGGCTCGCGACCGTGCCCGCGTAATTCGGGACCGCCACGATCCACTCCATGATCTGAACGCCCTCGTTCGCCCAAGAGCGCGGGATCAACATCCGCACCAGCGCCCCGACCGTGGTCAGGATGAACTTGCTCGCCAGCCCGATCGTCCAACTGAACGCGCCAAGCACCGCATGGCCGATCGTCCCGAAAATGTCCCCGAGGATCCCCGCCGTGACCAGCGGCAAGTGCGACCCTGTCGCTGCGGCCGCCGGGGCGGCTCCGGCGAGCGACGCGGCCACAGCAAGCGCCGCGGCCGCCGCGATCGTCCTGCTCGGACGCATCGACCCTGGCCCTCAACCGCGCCCGGTCAGGCGAGGATCGCCGGGATCACGATCAGGATCAGCATGATCCCCCCGATCACCCGGAACAGGTGATCAGGAGCGCGCTGCGAGCCAGCGATCATCAAACCCGCGATCAGCACCAGCACCAGACCGACGCCGGTCCCGATCAGCCACTCCCAGTTGCTCGTCAGCGTCGAGATCAACGTCTTGAACGCGCCCGCACCCGTCGGCGCGGTGCCGTTCAGCCCGGCCGCCCGGAGCGCGGCCATCTGCGCGCCAGCGCCCGCGAGCACCACCGCCGCGCCAATGACGAGCGTGGAACGACGGAACCTGTCTGCCATCGAAGCCTCCTCCAGTAATAGCGGTTAAGCATGGACAGTATCAGACAAGCATCATCAAATCACGAATTTAGAGATCTCAACCACTGCTAACCACTATTAGCTTCTACGCACGGCGCCTGTCCGCGGCCTGGGGTAGACCTCGTGCAATGCCGTCCCGAACCCTCAAGCTGCGAAGGCCCGACGTCTGCGCCGCGTGCGGCACGGGCCTCCACGCAGGTGAGAAGGGATGGTGGGATCCCGCGGCCAAGACGGTCACGTGTTCGGACTGTCACGAGTTCACGGTTGCGGGCGCCCACGCGCACGAGGACTCGACGCCTGACTGCGGAGATGCGGGAGCGAGCGCGGGCCGGGAGCACGAGCGGAGGAGAACCAACCGCGAGACTCGCGTCCGGAGCGCCCACCCGCACATCGGTGGCCTGCTGCTCTGGTTAGCCGACGCGCCACAACACGAGCGGGCGTTCAGGACCGGCCAGCTGGGCGAGATCGCCGTCGGCGAATCTCTCGAGAAGCGCACGGCCGAGGGACCCGCCGTCATCCTCCACGACCGACGAATGCCGCTCGGTCGCGGGAACATCGATCACATCGCGGTCACGCCCACCGGCCTATACGTGATCGACGCCAAGGCTCACTCCGGCGCCGTCCGGATAGAGAAGCCTCTGTTCGGGTCTACAAAGCTGCGAATCGCCGGTCGGGACCACACCAAGCTGATAGACGGTCTCGACCGGCAGGTTGCGGCCGTCCGCGCCGCGATCGACCGTTCCGACCACGCCAATGTTCAAGTCCGTGGTGTCCTCTGCTTCACCCACGCAGACCTCCCGGCGTTGCGGACCCTGACGATGCGCGGCCATCTCCTGCTCTACCGCAAGGCACTTGCAAAGCGCCTCAACTCCGACGGTGAGCTGCTGTCGACAGAAATCGACCTCATCGCCCGAACCATCGCGACCGAGTTCCCGCCTGCTTGAGCCGGCGACGGGTCCGGCTGGCCCGAGCCGCGCCGACAGCCGGCGTCCTGCTCGTGGCAAATCTGAGGACCGCGACAACCGCATCGGGTTCGTCCTACTTCAGCGGTTCTGCGCGTCCGCTGCCGGGCTCCGGGGGCGATCGCAAGCGTGGCGGAGCACTCGCCCGGCGCCGGCGATCGGCGCGATCGAGGCGTCGCGCCGACGCGATCACGAGATCTTTGGGCGCCCGAAGGATGAAAGGCGATCGTGGTCGCGGCGAGCGCTGAGCCGCTAGCACGTCCGCTTCCTTGCATGTGGAATGCAGCGGCCGTGACCGACTAGCCGACGCGAGCGGTTTCGCCGACGGGCACTCGCTCGCGTTGAACCACACGAAACTCAACGTCGCCGAGCCCTTCCCCCTGCACTTCCACCCCACGCGCGTGGATGAGCGCAAGACCGTTTCCGACGTTCCGAACCGGAAGGTTGAGGCGGACGAATCCGCCGGCGAGTTCCACGTAGAGAGCACGCGGGTCGATCTCCACCGCAGCGGCGCCGAACTGCACGCGGATGGTTTCGTCGACCTGTCTGCTGTTGCCAGGTTTGATGTCCGGGTTGGGTCTGGCACCCATATCGGGATACATCGGTCCCGAGGGCTGCACCTCGATCAACAAAGGTCGGCTCGCTGCGTCCAGCTGAGCGCGCATCTCGGCGATCTGCCGGTCGGACTCCGCCTTCGCTGTTGCGATCTGGTGCTCGGCAAGCTCTCTCGCCGCGACGATCTCCTTTGAGCTACGCGCGTCGGCACCCTCAAGCTGAGCCCGCATCTCGGCGATCTGGCGGCCGGCGTCCTCCCGCGCCGCAGCGATCTCCTCCGAGCTGCGCTCATCGTCGTTCTTCTTTTGCTCGGAGAGGAGAGCCTTCGCAGCGGCTCGATCTCTGGAGGCCAATATCCAGGCGACCACGAGACCGGCGAGGGTGGCCAAGGCGAGCACGAACGTCGCGACAGCGAGGGCTTCTGTCCAACCAGCTAGCGCGTCACCGAAGAGGAGGAGAACGAGCGACATGATCACGGTGCCAAGCTTGCTTCTGCGAATTGAAGCACGGGCCGGCTGCGTGACGCTATCGAAGAAGTTCGATCACGAATCGCGCCCGCAGATCCTTCTCCGTGCCCATGGGCCAGGTAAAGCCGCGAACGACTCGCGCGCGAGGCTGGTGCTTTCACGAGCCACCAGTAACCACGCTGCCCGGATCAGAGTTCTGGCTTCGAGTCCGCCACGGTCTGGAGCGGCAGTGTCGATTCTGCGGCGCCGTCGGCGACAAGGCAGCAGCGGATAACTTGCCCTGAGACCCCTCGCAGTTGTATCCCGATCACAGGCGCAGCCGGGCGACAGGCGCTGGCCCATTTGACGACGCCGCCCGCGAGGACGCAGTCCCCGGGTAGCTCAGCCTCGGCGGGTCGCACGGGGTTGTCGGTTTTGCGCGAACGAGTAGATTTCCGTCGCTATGGCGAGCGCAGCCAGTCGCTTCTTCATCGGCGCCGAGGTAACGCCTGAGACGGGGCCGGTGAGCGTCGCCTACGTGAAGCTCAACGGACTTTCGGTGCTTGTGGGCCCAAACGGGGCTGGCAAGTCCTCGCTGTTGCGCGAACTTGCGAAGGTTCTGAGCGGCGCACGGGGGGGCGCGGTCTTCGTGGCCGTCGACGACGACGAGCTTGCCGACATCATTGCCGCTACGCGCGAGTCAAGCGACGACACGGCCGCGGCAGGCTCTTTCGACTCGCGCAGATTCGGCGCGGGCGAGACCTACTCGCTTCAACGACTGCGGGAGGCTGAAGATGAAGATCTTGTGGCTGGGGCATTGACTGAAATCAGAACCCGGATCCCGTCGGGGGATCGGGAGGCCGGCCTGCTGTTGGATGCGCTGTCACGCTCCCGGCTCATTAGGTGTGAGGGACCAAAGATGTGGTGGTGTGTTGACGATCCGAAAGCCATGGGCTGGACAGGCGCGGACGATTCCCGCGACGCCCCTGGGTACGCTGACCGCCCGCTCCCGGTCGTCGAAGTCAACGAAGGCGCTTTCACAGTCTTCCCGAGTTTTGAGGTGCTCACAGCCCCTAGCGGGCTCGTCCAGGCAACGCGCGGAGCCCGCAATTCGATCCTCGGCGCGCTGTTTCGAAGCGCAGAGTGGCCTTGGGATGAGGATTACGAGAAGGTGGAATACCGCGACGACCTCGAGTGGGATGAGCTTGAGCGTCGAGCGGGCCGCAGAATCTGGCTTGATGATCCTGAATCGCTCACCCCCCAGATCAGGAAGGAGGTCCGCGGCGCATGTCTCATGCTGGCTGCACTCGCGACATCCCTTGCGCCGTCGTTCTTCAAGGATCAGTTCGAGCTCAAGCTCGAGATCGAGCCGTTCGTCGACTGGGGCGCAACTGGCCCGAACCTCCGACTCGTCATCTGTGACCGGCATCGCGAGGTCGAGTTCCCCGCAGATGCGATCGCGGACGGATACAAGCTGTGGATCGAAATAGCCCTTGCCGAGTCCGTCGTCGTCTTCAACGCACTGCACTCGCACTACCACACGAGCTATACCAGCGAAGCTATCGAAGAGGCTCTGGCGGACAGTGCCATCGAGGGGTTTGACAGCAGAGAGTTTGCGCAGGCGTTCCGATGGCCAGCGGTTGGGAGCCAGTTCGCCGCTGCCTCTTCAGAATTCCGGTTGGTCCTCGTGAAGCTCCTGTTGCGCTTCCGAAATCCCGGACGCATTGCATATGTCATTGATGAGCCAGAACAACACCTTCATCCCCGCCTCCAACGCCAAGCCGCAGCCTGGCTGACCGAGATCGTCAAGGAGCGCGGTTCCCAAGTTATCGTTGCCACGCACTCGCCCAATTTCTTGCGATCAGGCCCGCAGGCATCGTTCACGTATGTGCATCCGACTTCAACTGGGTCACACGCGCTGAGCTTCGACCCGCTCGAATTCGATGCTTTCGGGGCACGGGCGGCAGAAATGGGCTTCGACCGAGGCGAATTGCTCTCTGGAATCGAACTCCTCCTGTTCGTTGAGGGGGAAGCCGATCGCCGACTGCTGGTCGCGACCTTCGCGGCAGAACTGCACCAAGCCGGAGTCATGATCGTGCCGATTCACGGCGCCAAATACGCCGAGGGCAAAGGCATCGTCGACTCAGAAATGGTCCTCCGGTTCACCAGCGCAAGACTCGCGATCATGCTCGACAAGGTCACCGTGCCCGCGTTTCTCGAACTCAAGATGAGTCGCGCAGCGCGCGATGCCGCGGGAGGAAAGTCGGGCTCCGGCATCGAGCTGAGACACCTCGCCCGGACCGTGCAGCGCGCACTCGAGCTCGATCGAGACATCGAGCTGATCCCAATCGGAGCCGACGACATCTTCGACCTGATCGACGAGGAGATCCTCCGAGAGCGATTCGCGTTTCCCGGACACGACGCTGCCCGTCATATCGCAGCTGAGGCACGGCAAAAGTCTGGGACCAAATGGAAGGACGTCTACCGAGAACTCTGGGACATCGACGTGCTCGATATGACCCTGTTCGACGAACTGGGATGCCAGATGGTCGAATCAGAGCGCGTACCATCCCAGTTGCAACAGGTCCTCGTCGACCTAAAGCGAAAAGCCGCGTAACGCTCGATCCCTTCGCGCTCCGAGCGTCTGAGCAGCCTCATTGAACGTCTTGGGATGCCAAGACACCGAGCCGTTGTCGAGGCGAGTCAGTCGATCCGTCCTTCCGCTTTCACGAAGCAGGAGCAGCCTCGCTGAACGAACAAGCCCGGCTCACGCTTCTGCTTTGGAATCTGATGAAGGAGGGCTTCTCGGGCCGGCGGCGGTTGAGCCGGTAGGAGGTCGGTGC
>ODAK010003788.1_pt1 | contig 15625 bp, 17 predicted proteins | sample 1539591 | NCBI WGS metagenome assembly ODAK01 (sample SAMEA3539303, study PRJEB22396) | soil metagenome | biome: tundra; feature: field; material: soil | place: USA | collected 2010-05 | depth 0.15 m | reverse complement strand
CGATTGGCTCGTGCAACACAGACTTCGTGAAGAGCTCTGCGACAAATTGATATCGCGCAACCTCCTCTTAGTCAGCATTAACGACAAGGGTGTCCACGGCATCGGAAACCACGCCGCGAGGTAACGGATGCCGACGTGGACGTTGGTAACGACCCCGGCCAGCGTGACGTGGCCCCCAGTTTGATCGATAGCACGGAGATCTTCCGAAGTGGTCGAGACGTCAAGACGGAGGTTGTTCAGTTGGTGGGGCTGATCACCGAGGACTCGACCAATACATCTAGACCTTCGACACGGGCATTGTCGCGACGGGTCCAACGCCGATGCTGATCATTGGATGCATGGCGGGTCGCAACCAGAGCATTATCTCGTTGAGGATTCGCGCATTGATCGCGACGCAGCCGGCAGTGGGAAAGCCCGTGCTGACGTGCAAGAAGAACCCCGAACCGGCGCCCTTCACGACGGGATCGGTGTTGTAGTTGATCACGACGGCGTGCGAGTACGCGACACCGGCGTCGTAGAGATTCTCTGAGTCGCCTCCGGGTGAGTCCGCGCTGATTACGTGACGGTTGTAGTCGGTGGAGGCCGAATTCTCGTCCCACCAATCGTCGGGGCCCGCTCGAAAATACGGCAGTCTCGTGCCATCGGTGACCCGATTGCCAAAGGCCTGGGTCAGAGTGAACACGCCCTCCGGGGTCCGACCCAGACCTTCACGCGTAGGGCCGATCCCATGGACCCCCACGTTGGCGATCGTCGCAGCGAAGTCTGCGACGTAACGGGTGCCCGACCAATTCCAGGTTCGTACCACGGCCACCGTCGAAGTGGTGCTCGCGGCCTCAACGGTGATGACCTGGCGCGCTCGCGGAACCGCCGCCGCGACGTGGGCTTGGTCCCCCACTACTAACCCGGCGGCGACCAACGCAGTGATCATTGCGACTCGGTAATGGCTGATGGCGTTCTCCCCGAGAGAGCGGTGGTGAACGATAGGGACCGCTACTCGCGAGCCTAGGGCTGCGGCGATTGCCCCGACCGCGAGAGGACCGCCGACCAACCGACTATTGGCAGCTGTGCGCCAACCACAGCGCCACGGCAGGCGCTGGCGCGAACTTGCGCAGCACGGACTTGACGCACGTGGGCCACCCGACACCGATTTGCAGAATGTGCCAAGTCGGCGACGCTTCGAAGATGGCGATATTGCCACCGTCCTGCAGAGCAACTTGGTCATGCAGCGCGGAGTGGGCCACCGGGACGAATTCGGCGTAGGCCCAGGACTTGTGTCCAGGACCGTCAACGATTGTCGGATTAAGAAATACGGGCCCCGGGTACGTCGCGTTGCCCGGACCGACGCTGTAGACAACCGTGTCGAGAGACACCTGCGCACTTGCCGAGAGCGTGTGCGTTCGTTTCTCGTTCGACAAGAAGAGCTCGGTCAGGGTCGCCTTGAGTACCTTCGTCGCCTGACCTTGCAACCGGTAGCCGGTGGTGCTCGTCGCTGCGCCAGTTCCCGCTGCATCGAACGCGACATTGGCCGCCACTACGAGGGCGACGACTGGCACCACACCCATTATTGGACGCCGGATGCGGGAACCCCACTGAGATGTCGACAAGTTCTTCATGGTCTGACCCCTTCGGATGGACGCCGCCCCCGCACCACTCGTCCCCGAAAGCTACGCGAACTACGACCCTGTAGTCGAATAGATCCTTGGCGGTGGTAACGCGACTATGTTCGAACCCCTCGTCCCAACCTTCGTTCCAAGGGATCATCGGCTTTGAGGCCCCGAGGCCACCATTGGTTTCGAAATAGGCGAAGCCTCCCTGGACAGACCCACGGAATCAGGATTCGATCGCCCGGGCTCGGGACGGGCACGATGAACGTTCCAAAATCTCTGACAGCTCCTGAATGATACCGAAGTGGTATCATTCATCCATGGCACTTACTGTTCGCACTGATGCAGCTCTAGAGGAGGCGCTTGCCTCACTTTCCCAAGCCGAAGGCATCTCGCGTCAGGAGATCATCCGTCGCGCAGTACTCGACCGATTCGAGCGGTCCGGCCATGTGACTCGTGTCACTGACTCGACGAAGCGCATGGCGGTTCGCTGGGGCGATGTCTTGGAGCGGCTTGGCTCTGAATGATCGATGTCGAGTACCTAGATCTTGAAGACGCTATGGAGATGGTTCGAGCTCCGGTTGTTGGCCCCGTTCGTGACGTCGGCCTGTTGGATTCTGCTGTCAACAGACCTCGGTCCAGCGCGTTTGGTGAAGATGCGTATTCAACCCTCAGCCTCAAAGCAGCAGCACTCCTGCATTCGATGACGAAGAACCGCGCGCTTGTCGATGGCAATAAGCGGCTTGCGTGGCTCAGCACTGTCGTGTTCTGCGATCTCAATGGCTTTGCCCCACATCTCACCGGTGATGAAGCGTTCCAACTGGTTTGGGATGTTGCGAGTTCCGAAATGGACCTTGCCTCAATTGCCGAGCGGCTCCGTCTTGACGGCTGAGTTAGTCCGGATTACCTTGTGTCTCACTCGGACCTGAGAGTTAGCGGGACGCTGAACTAACTGCTCGACCACCGTCGAGATCGGCGTCGCTCAGAGTCAGTAGCGAAATCGAAAGAATCTGCTCGGGCCGGGACCGCGTTGTAGATCTGTCAACACTCGGTGGAGGTGATGGGATTCGAACCCACTGCCTCTACATTGCGAACGTAGCGCTCTACCAATTGAGCTACACCCCCGAAGGAGTACCACTTTAGCCCAGGGCGTAGCGGCGTGACTCACGGCGCCACTGATCGATGTCGGAGGCCTCTTCGTAGGCCTCCTCGTCGTCGTGCGCCTCGTCCTCGTAGGTCTCCGTTGCGTCGTCGTAGGTCGGCGCGTAGGCCTTGGTCCGACGGCTACCCACTAACGAGGAGACCTCGAGGCAGCCCTGGCTGATAGCGAAGAGGGCGGCGGCCACGTAAAAGACCAGTCCGACCCACGAGAGAACCGCCAGGTATTGCAGGATCGACAACCCGATTAGGAAATTCAGTCCCGTGGTGACGAGAGCACTCAGGCCCAAGCTCGCGGTGATCCGATTGCGACGGACCCTCATCGACGCCCCGAGTGGCCCGTTGATGTAGTCATTGTCCGGCACGCTGTGCGCCGACGTGGCGTACGGTCCTTGGGGGATGGGAGCGCTGGCGTAGGCCGCGTAACGATTGTCCCCGTGCTGCGCCGGCGTGGACGTCGAGAGGGTTAGCGGCTGGTCGTAGTCGTAATCGCGCTCCCACTCGTCCCACGTAAGACGGCTTTCGAGCGTCGAATACGTGTCGTCGTCGTGCACGACGGTCAGGTGCGGACGCGAACGACTGGGCTCGTGCTCGGGTTCGTAGGCGTGCTCTTCGTAAAGGTACGCGTCGTTGAGGCGGCGCGCGGGGGCCACGGAGTATCCCTGGCGGCTCAGCACCTCGTGCTCGGCGTGAAAGGTGTCGATCGACCTCTCGGAACGCGAATTACGGAACTTGACCACCGCCCACGGAGCGAGGATCGCCAGCCAGAAAAGAGCGACGATGAGGGCTAGCATCGGCAGTTGTCCTCGGTAGCACCCATTAACATTGAAGTCAAATCTACTGTTGACTTCCTTGATATTGGTGGATGTTCGAGGGTTTTAGGCCTCGTGCAGGCCGCACTCCGCCTTGTCGGCCCCCGCCCATCGACCCGAACGACGGTCCCCCGCGACGAGGGGCTTGATGGTCACCGGTGCGCAGCCGATGGACGCGTAACCCTGTGCCCAGAGCGGATGTTCGGGTAGGTCGTGCGAGTTCAGGTAGTACCCGACGTCGTCATCGGTCCACGTGGCGAGGGGGTTCACCTTCACGAGGCCGAACTTGTCATCGAAGTTAACGATCGTCATCGTGGCGCGCGTCGCAGCGTCGACGCGCTTCACGGAGGTGATCCACGCGGCCTTGCCCCTGACCGCGCGCGACAGTGGCTCCACCTTGCGCAGTTCACAGCAGCGTTCGGTGCCACACGGCCACGCGTCGGCGTCAGGGCCCGGATGGGTGCGTGTGACGTTGAGCTTCCATTCTCTTTCGAGGCGGTCCAAGAACTCCATCGTCTCGGGAAAGTGCCCTCCGGTGTCGAGGAAGATGATCTCGGTCGAGGGCGCTACCTCGTGGATCATGTGCAAGAGGGCGACGTCTTCGAAGGAACAGGCGAACGCCACGTCGTCACCGAAGCGTTCGAATGTCCACGCCAGGATCTCGCCGGGAGACGCGTGAGTAAACTGAGAATCGGCTGTATCGAGTTCGTTGAGGAGTTCGGGCGACGGCATGGACATAATTTTGACGGAGGGCAGAGCCTAATATTCTCTAGTGGATTAGTGGGGTAGGATACATGGTACCCGCTCTATGACCACTTTGATCCAGCAGGCTCCCACAGATATGACAGACCACCTTGACCTGCTCGAATCCCACGCGATATTCATCCTTCGAGAGGTCGTCGCCGAATGTGAGCGCCCGGTGCTGTTGTTCTCCGGTGGCAAGGATTCCGCCGTCTTGTTGCACCTCGCGGCCAAGGCCTTCGCGCCCCAATCGCTCCCCTTCCCGGTCATGCACATCGACACCGGGCAGAACTTTCCCGAAGTGCTCGACTTTCGTGACCAGGCCGTGCAGCGCCACGGCGCGCGACTCGTCGTCGCCTCAGTACAGGACTCCATCGACCAGGGCAAGGTGGCCGACCCGGGACCCCTGGGTCCGCGCAATCGACTCCAGACGGTGACCTTGCTCGACGCCATCACCGAGAACGGCTTCGACGCCGCCTTCGGCGGCGCTCGGCGCGACGAAGACAAGGCCCGCGCCAAGGAGCGCATCTTGTCGTTCCGAGACGCCTTCGGCCAGTGGGACCCGCGCCAGCAGCGGCCCGAACTCTGGCAGCTCTACCAGGGCAAGGTCAACGCCGGGGAGCATTTGCGAGCATTCCCGCTCTCGGACTGGACTGAACTCGACATTTGGCAGTACATCGAGCGCGAGCAGATGGAACTGCCCATGATCTACTTCGCCCACGAGCGCGACGTCGTCCTGCGCGACGGCATGTACCTCGCGGTCGGCCCCTTCGTCGAGCCCCGGCCCCACGAGACGGTCGAGCGATTGGTGGTGCGCTTTCGCACCGTGGGCGACGCCAATCTCACCGGTGCCGTCCTCTCCAGTGCCGCGACACTGTCGGCCATCGTCGACGAGATCTCACTCGCCAACGTCTCGGAGCGTGGCGCCACCCGCGGCGACGACAAATTCAGTGAGACCGCGATGGAAGATCGCAAACGTGAGGGCTACTTCTAGATGAAACTCGCCGCCAAGGACCTGTTGCGTCTCGCCACGATCGGCTCAGTGGACGACGGCAAGTCGACCCTGATCGGCCGATTGCTCGTGGACACCCGCCAACTCTTCGATGATCAACTCGACGCGGTGCAGGCGGCCTCGGAGAAGCGAGGAGTGGGTGACCTCGACCTGAGCTTCGTCACCGACGGACTGCGCGCCGAGCGCGAGCAGGGCATCACCATCGACGTGGCCTACCGCTACGCCTCCACGCCGACGCGCAAATTCATCATCGCCGATTGCCCCGGCCACGTGCAGTACACGCGCAACATGGCCACCGGGGCCTCCACGGCTGATTTAGCGCTGGTGGTGCTTAACGTCGCCCACGGGGTCAAGGAGCAAACCCGTCGCCACCTCTGCATCGCTGCACTGCTCGGCGTGCGCACCATCATCGTCGCGGTGAACAAGATGGATGAGGTCAACTGGTCCGAGTCCGCCTACGTCGGAGTGGTGGATGAACTCGCCACGTTGGCCCACGACCTGGGCTTCGGGTCCGTGACGCCGATCCCCGTGTCGGCGCTGCTCGGCGAGAACGTCGTGGAGCGCTCGGCGCATCTCGAATGGTACGACGGCCCCACGGTCCTGCAGGCCCTCGAGGCCTGCGAAGCGGGGTCGTGGACGCACACCCGCTCGGGGTCGCGACTGCCCGTCCAATGGGTATTGCGACAGAACGGCGGCGGACGGACCTACGCGGGCATGCTCAACGGCGCCACGCTGCACGAGGGCGACACCGTAACTCTGTTGCCCGCCAACATCGAGACTGCGATCACGTCGATCACGTCGGGTTCGGGGTCGCGCACGGCCGCGACGGCCGGACTGTCGATCGACGTGGGACTGGCCGACGAGACCGACGCCGGGCGCGGCGACCTCCTCGCCACCGCCCCCCTACCCTTGGTCACCAAAGAATTCGCCGCGACGATCTGCTGGTTCGGTGAGCAGCCGTGGCGCGCCAGCCAGCGACTGCGACTCAAGCACACCACCAAGGTTACGCCCGTTCGTTTGCGCGAACTCTCTGGCGTAGTCGACATCGAAACGTTGAGCGTGCATCCGGGCACGGAACTGGCACCCAATGACATCGGCCTCGTCACGCTGCAGACCGCGGACTGGCTCGTCGTCGACGATTACCGCGACAACCGCGTCACCGGCAGCTTCGTTTTGATCGACGAAGTCACCAATGCGACGGTGGCCGCGGGCATGGTCGGACGCGCCGCGTTCCTCTAGTCTGACGTCGGGTCAGTCGGGGCCGAACACCTCGAGGATTCCGCGACGTACGTCGTGATAATGCGCCACCCACTGGGGTCGCAACACTACGATCTCTGCACGCAGCGCGCGGCGCACGTCGAGGTCCACCTCTTCCTCGAGTCCCAACGTATCGAGGAAAGTCACCGCCATCGACCGGTCCTGCACTTTCCCCAAGATGCCCTGGATCGCTTCGAGGGACGTCGCCACGACACGCGCCTCGTCGCCCAAGAACAGGGTCGCGATCTCGAAGTTGTAGCGACACTTCTTGGAAGCGATGCGGACCCGGTGCAGCGCTTCGTCGCTGCGGCGCTCAAATGGATCGCCAATGGCGTCGAGGTAGGTGCAGGCCGCCTCCCACAGCGGGGACAAGAAGAGTTCGGGCGCGAGCGTGCGGCCCACCTCGCCCAATTCCGGATGGTCACTCAGGCGACCGAGCCGCTTGACGATTCGCGAGTAGCGTTTCGAATCCAGCAAGGCGCTGACGTCGCGGCGGCGCTTCTCGCGGCGTCGTTCGAGCGTGGACGACACCGTGTCACGCAGCGACGTCGCCTCGGTCAAGTGTTGTTCGAAGAGATCGGCCAACACGTCGAGGTCGCGCAGCCGGCCCAGCACCGTACCCATCCACTTCAGGTCATCGCTCAAGTCGCGCCAGGGTTCTCGCGGCAGGACTCTACGCATGGCCTGGAGCTCCGAGCGCAAGCGACGAGCGCTAACGCGTAGTTGGTGCACCCCCTCGGCGTCGGAGCCCTCGTGCACCAGTGGCCCGTAGTGGGCGATCGTCTTGAATTCGCGACGCAAAAAGTGCGTCACGACATCGCGACCGGTCAACGACCCGGCGTCGAGCGCGGACGAATCCTTCGTCACCTCACCACTCGATCGTCGGCGCCGAAAGTGCAGTCGAGACCGCCGGCCTCGCGCGGCACGCTGGTCGATCGGATTGGCAAGTCATAATGGCGACCCCTTCATTGCACTCATCGAAAAGTACACCAGCGCGAACCTCGAGGACCACCGGCGCGCTACGGACCGGCCGCAGACCGCGAATCAGTCTTCGGTACCCTTGCTCTCAAGGACCTCGACTTCCTTCTTGTAGCCAGCGCTGGTGAGCAGTCGACGCAGGTCAACCACTAGTTGGATGTCGATGTCCTTGTGCCGGGGCCGTTCGAGGAACAACACTTCGGGCCCCACTCTCACCTCGAACTTGCCATCCTTGTGTTCTTCGATCGTTCCCACCACCGATAGCAGCGAGGCCACGGCGGGCCACTCGATGTTGTGGCTCGACGGGTGCTGGAAAATCTTCAACAAGGTGTCGCGGTGGTGGTTGTTCAGGTTGACGGGTTCAGGCATAGTTGACATAGGAACCTCCATGCAACGAACCTAACCCGGTCGCCTCGGTTATCGAGCGCGAAGTCGCCCGGTGCTTCGTGACCAAAGACCCATCATGATGCACAGTCATGTTGCGCTCGTCGCGGCGGCGAGAGGAACTAGAACTGCACCACCATGGCCACCAGCGCCAACGCGATGACGGCGAGCAACGTGTCCATCGAACGCACGAGTTGACGTCCCCGCTCGACACTGGCGTGACCGTCGTGGGCAATGACCTCGGCCAACGTTCGCTCCAGGGGCAGCGTGCGCGCTTCGAGATGTCCGGCCGCCGCCAGGTAGCACAGCAGACCCACCCCGATCCAGGGCTTGGCGAGCGACACCGACTTGTCACCGACGAGTGACATCGTCAGACCGGTGATCAGTATCAGGTGCAACACGCGCGCCGCCCAGTTGCGGCGATTGGGGAATCTGCGCCGTTGCTCCTCGTCGCTCACCCCTCGCACGACCGCACGCGCCGACACCCGCATCACCACGAAGATGGCGATGGTCGCGATGGCACTCAGTATGTGGACGAGAAAAACGAGGTCGTAGGGAACGCTTTGGGCAATCATTCCTCAAACAGTAATGCCCTCGCCGCTCGATACGGGTCAGTGGTCCCGGCGAGCAATGCGTCGAGCTGCTCCTCGTAGCGTCGCGCGTTGTCGCCCGTGCGAAGTTTCTCACGCAACATCGCACTCAGCGTCCGGTCGAGCTCGTGAGCCGCGCGCTGGCGCCGGCGCACGCCGAACGCACCACCCGCGAGGAACCGATGGTGGTCTGAGAGGACCGACCACAGTTGGGCCACCCCGCGACCATCGCTGGCCACCGTATCGACAATTGGTGGACGCCACGGCGTCGTCGGCCCCATGTCCATCATTCGTTCGAGATCGCGTCGGGTCTCAAAGACGCCCGCTCGGTCGGCCTTATTGATCGCGAACACGTCTGCCACTTCGAGGATTCCGGCCTTCTCGGCCTGCACCGCGTCGCCCCAACCCGGATTGAGCACGACCACCGTGGTGTCGGCCGTTGAGGCGACGTCGACCTCCATCTGACCCACCCCCACGGTCTCGAGGATCACCAGTTCGTAGCCCACTGCGCCCAGCACCCGCACCGCGTCGGGAACGGCCAAGGATAATCCCCCTAGATTGCCCCGAGTCGCCATGGAACGGATGTAGACCCGCTCGTCCGTGGCGTGGTCCTGCATGCGAAATCGGTCACCCAGCAGAGCTCCGCCACTGAAGGGCGAACTCGGGTCCACGCACAAGACGGCGACGCGACTGAAGGGACTCGTTCCCGCGAAGGAACCATGAGCCAGCGCCGTCGTGATCAACTGATCAGTCAGCGTCGACTTACCAGCGCCCGGTGCCCCGGTGAGGCCAATGACGTAGGGTGCACGCGGCGTGTAGACCAGCGCCACGGTCTCGAGGTGCGTGTCACCCGAGCTCTCGACGTAGGTGATGAGTCGCGCCAGCGCGGCACGAGAACCCTCGCGAGCCTGTTGCAGGAGCTCGCTCGGGCTACGAGAAATCACGAGGCCCACGTCACACTGGCTCCCAGGGCCGCCAGACGACCCGGCAGATCGTCGTAGCCGCGAGCCACGTGTTCCATCCCGCTGACGATGGTCGTACCTTCAGCGACCAGCCCGGCCAATACGAGGGCCGCGGCCGCGCGGATGTCACTGCCGTGCACGGCGGTCCCCGTCAGATGGGGCACCCCGCGGATCATCGCGTGGTGTCCCTCGGTCGTGATGCTCGCTCCCAGTCGTACCAGTTCGTCGACGTAGCGAAAGCGCCCGACGAAGAGATTCTCGGTCACGACCGACACACCCTCCGCGACGCTGAGCATGGTCGTGATCAGCGGTTTGTAGTCGGTCGCCACACCCGGATAGGGCAATGTCGCCACGTCACAGGCGCGCAGCCGCGCCGGACCCTTGACGCCGACACCGTCACCCGCCAGGTCGACCACCCCGCCCATGGCCTCGATCTTGCGCAGCAGCATCACCATATGGTCCGCGCGAGCATCGATGACGCGTACGTCACCGCCGGTAATCAATGACGACGCCAGGTACGTGGCGCTCACGACGCGATCGGTCACCACATCGTGCTCGGCCGCGGACAGTTCGCTCACGCCAATGATGGTGAGTCGCGACGTGCCGAGACCCTCGATGCGCGCGCCCATGGCCACCAGCTGACGCCCGAGGTCCTCGACCTCGGGTTCGCGCGCGGCGTTCTCGATGACCGAGCGCCCGTCAGCGAGCACGCAGGCCATCAGCAGATTGTCCGTCGCCGTGTGGCTCGGGTACTCCAAGGTGATGTGCGTCGCGCGCAGTCGTCCCTCGGACGTGGCGCGAATCGACGTGCGGTCGTTGTGAAACACCGCCCCCATCGCACTCAGGCCGTCGGTGTGGAAGTTGATCGGTCGATGCCCGAAGTCGTCGCCGCCCGGCAGCGCCATCGACGCCTCGCCGCAACGCGTGAGCAGAGGGCCCAGGATGACGATCGACGCGCGCATCGCCTCGAAGAGATGTGGCGGCGCCTCGGTGTTGATCTCCGAGGCCGTGGGCACCGTGATGAAGAGCTCGTGGGGCCTCGAACGGTCTACGTGGCAACCCAGTGCCACCAGCAGTTCACTCATGATGACCACGTCGGCGATATCGGGCACGTTACGCAGATGGTGGATGCCGGTCGCCAGGAGGCACGCAGCCATCTGCTTGAGTACCGCATTCTTAGCTCCGTAGGCCTGGACTTCGCCCGATAGGGGCCCCCGGGGCTGGACAACGAGAGAACTCACCCCTCAAGTATTGCCTGATTTCTAAGGCGACCGCTGAGCCCCGGATTCGTGGGCGAAGTACGCTGGCAGTGTGCTGAGACCCACGAGACCAGACCGTAACCTCGCCTTGGAGATGATTCGGGTGACCGAAGCCGCGGCGGTCTCCGCGGCGCGATGGTCGGGTCGTGGCGACAAGAACGCGGCCGACGGCGCCGCCGTCGACGCCATGCGCTTCGTCCTCGGTGCCGTACAGATGGACGGCGTGGTGGTGATCGGCGAAGGTGAGAAGGATGAGGCACCGATGCTCTACAACGGCGAGCGCATCGGTGACGGACACCCGCCCGAAGTCGACATCGCCGTCGATCCGGTTGACGGCACGTCGCTCACCGCGAGCGGTCGCAACGGTGCTCTCTCGGTGATCGCCCTCGCGCCGCGCGGCACGATGTTCGATCCGGGTCCGTGCTACTACATGATGAAGGTGGCGGTGGGCCCGCGAGGACGTGGCGCCGTCGACGTCAACGCTTCGGCGACCGACAACTTGAAAGAACTCTCAAAGCGATTGAAGAAGCCCATCCAAGAACTCGGCGTGGTGGTGCTGGACCGTCCGCGCCATGACGACTTGGTGCTGGAGATCCGCGAGGCTGGGGCGCGCGTGCTCTCCATCTCCGACGGCGACGTCGCCGGTGCCATCGCCACGGGTTGGCCCAACTCGGGCGCCGACATGCTGATCGGCATCGGGGGCACGCCCGAAGGCGTCATCGCCGCGGCGGCACTACAGGGACTCGGTGGCGAAATTCAAGGCGTCTTGCACGCGCGCAATCCTGAGGAGCAGAAGATCGCCGAGGACATGGGCTACGACTTCACGCGCGTGCTCACCACCGACGACCTCGTGGCCTCGGACAACTGTTTCTTCTCCGCCACGGCCATTACCGACGGCGATTTCCTGCGCGGGGTGCGTTTCACCGAGTTCGGAGCCACCACGCAATCGTTGGTGGTGCGCAGTCGCTCGGGCACCGTGCGAACAATCGAGACGTTCCACCGCCACGACAAGCTCCAAGAGTTCACAACCGGCCTCTAGGTTGCCCTTCGCGGCCCGTGAGAATTGCCGACGGGTCCATTAGCGTTGATTCATGAGTAACCACTCGACACCAGAGGAACCGGCACAGCGCCCGCTCGACCGTGTCGTGCACGGCTCCCTCGTGGCACTCGAATACGCAATCGTACTCAGTCTGTTGCTCATTGCCGCGGTGGTGCTCGGCCGGACGATCTTCACTTTCTTCAGCCAATGGGGGGGCTTTCCCGAGACCGTCGTCGCGGCCATCGACGGAGTCCTAGTTGTCGTCATCTTGCTGGACATCGCCTACACCGTCCTGGCACACCTGCGAACATCCAGTTTCCCCGTACGACCCTTCTTGGTGATCGGCATCTTGGCCGGCGTGCGTGACATCTTGAGCGCCTCGGCTCGCCTCACCTTTGGTAGCTCCTTGCGCGGGAGCGACTTCAACCACACCCTGATCTCGCTCTCCCTGGGTGTCGGCGTGGTCGTGATGCTGTCACTGTCCTTGGTGCTCTTGCGTATCCAACCGAAGAAGTGACGGGCCCCGCGGGCAATACAGTTCCTAGTGAACAATCTCACGAGTAACACCGCCCGCGGCGTTGCTTTGGGCCGACCCGAGGCCTAAGGTCCGTTCAAGGGCACTCTCCACTACGAGTGTCATGAAGGAGGTCGATGATGCAAGTGAAAGAAATTCTCGCCAAGAAGGGTCGTGACGTCGCCACGATCTCGCAGGGCCGAACCGTCGACGACGCACTGAGGCTGCTGCGTGAACGCGGCATTGGCGCCCTGGTCGTCACGGGAACATCGGGTCCGCTCGTGGGCATCTTTTCCGAACGTGACGTCGTGCGCGCCCTCGCGGTGAACGGTTCGGACGCGCTGGCCATGACGGTCGCGGACTTGATGAGTACCGCCGTCACCACGTGCGGTGAATCCACCACCATCGACTCGTTGATGGCCCTGATGACTGAGAAGCGCATCCGTCACGTGCCCGTCGTGGAGAACGGCGTGTTGTCAGGGATGGTGTCCATCGGCGACGTGGTGAAGTGGCGAGTCGACGAACTCGAGCAGGAGAAGCGCGATCTGATTGACTACGTCTCGGCCCGCTAAGGCCACCGCCGCGGCTAACGCGTGACGGCGACTGTCAGTCGCAATTCGGCGCGCGCCAGTGATGCCTCGATTTGCGCGCGCGTCGCGGCGTCGAGGTCGGCGCTAGGCACCAGTTGCGCCTCGGCCGATTCCTTCGCCGCCTGGGCGCGCGCCACGTCGATGTCGCTGACGCGCTCGGCGGTGCCCGCCAAGACGGTGGCGCGGGTCACGTCGGGCTCATCACCGGGGCCTACCTGGAAGTAGCCCCCATGAACACAGAACGCCACCTCGCCGGCCGACGTCGCCACGCGCACCAATCCCGGCACGATGTCACCGACCGTCGGCGCGTGCTGGGGCAGTATCGTGAACTCACCCTCGGACGAACGGGCCATCAGGCCGGTGGCCTCACCGGTCCACAGCGCCGCTTCGGGCGTGACGACCTCTACCTTCAACGACGCCATGGCCTAGTTCTTCGCCAGTTCAGCGGCCTTGCGCTCGACGTCCGACGCGCCACCCACGTTGAGGAAGGCCTGCTCCGGGAACGCGTCGAGGTCACCCTTGACCAGGTGCTCGAAAGATTCGATCGTCTCGGCCACCGGCACGTTAATACCGTCGATGCCCGTGAAGATCTTCGAGACGAACATCGGCTGGGACAAGAAGCGTTGGATCTTTCGCGCGCGCGACACCGTCACGCGGTCGTCCTCAGAGAGTTCGTCCAGACCGAGGATCGCGATGATGTCCTGCAACTCCTTGTAGCGCTGCAGGATCTGCTGGACCTGACGGGCGACGGCGTAGTGCCGATCACCGACGATTTCGGGCGCCAGGATGTTCGACGTTGACGTCAGCGGATCCACGGCCGGGTAGATACCCAGCGCGGCGATCTGACGGCTCAACTCCGTGGTGGCGTCGAGGTGGGTGAACGTCGTGAACGGTGCCGGGTCGGTGTAGTCGTCCGCCGGGACGTACACGGCCTGCAGAGAAGTGATCGAACGACCACGCGTCGAGGTGATGCGCTCCTGGAGCTCACCCATCTCATCCGCCAGGGTGGGCTGGTAACCCACGGCGCTGGGCATGCGACCCAACAGCGTCGAGACCTCGGAACCGGCCTGCACGAAGCGGAAGATGTTGTCGACGAACAACAACACGTCCTGGTTCTTCACGTCACGGAAGTATTCGGCCATGGTCAACGCGGCCAGGGCGACGCGCAGGCGCACCCCCGGCGGCTCGTCCATCTGGCCGTAGACCAGTGCGGTCTTCTCGATGACGCCGGATTCGCGCATCTCCAGCAGCAGATCGGTGCCTTCGCGGGTTCGCTCCCCCACGCCGGCGAAGACCGACACGCCTTCGTGCTGTTCGGCCACGCGGCGGATCATCTCCATGATCAACACGGTCTTACCCACACCGGCACCGCCGAAGAGGCCGATCTTGCCACCCTGTACGTAGGGCGCGAGCAGATCGATGACCTTGATGCCCGTCTCGAACATCGTGGCGCGCGGCTCGAGTTGGTCGAAGGCCGGCGCGTTGCGGTGGATCTCCCAACGGTCCTCGACGGGACCAATGTCGTCGGTGTCGAGGGGCTGACCGATGACGTTGAACACGTGACCCAGTACCGCGTCACCGACGGGCACGGTGATGCCGCGGCCGGTCTGGCGAACGACTGCGCCACGCACGAGTCCGTCGGTCGGCTTCATGCACACGCAGCGCACCCGGCCCTCGCCGATCTGTTGGGCGACCTCGCCGGTCACCGTCACGGTGACACCGTCGATGACGATGTCCATCTCGACGGCGTGGTTGATCTCGGGCAACGAGTGCGGCGGGAACTCGACGTCGACGACCGGTCCCGCGATCGCGACGACGCGACCCGTTTCCAGAGTGGTCTTTTCAGGAGCGATGGTCATTTGTTTCTCACTTTCCCGAGCGGAGCGCTTCCGCGCCGCCCACGATTTCCATGATTTCGGTGGTAATCGAGTCCTGGCGGGCCCGGTTCATAATTCGAGACAAGGTTTGGCCCAGGTCATCCGCGTTGTCGGTGGCCGCGGCCATCGCGCGCTGCTGGGAGGTGTGAAACGACGCCGCACCTTCGAGCAGAGCGGAGAAGATCTCGCTCTCGAGGGCCCGGGGCGCGAGCTTGGTCAGCAGTTTCTCGACCTCGGGCTCGAACTCGGTGTAGCCCTTGAGTCCGGTCGACGTCTCGACCTCCAGGTCGACGGGCATCGTCAACGGCAGCAACTGCTCGGACTCGACGGTCTGGCTGCCGGCCGAATGAAAGCGCGTCGAGACGAGCAGCACTTGCTGCACCTCGCCCGCGACGAAGGGGGCGGCCAGGGTGCTCGCGACCAGTCGCGCGTCGGCGAACGTCGGGCGGTCGGCGAAGCCGGTGAAACTCTGTTCGACGTCGATGCCGCGAAAGCGGAAGAAGGCGGGCGCCTTCTTGCCAATCGTGTAGAGACGCACGTTCGTCCCCTGGTGCTGCAACATGTGCACCAGGCGGTCGCCGGCGCGCAGCGCCGAGGAGTTGTAGGGACCCGAAAGTCCACGATCACCCACGATGACCAGGACGATGGCGGTCTCCACCATCTCGGGCGTGGCCAACATCTTGCGCGCCGCCGCCGGATCGGCCGAGGCCGCCTCACGGATGATGCGCTGCATGCCTTGGCGGTAGGGGCGGTTCGCGCTGATGCGCGCCTGGGAGCGGGCAATCTGGGACGCGGCGATGAGTTCCATCGCCTTGGTGATCTTGCGGGTGGCCTGCACCGACTTGATA
>ODAK010003787.1_pt1 | contig 15629 bp, 18 predicted proteins | sample 1539591 | NCBI WGS metagenome assembly ODAK01 (sample SAMEA3539303, study PRJEB22396) | soil metagenome | biome: tundra; feature: field; material: soil | place: USA | collected 2010-05 | depth 0.15 m | reverse complement strand
ATCCGGTGTGACGCGGGGCGACCTACGGTTCGCTCATCTCGGCCATTGACGCGTCGGCAGGTGCTGGGTACCCTCATCGCGGCGCGGAACCGGGGGACTCAACTCCTGGCCGACTCACTCCAGGAGAAGCAATGTTCGGAACGCAGGATGCCGGCGGTATTCCGACGGCACCCGAGGGTCTCCCACCCAATCCCAGCTCGGGTGGCGGCCAGACGAGCCCTCCGCCGTCCCCCGGGACGGGCTACGCCTTCAGCCCTGGAGAGCGGCCCACCATTGCGGGGCTTCCCCTGGCCGGGATTGGGAGGCGACTCCTGGGCTACCTGATCGACGGCATCATTCTCTCGGTGATTTACGTCCCTATCTCATCGGCCTTCAGCACCACTAACAACGTGGTGACCACCATCGGAGGCATCACGCTCACCACCCAGGTCAGGACCGTGTCACCGATTTTTCAGCTGGTGTTCCTGATCCTCGACCTTGCCTACTTCACCCTGCTGTGGTCGCGGAAGGGGGCGAGTTTGGGCCAAATGGCAGTCGGCGTGAGGGTCGTCGACGGGACTACGGGGGCGGCGATCGGCCAGACTCAGGCGCTGGTGCGGGCGATCGGCTACATCGTCTCCGCCATCCCCATCTTTATCGGTTTCATCTGGGCCTTTTTCGACGCGCGCAAGCAAGGCTGGATGGACAAGATGGCCAACACGCTCGTGGTCGAGGCGCGTCGGTACTAAGTCTCGTCAGCGGCGCTGATCGAAAACGCGGAGCGGGCCCCGAACCGCCCTGATCACCCTCGGCGTCATCCAAAGGCGCCCCGCCCCCGGAGTTGGCGGCCGGGCTGGATGCGGTGGGGCCCACGCTGCGGGCCAACCTGCTCAGCACTGGGACCACTCACGGGGCCCGGATTCCGATCGCACCCAATAGCGTATTGCATGGGGTGGTGACAGTCTCGGCCCGGGGGATGGCCATCTATGAGGAGCTTTTCGAGAGGGCCGTCTCGCTGGGCCAAATCGTGGAGCTGGCGCTCTCCAACTCCCTGACCCTAGAGAAGAGCGAGCGCGAGGCGACGACCGACCCGCTGACCGGACTGGCCGACCGCCGCGGTTTCGACTTCGAGGTGGTCCGGTTGAGACGCGGCCGGCCGTTCGCCGTGCTGGCCCTGGACGTGGACGACCTGAAGCAGGTGAATGGCAACCTAGGCCATGCCACAAGCGACGCCCGGTTGGTCGCCACCGCCCAGGTAATGACCAGGGTCATGCGCTGGGGAGACCTGGTCGCCCGGGTCGGTGATGACGAGTTCGCCGCGTTCCTGGTGCATCCCTCCGAGGAAGGTGCTCGGCGGACGGCTTAGAGGATTCTGGCGGCTCTCAAGCTGACCCAGATCGACGGGGTGAACCCGGCCGTGAGCTTGGGGTCGCCTGTGGCTCCCCTACCTCGGACCTGGCGGAGGTCCTCCAGGAGGCCGATACCGCCCTGTGCATCGCCAAACGGCAGGGCGGCAATTCCTACGTGCTCGCGGAGCCCTGTTTCGCCACCAAAGTCGCGGGTAGGCTCGCGGCTGGACTTCTGGATCCCTAGCCTCCCTGTTTGCTGCGCTCCGGGGGATCCTCAGCCGGCTTCCCAGGGCGCGGTGCCGCAGCCGGGCGGGAGCGCTTCTGGGCGGCCCGGTGGGCGCGACGCTGCTCGGTGACTTGGAGCAGGTTCTCCAGCTCTTGAGTGGGGGCCCGGTGGGGCGGGCGGACCGGGACCAGCGAGGACTCCAGCCTGCCTTTCCTGGTTCCCGACCATGGGCCGGGCGGGGCGTCGACGAGGGTAGCCAGGTGGTAGGCCATGCTCTCGTAGTTCACTCGCCAGCCGCGAAAGTGCGGCCACGCCTCTTCGGCGGTCCGCTCCGCCTCCCAGCCGATCGCCAGCACCCGGTTCACTCCGTCCTGGAACTCGTCGAAGGTGAGCTCAATCGGATCGTCGGGGCGCGGGTCCGCCGAGAAGGCGAAGCCGGTGACCCGGGAGAGGGAGCGCAGACAGACCACCCCCATCCGGACGAAGGGCCGGGCCGAGGCCGGAACCGTGAGCGGGTTCAGCGCCAGCTGCAGAGCGGCGGCGTCCATGCAACCGAGCAGAGCCAGGGTCCAGGAGGTCCGGGGCTCGGGGGAGCGGAAGTAGAGCAGGGTGGTGTAGCTGGTGTGGCTCTCGGCGATATCGGCGGCCCACTCTTCCCACTTGCGGTAGAGCTCGGTCAGATGATCAAGGTTGTCGATCAGGGCATGGCGGGCCAGGATCTCAGGGCCCCAGGGTGGTGACCCGCTGCTGCTGTCGAGCATCGTCACCAGGGTCTCGCGACGGTTGAACGAGCTGTAGAGCGTGGGGAGGTAGGAGATCTGGAGGGCGACCACGATCACCCCGGACGCTGACTCCAAGAAGGCGATGGCCGTGTTTAGGCCGGACTCGGCATGGATGAGCCCCAGCGGTAGGATCGAAGAGGCGCTGAGTCGGACGGCGTCGGCGAAGTCGCCGGAGCTGCTGCCCCAGAAGAGCAGGCTGAAGCCGGCCACCAGCAGGCCGATCCAGACCACCAGGCGCAAGACCAGGAACAGGGGAGCGCTCTGGGCCAGGATCCCGTCCCGGGCCATGTAGTCGGACCGAGTCCGGGCCGCCAGGACCGCCGCGCCCTGGACCGCCGCGGTGACCACCGACGAGAGTCGCGATGAGACCGCTCTCGGCACGATGACGGTCCGGATCACACTGCCCAGAGTCCCCAGGGTCAGGAACAGTCCGGCCAGCACGCTGAGGAGGCGGACCGCAATCATTGCCTCCCCTTCTAGCAGATCGCTCCGTACCCGGGGGACCTCGGCCTTGGGTCCGGGCTAGGGACCGGTTGTTCTTGCGCCTGCACGTGACGGGGCACACCGCCGATAGGGCGGACGGGCGGAACGAGGCCAACCGCTCTAGGAGGCCCCACGCGGGGGCGAGAAATCACCCCCGTCGGGCGGGCGGCGCCGGCAAGCGTGGCAGCGGTGGGGGAAGCGCCTTGCGGGCGTTGGCCTCCAAGGCCATGCCGGTTAGCCGAAGCACCGGCCGGAGCCAGCCCGCGCGACTGCGCGGGGATGCTGTCGCTGCCAGGACCGGAACGGACGGAACCAGCCACTGGGTACTGACCACTCGGACCCGCCACCGGCCCAAAGTCCTTCTCACCATCTCGACTTCGGTGTGCTCGACGGCCGCCGGTGCCTGCTGGGAGGGAGCGGAGGCCGACAGGGTCCGGTGGCGGCCCCGACTCCACCACCACCAGCCCAGGCGGGCGGCCAGCGGCGCCGTCGCCAGCAAGACCGTGGCCACGCGGGCCCGGTTGAGCGGGCGAGGGGCGGGCCCGACCAGCTCTGCGACCAGGGGACGGCTGGGTGCGTTCTTCAACCTGGGTCAGATGGTACCGATCGGGAACCGGCAGCGGGCCCCTCGAAGGATCGCCCCCAGATGTCGGCCGCGCGCCCTCAGGCGGGGGCTTGACCGGGAGTTGTCGCCGCCGCCACGGGAGCTGGCTTTGGCGCCTCCATCTCCTCCAGTTTCGCGATCACTTCCCTGGTCAGGATGGTGGGGGTCGATGCGCCGGCAGTCACCCCCACGCGATTGCAGCCGATGAACCATTCCGGCTTGAGGTCGGCGACGGTGTCCACTAAATGGGCCGGACGTTGGGCCAGTTCGTGCACGACCTGGACCAGTCTCTGGCTGTTGCTGCTGCGGGAGCTGCCGACGACGATCACCACGTCACATTCCTTGGCGGCCTCGACCGCAGCCAACTGGCGATCCTGGGTGGCGCTGCAGATCTCGTTGTGAACCTCGATGTGGGGGAAGCGTTCGCGCAGCCGTTCGATGATCGACTGGGTGTCCCACACCGAGAGCGTGGTCTGAGTGGTCACCGCCAGCTTCGAGGTAGACAGCTCCAAGGTGTCGACATCCGCCAGCGACTGGACCAGGTGGATCTTGTCCGGAGCCTCGCCGAGCACCCCCTCGGGCTCCGGGTGGCCCTCCTTGCCGATGTAGATGATGGTGTAACCCTCGGCGGTCAGCCGTTGAACCAGGTCGTGGGTGCGGATCACGTCGCTGCAGGTGGCGTCGACCACGTTGAGGCCCTTGGCCAGGGCCCGCTCTTTGACCTCCGGGGAGACTCCGTGGGCGGTCAGCACCACCGTTCCCTCAGTCACCTCTTCCAGGGCCTCCAGCCGGGAGGGGGCGTCGATCAGCCGCACCCCCCGCTCGGCGAACTCCCGGGTCACGTGTTCGTTGTGGACCAGATAGCCGAGCATGGCTACTGACTCGCCCTCATGCTCGTCAGCAGCCTGCCGGAGGGCTCGGACCGCCTCGACCACGCCGTGGCAGTATCCCCGAGGCCGGATCTTGACTACCTCCACGCTCCGATCCTACCAGTCGCTGCTGAGGACCTCGATCTCAAACTGTCCCTCCGGTGCCGCGGGCGGCGGCCGCTCAGCTAGCGGTCCCGAGGCGGCTCGGGAGTCGCGCCGTTCGAACGGACCAGCCTGGGCCAGCGGAGTTTCCGCTCCTCCGCATCAGGTCGATCCACCTCCATGCTCGGTCGAGAAGGGCCGCGTGCCCTCGACCTCGACGGCTGGGGCTCATCCCCGGGGTCGGACCGGTTCAGGTTGCGGCGGACCGTGGTCGGCCGCCGTGATGCCTCGACCACCGTCTCCATCCAGGCCCAAGCCCGGTATGCAGAGTAGCCCCCCAGGGCCAGGAGGGTGACCGACCCGACCGCGTTGAGGAGCCCGGCCAGGGGCGGGACCACGATGGAGAGCGCGGCGCAGGCGCCGACCAGGGCCAGCGCCGACTTGATCCGACCCTTCCCCATCGCCTCAAAGATGTCCGCCGCCGAGGCTCAGGTGGGCCGGTTACGATCAAGGGGAGATGCCACGTCCGCTGGAGACCGGTTCCGGCCATTCCCACGGTCACCGGACCTGGCTTCACCTGCTCCCCCAGGACCCGGACTTTGTCCCAGGGCCGGCCCAGTTGGCGGCCACCGAGGCGCTTCTGGTCGATAGCGAGCTGGCGACCCGTGGCCCCCAACCGGACATCCTGGTGCCCGGGCCCGCCTTCGGCCGGCTCCTGCTCTCCCAGGAGAAGCTTCCGCTGGTGGGGCTGGTTCGCGGCGAGGTTCGGTTGGAGGCTGGAGTGCTGCGCTGCTATCCCGATCCCGGCCCGGAGGGCTTCGACACCGACCCGTCCCGGCCCTACCGCGCGGACTGCCCCAACTGCCGAGCCCCGCTCGAGTTCTTCCGGCTGCGCTTCCCGGATCCCGACCCCATGCAGGCCGTCTGCCCCGCCTGTGGCACCGCCTTCGACATCTCCTCCCTGCCTTGGTCGCCCCGGCTGCCCGTGGCCCGCGTCGAGCTGACCTTTGGCGCCCTGGATGGCCGCCCCTCGCTCCGGGCGACCGAGTTCTTCGGCCAGCTGGAGCGCCTTTGGGCGACCGCGCTTGACGAGGTTCACGTCACCCTCTGACCGGGAGGCTCAGAGCTCGGTGGCGGCCAGCCTCCGCGACGCCCGGGCCCAGCGCCGGCCCGCGCCTTCCGCGCTGGTGCCAAAGTGCGACGCTACATTGAGGGCTCCGGGCACGCGCAACATCAGGTAGAGAGCCGCGAACGCGTAGAGGATGCCGATCACTCCCTGGCCATGCGCGAAGGCCAGCGCAATGGCGCTGCGAAGCACCAGAAGTTGTACAAATTGCATGAACAGAGTGATCACCAAAAGCCGCAGCCATTGCCGCGAAAAAGCCCTGGTCTCGGGGAGGATCCAGGTGATTGCGGCCAACGGCGCAGCTGCGCACAAAACCGCCAGCAGGGTGTAACGGACGACGTAGGCCAGCACCAGGATCACCACCGCTACCACCAGCGCAGCGGAGAATATCAGCAGGAAAATGTTGGTGGAAGCTGATTGCAGCGCCGAACCGCTGAGCGGCGAATCCCAGGGCACGCGGGCCAGGTTCACACTCCCTCCCCCCGCGACGACTGCGCTCAGCGCGTTGTTGAGGTTGATGACCTGCTGGATCAGGGGCAAGCTGACGACTGCCAGGGCCAGCGCCACCAGCGCCCGCGGCAGGACCACTTGCAGGTGGTGACGAGCATCGCCCGCGCCCACCACCGTGCGCAGCGAACTGTAGGTGAAGACCGCCACCAGCAAGGCGCCAGCGGCGCCGATCAGGAGGTGGTTGAGGTGGGCCACCCCGGGCGTGTCGGTGAAGGGCTGGTGCCGCAGGGGCGCGGCGGCATCGTAGGTCCCGAAGAGGTAGGTTCGGAGCGCTTGGTCGAGGGCCTCCCGCGAGGACGTCACAAATTTGGTCAGCGTCCCGCTGATCAGGTGGCTGAGCAGCGAGAGGGGATGGAGCTCGAAGCTGGGAAAGGTCAGAGCGGCCAACGCTCAGCCGAGGCTGTGCGGGACGGCCGCCAGCAGGACGTGGGTGAGCAGGCCGGCCAGTTCCACCCCCAGCGTCCCGACCGCGATCCTCCCCAGCCAGCGCTGGGCCTCCATGGCGCTATGGGGGTTGGGCGCGACCACTCGCCAGACAAAGGCGCAGACGAAGGCCAGTGTGCCGAGGCTGCCGATGATCCCCTGGCCAATCAGAACCCAGGAATTGAGCAACGAATTGAGCTCGCCCACGCGGTGACCCCCTGCTGACCGAGATGCTCCCTCCCCTATGTCCGCCGGGGTCGGGAGCTGGTGCCAGTCAGCCGCAGTCGGCCGCCCAGGGGGCCTCGGAACTGGTGGTGACGATGGTCAACGGGCCATCGTTGACGGACTCCACGAGCATGTGGGCCCCGAACTGCCCCGCGCTCACCCGGGCGATGCCCAGGCGGCGCAGCTCCTCCCCAAACAGCTGACAGAGCTCGCGCCCCCGCTCCGGTCCGGCGGCAGCCGTGAATGCGGGGCGATGTCCCCGGCGGCTGTCCGCGAAGAGAGTGAACTGGCTGACCACCAGGGCCTCACCGCCGGCATCCAGCAGCGAGCGATTCATTCTGCCGCCGGAGTCGGGGAAGACCCGGAGCTGGGCCAGCCGCTCCGCCAAGTGACGGGCGACCTCCGGTGCGTCGGCGGGCGCCACCCCGAGATAGATCAGCAGCCCGGCCCCGATCGCACCCACCAGGTCACCGTCGACCGTGACCTGGGCTCGAAGCACCCGCTGGACCACGGCCCGCAACGGTTCAGCCGATCGCCCGTAGGCTGCGGTAGATGCGCATCGCCTCGGCCTCGGCCTCGAGGAAGCCGGGGGCCTGGTCCCGCATCCCCTGGATGGCGAAGCTCCACCACCCGGGAGGACTCGCCGGTCCGGGCAGGGTGACGGCCCGGTGGCGGGGCGGGTAGAAGGTGATGGTGCCGGCTGGAAGGCGTTTGAAGATCGGCCCGGCGACCATCACCTCGTCGATGCTGCGGGGGCCGCTCACCTGACCCTCGACCAGAGCCAGTTGGCGCTGCTTGCGAATGGGGTTGTCGGAATCGGCGACCACGGCTCGACCGCCCAGCCTCTGGGTCAGCTGGAGCAGCCCGAAACAGACCGCCAGGGCGTCAGTCTCATCTCCCGCAAGGCGCACAAAGCCAGCGCCGAAGATGGGCTCCGGGCTGGCCAGGCGGAGGTGGCGCAGGTATTCCATCTCGAAGAGGCCGCGGGAGTCGTCGGTGGCCAGCCACAGCGGCTCGGAGCGCCAAGACCTGGTCGCGGCGAAGTCAGCGACCGCCTGCGTCCAGTCGGCCCCCCCGGCGCGGCCGGGGTTGGTCAGCCGCACGAATAGAACCCGGCCCATGGCGGTTGATTCTAGACGGGGCCTCACTCTGGCCCACTTCGCTAGTCGAGATCAGCATCCCGGCTCAGGGGCCGTGCTCGGCCCTGAGCAAGAGGTGATACCGCGCGGGGGCCTCGATCTGGATCGGGGACCGCCGCGACCCCAAGAGCAGGAGGAACTGCCCGCGCCCCGCCCGCTCCAGCCACTGGCGCTGGGTGTCGTCCAGGAGGAAGCCCTGCTGCAGTCGCACCGCCGCCGCCGGGTGTTGGCTGCCCAGCAGCATGGTCGCTGAATTCACCGCCATCACCTCCCCCGGGGCGCTTCCCAAGAGGTCTCCCGCCGACTGGCTCAGGAGCACCAGCGACCCCTGGTACTTACGGATTCGGCGGGCCAGGTGGGCCATCAGCCGTTGCAAGGGGGCGTTGTCGGCGAGCAATCCCGCCTCGTCCACGATCGCCTGCTTGCGACCCGGTTGGGTGCGGATCCAGGACCACAACCAGTGCGAGACCAGCAGGGTGGCGGCGGGGACCCAGGCAGCGGGCAACTCCCGCAGTCCGACGGCGGCGGCGGTCACGACGGCGGGGCCGCGCCCGGGGCAGTTGAAGAGCGCCCCCGGGGTTCCATCCAGCCAGGGCAGCAAGCGGTGTGCCACTGCCTCGCCCACCTCGCTCTGCCGCAGCCGGGGGAGGCAGTCCGAGAGCACCGCCGTGCCGGTCCCCGCCCGGCTTAGGGTCCACCTGACCGCATCCGCTACCTGGCCTACCTCCGCTGGTGAGAGCTGGCCACAGAGCAGCGAGACCAACTCTGCCACCGCGCTGGGCGCCTCGCCCGGCTCCGCCATCTCGAGAAGGTTGAAGCCGGAGGGGATTGACTCTCCCAGCGACAGGTACTGCCCTCCGACTGCCTCACACCACCGGCGGTGTTCGTTTTCAGGATCGAGGACCACGGTGCGGACGCCCAGGCGGACCGCCTCCAGTCCCAGCAGGCCCCCGAGGTAGGACTTCCCACTTCCGGAGGCGGCCACCACCCCCAGATTGGCGTTCGGCAGCACCGCCGCATCGTGGAGGTTCAGCCAGACCGGCGCCGCCGTCCGCAGATGCCTCCCGAGGTTGACGGCTCCGGCCGTCTTCCCGTCCCAGTCGTCCAGCCACGGCCAGAGGGAAGCCAGCTCCGCGCTCTGGACCACCCGCCTCGGCCCGGATGGTTGGTTGGCGAGGAGCCCAGTCTGCAGTCTGGCCGGCCCCTGGTCACACCAGGCCGGAACCAGGGCCGCCCGGAGGGCCGCCATTCCCGAACGCAGATGGTGCACCAGCTGACGGGCCTCCCCCGGGCTGTCACCGGCCACCGTCACGGTGAGCGCCAGGTCGAAGAGCTTGCCTTCGGATCGGGCCAGCACCTCCCGCAACCGGGAGGCGGAGGCGAGGGCAGCCTGCAGCCTGGGGTCCCCATCCTCGCCACGTTGACCGGCGGCCAACTCCCTTGCCCGCAACCCGAGCATCCGGCGCCGCAGGCTCCGGTCGGCCTCGCCGTCAGCCCGCGGCCAGACGTCCAGGACCAGGTCAAACTCTCCGGGTACCCCGACCAGCGACCACAGCCAGCCCGGGGCCACTTCCACTCCGGGCAGCCGCTCCAGCCATAGCGAGGTCAGCCAGCGTCCGCCCGCCCGCAGCATGGTCGGGTGTTCGCGCCAGGGCCCCTCGGCTAGCGCGGGAGGGCGGCCCTCACCCTTGAACCAAGCCGTGGAGGATGCCGCCGGGCCCCCATCGATTCCATGGCCGGTGCTGGGGACGGCCACGAACACCTGTCTACGGAAGGTTGGCCGCTGCCGCATCCCCTCGGCGAGGTGCGCCTCCAGCGCCCCCTGCAGGTCTCCGGCCGGCCCAACCGGGGACGGGCTCACCGAGATGGGTCCCGGTGGCTCGCGGCGGGAACAGATGAGGAACCGCACCGGCAGGCGCAGCTGCTCGAGCCAGGTCGCTAGGTCGCCGGCCAATTTCCGGCGCTCGGGGGCGACCAGGTCGAGGATGTCGGGGGCCTTCGTCCGCCAGATGATCTCGCGGCGGTCGTCCTCCCGGCCGGAGGTCACCAGAGCCGGGAGGCGGCCAGCACACCCCGCACCAGCTCTCGGACTCCGTCGGCCGAAGGCCGCGCGGCCGCCTGCAGCTGGGTGAGTGCCGGGTCCCCCAACCGGTCGTCCACCGGGATCGCGGCGGCCACCGGGGCACCCGCCCCCGCGATCTGCGAGCTCAACCCCGAGGCCGGCCCCGCCCGGTTGAGCGCGACCATCACCTGGACCTCGGGGTAGGTTCGCCGCAGCGCCGCCACCTGGTCCGCCAACTGCCGGGGGAAGGCTTCGCCTCCGTCCCAGACCAGGACCAGGCCCGCCAATCGGACGCTGGGCGGCGGTCCCGGCGCTCCCGACCCCCAGTCGCCGAGCAGCAGCCGCGGTGTGTTCCCGCCGTCCTTGGCGGGAACCACCCAAATCGCAGTCGCCGATCGGTCCTGGCCGGAACCTCCCAAGTCCACTGCCTCCGCCTGGAGTTGGGCTCCGACCGCGCGGCACAGGGCGGTGCAGCCGACCCCTGGCCGAAGTGAGAGGAAGGCGACCAGCGGCGGGCCTTGCTCTAGACCCGCGGCCCCCGGCAGGCGGTCCGATCCTGGCTCCGCCTCGACCCACAGGTGCCGGCCTTCCCGGCTGGCGCTGGCGACCCGGCCTAGGTAGCGCAGAGTCAGCCAGGCCCAGCGAGCCGAGGAGACCCCTTGGATCTTCCCCCAGGCCAGGGCGGCGGTGGTCAGCGCCAAGAGGCCGGCCGCGCCCAGACGGACCGCGCCAGGCAACGGCAACTCGGTGAGTGCCCAGGCGCCGGCCGTCCCCAGGCCGGCCAAGATGAGCCTGGGCGCGGGCAGTCCCAGGGCGACCACCGCCTCGCCGTCCAGGTTGTCCGCAAATCGAAGGTTGTCCATGGCTGACTCCGGGAAGTTCCGGCTCCACTGGAGTCCGCCGATGGGGCAGGGAGGGGCTGCCCTCAGTCCGGTCGGACGATCTCCACCGCAAAGCCGATGTCTTGAGCCGGCAGCCGCGGCGGCTTGGTGACTCGCAGGTGAACCCGCTTCACCCGAGGCAACTTCAACAACTCCTCGGCGATCCGGGAGGCCATCGCCTCCAGCAGGTGGAACTCGCCCTCCTCCACGATCGTTCGGACAACCCCGTACAGATCCACGTAGTTGACGGTGTCAGCCACGTCGTCGGTGACCATGGCTCGGGCGGTGTCGGCCTCGACCTCCAGGTCGACCGTGAACTCCCCCCCGGCCCGCCGCTCCGCCGCGGAGACTCCGTGGTGACCGAAGAAGCGCAGTCCGTGCAGATGCAAGAGGTCGGGCTGGGGATGCGCTGGTTCTGGGGCTGGTCCGGCGCCGGTCTCCCGGTCAGGCCAGCCGTAGTCTGCCTGACCTAACACCGGGGTATATCAGCGGCGGCCGTCGGGCTTCTTTTCGACGGCCTCGATGGAATCGATGTGGACCACCTCGCGCCGGTTGTCTCGGGTGGGAAACAGGACGACGAGGGTTTGGGACAGCGCCGCGATCACCTGCCCGACGTCGCCAACCGAGACGCTCTCGATGGCCTCGCCGGTGCTGTGGCGGACGACGTCATTCACTTTGACCCAAGTGCCCGGTGGCCAGCGCATCTCCGGGGTCAGCTCCTCCTCGGTCAGGTCCTCGATCGAGACCGTTCCGCGGTTCCCGCCCCAGGGACGGGTCGGGGAGGGTCTGGGTGCCACGCGGACGACTGGGGCTACCGGCGCTTCAGCCACCGGCTCCGATTCGGCTTCTTCTGCGATCTCCAGCTCCTCCTCTTCATCCTCGTCGGCAACCCGTGCCGGCTCGGCCGACTCTTGCTCAGGGCCGGGGCCGGGCTCTACCGATTTGGGCGTGCGCTTGGGACTCATGGGCACCAGATCACGGGATTGCGACCTGCCGCTGGGAGGTAGCCAACAACTGGCTCTCCAATTCTCTCAGCCTACCACGGGCTCCGCCGGAACTCAGCGGGGGGATCACTCCTCGGCGATCGAGGTGACCCGCCACGGCTCGCGTTGGCCGTCCAGGACCAGGCGCAGCTGGACCGGTTCGTTGGCCGTGCTGGGGGAGGCCTCCGTGGTGAGGAAGCTGGTGCGATCGCGATAGCGGAGCCGCGTTGTGGTCTGCCCCTGGCCGGCGATCTCGATGATCTCCAAGTGCAGCGACTCCCGGAAGGGGCTGACTTGGATTCCCGCCGCCTGGTAGGCGGTAAAGCGAGCCTTGAGCTCCGCCAGCGCGTCCCCGGCGAAAGCCTGTCCGAGGCGGCTGAGATTACCGCTCACCGCGGCGTCGTCGAGCACGGCCAGGATCCGCCGCATCTCACTGCGGGTCCGCTCGATCAGCTGGGGGTCAGGCGACTTGCGTCGCTTGGGCAAGTGGGGCATCTAGCTCGATCCCGCCCGGGGCCGCAGCACCCGGAGCAGATCGGTGGGCAGGTATGCCGACGCCGACCTTTGCGGGGCGTCAGACACGTCCAGGACGACCGAACCGGGGGGCTCGTCGTCGATGGCGCCGTCGAGGGACACCGGTGCCGGCGGCACCTGGACGGTGGGCGCGTCAGCCCAGCCGAAGTCATCACGGGGCGGGGACTGCTGGGTTCCCGGCGGCCGATTGGCGTTCCGGACCTGGGCGGCCTTGAGCCGGCTGACCGATTCCTCAGCCTCCAGGCCCGACCCGGTGGGGATGGCCTCGTACCCCGGGCGGCGGACGCCCGGCACGGTCCGGCCCACCAGGGCCACCGGCAGGCTCTCCAAGTTCTGCAAGAGCGTCATCCCGGCTGCCTCCACCAGGCATTGCAAAGTGGGCAGCGGCCAGGGCGAGTCCCCCGGGTACACGTAGCAGCGATTGGCGGGAAAGTGGCGGAGCTGGGAGAGCACGGTGAAACCGGGGTTACCGCTGCAGAGAACTGCCGCCGGCGGCTGGCCGCGGTCGAGCATGGCGCCGATCCGGGCCAGGCTGGTGGCGGGGTCGGCCAGCTCCAGGTCCTCGACCGCCCCCACCACGTGGAAGGAGGGAACCAGTTCGGCGGCGCGGCGGGCCAGACTGGCCTCCCCGACCACCACGAGCGTGTTCAGCCGGTTGGCGTCTTCCACTTGCGGCCCGATCGTACCCTAGGCCCGCGCAGTTGGTGGTCGGGAGAGGCCCCCACGCCGCTCACTTCGGGCTCAACTCCTCCAGGTGGACGGTCGCCTCGTCCAGGCGGCGCTGCTCCACCTGGATCCCGAGCCCGGGCCCGGTCGGCACCGGCAGGGTGCCGTCGGCGGCAAGCTCGAACGGCTGCTCCAACAGGTCCTGCGCGAAATAGCGATCGCTGGCCGAGGTGTCGCCCGGGAGGTTGAAGCCGGGCAGCGAGGCCAACGCCAGGTTGGCAGCGCGTCCGATCCCGGTCTCCAGCATCCCGCCGCACCAAACCGGCCAGCCCGCCCCGCCTTGATGTTGAGGATCCGACCGGAGCCAAGGGCGATCGCGGCGCGCAGGTCGGCCAGCGACTCCACGCTCTCATCGAGACAGATCGAGGTCTCGATCTGCGCCTGCAGCGTCGCATGGTCGATGAGGTCATCGTGGGCCAGCGGCTGCTCGATCATGGTGAGGTCGAACTCGTCCAGGGCCCGCAACTGGTCCACGTCCTGGAGAGAATAGGCGCTGTTGGCGTCCAGCATCAGCGGGGTGCCCGGGAAGCGTTGGCGGACTGCCTGGGCCAGCTCCACGTCGTAGCCGGGCTTGCACTTCAACTTGATCCGCTGGTAACCCGCCGCCAGATACCCCTCGATCGCGGTGAGGGTCGCGGCCAGGGATGACTGGATGCCGATGCTGACCCCGCAGCCGATTCGTGAGCGCACGCCACCCAGAATCTGGGAGACGCTCTGGCCCGTGGCGTGGCCTGCCTGGTCCAAGAGCGCCATCTCGGTCGCCGCCTTGGCCATGTGGTGGCCGCGCACCCACTCCCAACTTCGGGCGTGCCCCGCCACATCGGCTGGGGGGGCGCCCAGGACCGAGGGCAGGATGTGGTCCCGCAGAGTGCTGAGCGCCCCGGCACAGGTCTCCGAGGAGTACGCGGGGTCGATCCCGGCGACACACTCGCCGACTCCGGCAACCCCGTCCCCCTCGACCTCGACGAGCAGCGCCCGGCGCACCGTCTGGGTCCCGAAGCTGGTGGTGAAGGGCGAGACCAGCGGGAGCTCGACGACCCTCAGCCGAGCTCGCTCCACCCGCAGCCGGGGGAGCCCGCCGTTCACGAGAGTCGGCCGCTCCAGATCTTGGCCACGCACCCCGCCAGCAGCGCCGCCCGGTCGGGGAGCGAGTCGAGGTCGGCCCACTCGCCCTGGGCGTGGGCGTTGCCGCCCACTATCCCCAGCCCGTCCAGCGTCGGCACGCCGAGCGCGGCAGTGAAGTTGCCGTCGCTGCCACCCCCCACCGAGGCCCCTTCGAGATCCGGCCAGCCGAGCTCTGCCGCAACCTCCTGGGCCAGGGCGAAGATCCGGCTCGATGAGTTGGGCTCGAAGGGGGGGCGATTGGCGCCCCCCTTCACCTCCAGACGCGCCTCGGGAAGAGCAACTCGGAGCCGCCGCACTCTCGCGTCGACCCGCTCCGCCTCGGCAGCCGTGGCGAACCGCACGTCGATGTCCAGACTGGCCTGGGCAGGGATCACGTTGGTCCGGGTGCCTGCCTGGAGCCGGGTGGGGGACACCGTCGTCCCCAGCTCGGGCCGGCCCAGCGCCGCCACCTCGGCCACCAGCGGAGCGATCGCGAGGAGTGAGTTCACTCCCCGGTCGGGGTCCAACCCCGCGTGGGCGGCCCGGCCGTGCACGGTGAGGCAATACCCGCCGATCCCCTTCCGGGCGATCTTGACGGCGCTCCCGAGCGGTGGCTCCAGCACCAGCACCGCCGAGCACTCTCTGGCCTCTGCCTCGATCAGGTCGCGGGAGGCCTCGCTGCCGACCTCCTCGTCACCGGTCAGCAGCAGGGTCAAACCCCCCTGCGGGCCACCCTGTCGGAGCCCGGCCAGCGCCGCCAGGGCGACCACCACCCCTCCCTTCATGTCGAAGACCCCGGGCCCCTGGGCGCGACTGCCCGAGACTTCGAACAGCGGTTGCCAGGCACCGATGTCCCAGACCGTGTCCAGATGACCCAGCAGCAGCAGCGAAGGGCCCCCCGAGCCGCCCGACCGCAGCACCAGTGATGGGACACCGCTCTCTTCGATCAGCCGGATGTCGCTGATCCCGACCTCAGTTGCGAAAAGGCGCTCCGCGATCCGCGCACACGCCTCGATCGACTGCCGGTCGCCGCTCGGCGACTCGCAGCGAACCAGTTCCTCCAGGGCTTCCAACCAGCGGGTCTGGCGGTCACCAAGCCAGCGGCGTAGAGAGGGCAGATCGAGCGACCTGTCCATGGGAAGCACCGGCAAAGTCTAAGTCAGGAGCCGGATCGACCCACAGGCTCCTGCCAGCGTCACGAGTTCCACCAGCGCGCCCCGGGCGCGGGGTCTAGGCTCTCCGGCTACTTGCAGGTCCACTCGCCGGACTCGCCGATGGAGAACATCTTGGCCGCGATATCGGCCTGCTGGACGGGGTCCCAGATGTCGGTACCTCCGTGCCCGTGGAAGGTCGCGGGCATGAACTGGAAGAGCCCGCTGGCGCCCGAGTACTTGTTGACAGCGGTGGGATTCAACCCCGACTCACACTGGGCCACTCCGAGCAGCCAGGAGTACGAGACGTTGTACTGCTGGGCAGCCGCCCAGACGATCTGGGTGATCGTGCCGACCGGGGGCTCCGGCAC
>ODAK010003783.1_pt1 | contig 15638 bp, 8 predicted proteins | sample 1539591 | NCBI WGS metagenome assembly ODAK01 (sample SAMEA3539303, study PRJEB22396) | soil metagenome | biome: tundra; feature: field; material: soil | place: USA | collected 2010-05 | depth 0.15 m | reverse complement strand
TTATGGCGGACTACACTAGAGCTAGTTCAGATTATCACTATCTACAACTGTAGTACTAGACCTTTCCTGAATTCGGCCTCGGTTTTTGCAGCGTTCTCTAAGAAGAACAAGCAATCTTCATCGCGCCAAACGATCAACAGAATCGCCACACGTGATCCGCTGATCTCACGGGAACAACCTTTGCAATTACATGTGTTGCACTTGGATATTTCGGGGTCCAGAACCCCTCTAAGAGGTAGTTCATGAAAAAAATTTGCTCTGCTCTTTGCTTTCTCCTGTATTCCGTTGCGCCCGCGCTCGCATCGGTAACCGTTAACACCCCGTCAAACGGCAGCGACGTCAATTCACCCTTCACTCTCACGGCCGATGCCTCGACGTGCTCGTCTCAAACTGTTACCGCCATTACTTACTCGCTCGACAGCGGTTCTGATTCTACGATTGTGCATACTCAGAACCTCAAAGAAGAAGTCGCAGCGAACACTGGCTCACATACACTCCGCGTCAAGGCATGGGGAAACAAAGGTATGTTGTGCGTAACCGAGGTCTCGATCAATGTTACTTCTGGCAGCGGCGGATCAACGATTCCTTCGGGAGCCGCAGTCGTCTCTAATGCCCAGGCACTGAGTAACTGGATTGGAGTGCACGACGCCCGGACTCCGGGGAGTGCAACTGGTTCGATGAGCCTGAGTTCGTCCCCCTCTCGAAGTGGAAAGGCGCGGAAGTTTGTCACTAAATATGGCAACGCGGGTGGGGAGCGATATTCCCTGCACTTCGGCGACGATACGTCCGCTACCAATTTTCTGTATGACACATGGGTTTATATATCCGGATCTGCAGCCAAGCTCGCCAATCTGGAGATGGACATCAACCAGGTCATGCCTAATGGATGGACAGTGATCTTCGGATTTCAATGCGATGGGTATTCGGGCACGTGGGACTACACCGCGAACAAAGGCACCCCAGAGAATCCAGCTAGCCACTGGGAACACTCCGATGTGGCGTGTAATCCGCGTAGCTGGTCTACGAACGCGTGGCATCATGTTCAGGTCGAATATTCCCGCGACAGCTCCGGCGTGGCCACCTACAAGTCTGTAACCTTCGATGGCGTCGAGCACACTCTGAACTACACAGTTCTGGCGGCGAAGGTGCTCGGATGGGGTCCAAGTCTTACAACTAACTTCCAAGTTGATGGTCTAGGGTCGAGTGGCACCGTAACACTTTATATGGACGATCTAACGATTTCTCGCTGGTAACTGTCGACTCAAGAAGCGTTGCTCAAGTTCTCACTTGCCGGAAGCAGAGTCTTGATAATCCGCGCAAGGTGAGAATCACGCAGCGCGCTTCATTTTTAACAGGACGTGTTGAAGTCCTTGCACTCAGTCGATGTAGCGGACCATCAGATATCAGAGGCGCTAAACCCTCCCTGAACAAAAAGTGTAAGCATCCACTGTCGCGAGCGCGGCGGATCGCATGCGGGCCCCGTGATAGGTCCTCCATTCGTTATTCGCGACTTGGTTGCTGCACGTCACGCCGCAAGCGTTTGGATTGCTTTAATTAGCTTGTCGAGATCGGCCGTGGTCGTATAAACATGAGGCGTGACGCGAACGCAGCGAATGTTTTCCCAAACGATACCGACGGTGTGAATCTTGTACTGGTTGAATAGCGCATTCTCCAGTTCCGCAGGCGTCATGCCGTCGATGCTAACTCCGCAAATAGCGCATGAATAGCGGGGATTGAGTGATGTGTGGAGTTTGACCTTTGGAATGCTTTGCACGCGTGTAGCCCAATAGTCTTTGAGATAGCGGATGCGTTCTTCTTTGCGCTTGCTACCGATGCCCTCGTGAAAATTAATCGCCTCCCCGATTCCCTGCTCCAGTGGAAAGCTCCGCGTGCCCAACGTTTCAAATTTTCGAATGTCGCTGCTATGCGGCTTGTCGTTACAGGTCAGGGGCCATACCTTCTCGATCTTGTCGCTCTTCACCCACATCATGCCAGTGCCTATGGGCGCAGAAAGAAATTTATGCAGGCTGGTGCCGAAATAATCGCAATGAAGATCCGGCACCTTGTAGTCCATCAGTCCAAATGAGTGCGCGCCATCGACAATCACCTCGATGCCTTTGGAATGTGCCATGTCACAAATCTTCTGTGCCGGCATCGCTTGTCCAACCCAGTTGACCATGTGGGTGACGTGCAACAGTTTTGTTTTCGGAGTGATTGCCTGTTCGTACGCCTTCACGATTTCATCGTCGTTTTCAATGGGAAAGTCGAAGCTGATTTGCTTATAGACAATGCCGTCGCGCATAGCACGCTGCCGATACGCCTGGATCATGTTGGGATAATCCTGGCGGGTCCCCACCACTTCATCACCGCTCTTTAGGTCGATTCCATAGATGATCGTGTTCAGCGCTTCAGTTGAGTTGCGATTGATAGCAATCTCGCCCGGTTGCGCTCCAGCGAGCTGGGCAAGTTTCTCGCGCAGCGGTTCACGCCCCTGGTCAAGAATGCGCCACATGAAATAAGACGGCCCCTCGTTCGATAACTGGTTGTAGCGCTCCACGGCCTGTTGCACAACGACAGGCGCCGGCGATACCCCACCGTTATTCAGATTGATGAGGTTCGGATTGACCGAATAGGCGCGTTGAATGACGCTCCAGTAGTCCTCATTTTGAGCGGCCAGTTCTGGGCTCAGGTGGCCGATGTCTGCCGACGCAGCGCGCCATTCGTCCGCATGGGCCTGGTTGAAGAGGCTGTTGGCTGAGAACGCGCCAGCAAGCGTTGCTGCCTGACGGAGGAAAGAACGGCGGTCATTCAGTTGCATAAACAGCACTGTAGGGGTTTATGGAACAGCATTCAACAGCAAAATCGATATCCTGGGCAACGATTGGGGGTCAGCTCATTTCGCTGCGGTCAATTCCGCAGCTTTGGCACGTTCTGCAGCAGCGTCCTGGGCGCGACCTTGGCGATCATAAGCGATTGCGAGCTGCGCATGGGGGTCGGCAAACGTCGCGTCCGCGGCAATGGACTCCTGGTAGCGGGAGACGGCATCGGCGATCTGGCCCCGAAGCAGCAGCTGATTGCCGGCGTTGAGAGCGAACGAAGCGCGCTGGCGATTCACGGCGGCCCGGCTCAATTCCGCACCTTTGCGCCGGTCTTCAGCTGCTTGCGCACGCAGGTCCTTGATCTGCGCGCGAATCTGCACTGCCTTTGCGGTATCGCCGCCGGCCTCAGCAGAATCAGCCTGCGTTGTAAGGTCTGCGGCTTCCTCGGCCAGCACTCCTGCCAGCGTAACAAGGGGACCGGGTTGACCGGGCAGGAGCGGGACGGCTTTCTCGAGCGCCTGCCGTGCATCATCCAGCTTTGAATCCTGCTTGAGCGTGCTGCCTAGAATTGCCCACGCGTTGCCATTGTCCGGACGCAAAGCGACCGCCTTCCTCAATTCTGTAACCGCACCGTCTAACTTGCCCGTCTGCATGTAGAGAATGCCTAACGTATACGGCGGGTCCTCCAAAGTCGGATCCATCTCTCCAGCCTTACTCAATTCGGCAATGGCTTCGTCGACACGGTCCTTGAATTTGTAGGCCAGCCCAAGATCGTAATGGAGTTGCGGGTCGTTGGGATCGAGTTCCAAAGCGGCTTTGAAATCTGAGATGGCTTCGTCGAAGGCCGAGACCTGCACATGCGCGACGCCGCGATCTTTGTAGACCGTAGGATTCTTGGGGTCTTCGGCTTGTGCTCGTTCGAAGAAGGTTAGCGCTTCTTTAGCTTTGCCCGTAAGCGTCAGGGCAAGCCCCAAATTGACGAGCGCGTTGCCATTGCGCGGATCCTTTTCAAGTGCCTTCTCAAACCACGGAATGGCATCCTGCTGGCGCCCCAGTCTTTGCAGTGACATCGCCAGGTCCGCCTGCGCGCCGGGCAGGTCAGGATTCATCTTGAGTGCCTGCTCAAATCCATTCACGGCGGCATCATCCTGATCGCTTGCGGCTAGGGTTCGCGACAATTCCACGACCGCCTCCGCATTCGTTGGATCAAGGCGCGTTGCCTCCTTCAGCGTAGCCAATGACTCTGCCATCGCGTGCTGCTGCCGCTGCAGGATGCCTAGATGGATGCGCGCGCTTACATAAGACCCATCGGCGGCGAGTGCGCGCTCAAAAGCATGTTGCGCCTCATCCCATCGTCCTATTTGCGCATTCAGAGAACCGATGCTGTCTTCAATATCCGCCCAAGGACCGGTAAGCTGCTCTTCCCGCACAAACTGCTCGATCGCTTCAGGCTGCTTTCCGTCCAATGCCAACGCCCGTGCATAGCGGTCGAAGAATGCGGCATCCAGCGTGGACTGGTTCGTCGTCTGCGTCAGCCGGACTGCCGCTTCAAAGTGCGGAACAGCCTTCGAGGGCTCGTTGGCTTGTGCCAATGCTAACGCGAAGTTGGTTTCGATGCCGGGATCGTTTGGTTTCAGCTTTGCGGCGATCTCCAACTCCGAGACTGCTTCCGGCGCGCTCCCCAGCTCCAGTAAGACAGTACCGAGAGCTTCGTGACCTTCAGGAATCTGCGGTGTGAGGCGCACGACATCGGCAAAGTGGGTTCGGGCAGACTTCAGGTCGCCCGCTTGACGAGCGGCATAACCCGCACGAAAAGCGGCACCGGCCTGCTCCACTGCTGCGGATTGCTGCGCTGCTTGAGATTGTCCAGCAAGACACAATGTCTGCGTTGACAATACGAGGGCTATGGCCAGGATTGGAACCGCTCGGTGCGCCTGCATGCCCTACTTTCCTGCGGGCTTAGGGTCGCCCTGGTGCTGGATGTCCACCACGATCTGGAACTCGCGATTCGCAGCTTCAACCTGCCCCGTCGCTTTATAGGCTTGGCCAAGTAAATTGTGGGTAATGTAGTTTGAGGGATCCATGTGTTCGGCGCGATCGAGATAGTGCAAGGCTTGAATCGGCTGTTTAAGTTTCAAAAATGTCTGCCCAAGCAGGATGTACGGACTCGTGGCGCTCGGCTCCAACAGCACTGCCCGGTTCAGGGCTTGCTGCGCGTCGGAGTACTGGCCCTTGCGCAAATAGGCATCACCGAGACGGTCGTAAACATCCCCATCCAGAGGATTGATGGCGCGTTCCGCTTCCAGCTCACGAATGGCATTCGCTGCATCTCCGCGCGCTAGGGCAGACTCACCGAGTAACTCATGCGCCAGAGGCAAATTCGGGTTGATCGCCAGGGCCTTATTGGCTTGGATTGTTGCCTGGTCGCGCAGTTCGCGTCGCAGGAAAAGCCTTCCGGCGAGCAAGTAGGCCTCAGCAGAGTCCGGTGCAAATCCATATTGCTTGGCGAACGAGTGCCGCGCGTCATCATAGCGCGCCACATCGGCATAACTCAGTCCCAGCACATACTCGGGATCGATGTTAGCCCTCTCCACCGCTGCGTGCGCTTTTTCGAGATAGGGAATCGCTTCCGGAGAGCGACCTAACCGGAAGAGGCTGACTCCCTGCATCTCAATTGCCTCGCGATCGGTAGGATCCTGGGCGGCAGCCTTGTTGAAGGCTTCGACAGCCTCGGACAGCTGATTCTTCTGGTAAAAGATGATGCCGCGAAGCCGCTCAACGCCAGCCGGCTCTGGCGTCTGAACTGCCAGCTGATTCAACAGGTCCATCGCCTTATCGAGGCGGCCTCTGCCTGCGAGGTCTTCAGCTGTCTGTAAGGGCGACGATGGAATTGTGCTATCGATCGAGCCGGGGCCTGCGGCAGGCTCTTGGCCAATACTAACCACGGCAGATGAAGCCAGCAAAAGTGCGTAAATCAAAATGCGTTGCATAGGTAGTGCCTGTCTATCAGTGTAGTTCTTGCGGACATACGCTTCCATCCGGATAGCCTGCGCGAAGCAAACAAAGAGGGGAGCCGCTGCCGGCTCCCCTCGAGGTTAAGGCGGATCAGTTCCCTAACTTAGAACTGAATCCGAGCGGAGAACTCCAATTGCCGCGGTCCGCAGTCGTTGCCGGGTCCGCATCCTCCACCTTCACCATTGATCGTACCGACGGATTCGATGTTGCCACCGGGGTTACCTGCGGTGATGTGGTTGAAAGCGTTGAACGCATCCATGCGGAACTTGGCTACGATGTTCTCGTGGATAGTGAACGTTTTGGTGATGGCCATGTCGTCCCCGAAGAACGTCGGGCCACGATACGTGTTGAGACCCGCGTTGCCGTAGTTATCCAGTCCTGGGTCGCTGAAGATGCCATCCCCCAGTGAATGCTTCGGATAGAAGGTACGTGTGCCGGTGCCGTTCGAACCCGGAACAAAGGCCGTCAGCTTGGTCGGCATCTTCGTGACAGCATTCGGAACGCATCCGCCGCTGGTCGCCGGATTGGGAGTGGTGTTGACGTTGGAACCGCACTCATTGTAGCTAACTGTGAACGGAAGACCGCCCGACCAGTTGGTAACGTCGCTCAGCTGATAGCCGCCGATCAGGAGGTCTACGAGGTGATTGACGTTCTGGGCAAACTGCTTGCCCCTTCCAAAGGGCAGGTCGTAGCTACCGTACACGGTGAGTTGCTGGTCACGAACCTGGCTGTCCCGAAGATGGGTTAGCGAGTGACTCCAGGTCCAGAGGTTAGAAGTGTCGGCAAACGCACTGGCCCACTGATAGTTGCCGGTAATCGAAAGCCCCTTGCTGTATTGCTTGGCGAGAGTGATCTGGAGAGCATCGAACTCGGTGTTCTCAGTATCTCCTCGATAGGCAATGCTGTTGGTCCAGCCGCACATGCCGGCTGTAACGAAGGGTTCAGTAGGCGTAACGTAGTTGGGGTCTGAGCAGGCCGGTAGCTTGGCTGCATAGTAACGTTGCAGGAAGTTATTGGTGGACGTTCCGCCGTTGGCAGCGATGGTGTTAGCCGGCACCGAAGGATCAAAGTGCAGGGTCTGACCCGTCACGCTGTTAGCGCCCGGAAGTGTGACAAACGACTCGTTCGGGTTGGTCCCGTTGCTGTCGCCATCACCCAGGGTATGCGTTCCCTTGTTGCCGACATAAGCCAGGGTCAAGCTGAGGGTTGGGGACAGGGCGCGTTGAGCACTCAGGTTCCAGGCATCGATCGTCGGGAAATTGAGTGGGTTGGCGCGAGCACTGGAACCAACCTGCGAGCCCGGGTTGGGTAGAAGACCGTTGGAGGGAACCGTCAGAGGAACATACGTGGTGGGCCCCGTGCTCAGGTTGAAAGCCGGTGTGATGGTATTGGGCGAGTTGATTTGCTGGTTGGCCAAGACCGGTAGGTTCTGGGTAACGGTGTGGCCGAAGATGGAACCGAACACGCCGGTGTCAAAGCTGCGTCCGTAGCCGGCACGAATGACGGTCTTCGGATCCAACTGGTAGGTGAGGCCAATGCGGGGCGCGAACTGCTTCTTCTCATCAATGCTCCAGCCAAGATTCGAGCCGATGCCGCCGATGCCCGCGACGTGCAGGTAGCCATCATTCAGGTTAAGCAACGCGCCGTTGCCTGGGCCATTGACCGACTCCGGGAAGTAAAGTTCCCAGCGCAGGCCGAGGTTCAGGGTCAAAGAGTGGGTTACACGCCATGTGTCCTGGCCGTAGAAGAATGTGCGTTTCTGGAATTCCTTGGCGTTCGTGGAAGTGGAGACGTAGCGGTTGAAGCTGGTTACGTCGCCGAGCATGAAGCTCGCGAAGCCCAGTCCACCCTGCGGTTGTGTGTTGCCGTTTGTGCCATTTGCCTGATTCTCGGTCGGTCCGACATTGAAGTTCAACAAGCCGGCGCGATCATTGTCCGAGGGTACGCGCAGGTTGCGTCCGTAGCGAAGGTCGGCGCCAATCTTGATCGAGTGGTTTCCGATTTCCTTGGTCCAGTTATTCACGATCTGGAACTGGTCCTCGCGCTCCGTTAGCGGGCAGTTGCAACGGTTGACACCCAGGCCGTCGCCGTACACCGTTCCATTGGTGCCGCCGCCGCCGCCGGTCAGGTTGGTGATGTTGAACCCAGGCGAACCTGAAGTAATGTTGCCACCAATATTGATTCCCGGGATGCCAAGAGTGTCAGCGAAGTTCGTACCCTGATCATGCTTGGTGTCGATGACGTTATAACGGTAGTAACCGAGGCGGAAATCGGTCAGCAACTTGGGGTTGATGGCGATGTCCATACCGGAAGCAAGGCTGTCGTTGGCGCCATTGGAGTTGCCGCCGTAGTTGCCGATGCCGAATCCAGGTCCGCCGGCTGCGCCAAACATGACCGCGCCGGAGAGAGTATCCCAGAAACGCGAGAACCGTTCAAATGCATGCATCTTCTCGTTGATCGTGTAATCGGCGCGCTCTGTCCATTGGTTGCTGTTGAACAGACCAGTGCCGGTCTGGTTCAGGTTGCTGTCCAGGCCGTTGTCTTTGCCGACCCCTGTTCCCAGTCCGATTCCCTTGGTGAAAGGCTCCAGGTACTTCAAGAGAGCCAATGACTGAGGCGAGAGATCCGCCCTCGGAATCACATTGCCCGGGTAGGGGACTGCCCCTCCGGTGGTCTGCTGATAGATGATGCCGGCTGCGCCCAATTGCGTCGCGTATTCGCTAAAGTCGGCGCCAGCGATTCCGCTGGGTCCGACTTCATTGCCAAGTGCGGTTTCAGTCAAGAGTGAAGTCGGAAGTGTGTCAGTCGCTGACGTACCGACCTTCTGCCGCTGCGCTTCGTAGTTGCCGAAGAAGAAGATCTTGTCCTTCTTGATCGGTCCGCCAATCGATCCGCCTAAACGATTCTTGAGTCCGGCGGGAACCGTGCCCGGCGCTTCCGAGAACGGATCGCGAGCATAGTTGGCGTTGCCGGTGCGGAAGTCATAGGCGCTGCCGTGGAAACTGTTGGTGCCTGACCGGGTTTGCGCAGTAACAACCGCGGAAACGGCCTTGCCCAGTTCGGCGTCGAAGTTTTGCGTGGTGATCTTAGTTTCGGTTACCGCGTCCATCGCGGGATTGATGACGATAATGCCGAGGATAGGATCCTGGTTATCTGTGCCGTCGAGCTCGAATGCCGTGCCGCCGAAGGCCTGACCGTCAACCTGAATCTGTTTGGAGCCCTGAGGATTTTCGTCGGCCGCGTGAGACCACCCAAGTAGCTGGGCGCCCGGGAGCAGGAGTTGGAGGTTGGTGAAGTTCTGATCGCCTACAGGAAGGCTCGAGATCTGCTGCTGGTCGAATACTGTTGAAACGTCCGCGCGATCTGTCTTCAACTCCGGCTGTTGATCGGCGTTGACTTCAACCGTTTCTGTGCTGCCGCCCACGTCCATGGTTGGATCGATGCGGGGCGCTGCGTCAGCCTCGACGGAGATGCCTTTGGTTTCAAATGACTTGAATCCCTTGGCTGTGACCTTGAGGTCATAGACGTCGGGAATGAGATGGGGAACGCTGTAGTCGCCCGCCCCGTTAGATGTGGCGGTCACGACGGTGCCTTTAGACACATCTGTAACCGTGACTGTGGCGCCGGGAACAGCCGCCCCGCTCTTGTCCGTCACAGTGCCGAAAATCGATCCGTAAACCGATTGGGCCCTCGCCGGTGCGTAAAGCAGCAAACCCGCAGAGGCCAAAACGGCCAGCGCCAAGGCTGTGCGAAAAATCTTATTCATGCGGTCTCCTGAAAGGTGAATCTGTTTTTTTTGTGTGAACTTGTGTTGTAATCCGACGGCAGGTTGACTCAACAGGCCGCCATTCAAGGCTCGCCTGCCACGTTGGCAGGTTTGCTAAAGGCCGAAGAGTGTGTCTTCCGAAATAAAATTAGGCGGAAGTGAAAAGGACAATCCTCGGAGCAAATCGAAACGATAGCCAAACCAATAGCCGCCTGTCAACGTCCAAATTCGAAAGCAGGGGCGCCAGAGAGGCTCACACGACATGTCCCGTAAGGGGAAACGATTACTATAACTTCGGCCAAAATGCCTCCTCTTTTTAAGCAGTCATAATCAGCCCCGACCGACCGACGAGAATAAAGCGATTTACCCCGTGTAGTCGTACCGACGGAAGCGCCTGCGAGTGGCTTAGGCTCGTATACATTGAATACGTTTCCATCGTACGCGCCTATCAGGCATCAAACGGAGCAACATTGACCAACCTCCTGCCCCATTTTTTGATCCCGTTGTGGAGTCGGGTCCCAAATCAACGGCGAATACACTTTTGGACGTCGCCACGGATTGCCGCTTCCATAGCGCGGGCCCGGTCGTCATCGGGAGCAAACTCGAGCAGGCGATTCAAGGTGCGCAGTGCCGCTTCCCGCTCCCCAACGCCGCATTCCACCACCGCCAGGTTCATGCCCGCGCCCAGTTCAACCGGATCGTGCTCGAAGACGCTGGTCCACAACTTCTCTGCTTCGTTATAGCGATGCCGCTGCGCTTCAATCAGGGCCAGGTTTCCGCCGGCAAGTGCGCTGAATGGGTCGGCTTCCAGTGCCCGGCGGTATTCGACAGTTGCGTCGTCAACCCGGCCGTTCATTTGATCCAGAAACCCCAGTTGCGAGTGAAGTTCGTGATCGTGTTGAGCGCCATCCGACTCCTTCTCGGCTTGCAGCAACAGTTCTTCGGCCCGATTCGCCGCGGCGTGGTCACCCCGGGCTGCCATCTGGGCGTAAGCCACGCCGAGATCCCGATCGCCGACCGACGCGCCTCCCACCACTTCAAGCACACCGGTGGAGACCAGTGGCAGCTTCACCTGAGTGACTCTCCGTTGAATCCAATGGTCAGTCACCTGCTCGTGGGCAATGTCGTTGGAAGGCGGTCGCGCCATGTGGCAAGACGTACAGTCGGGGTTCTCGCGGTGGTGATTTGCTTCCAAAGCGGCATGGCACTGAAGGCACCGCTGACGGAAATACGCGACCCTTTCCGCTGGAGCCGGCGAACCGTGAGGATCGTGGCAAGTCGTACAGGTCAACCGGTCGCCGGACTTTTGCTTGCACTCGCTCCGGAGCAACGCTTCCCACTGGCTCGTCGCCCGTCCCCCTGAACCCCGCTCCCCACGATAGTTGAAGAACAAGGCGAAGTCAGACAAATTATCTCCGGGTTTAAAATTCCCCAATTCCTTACCCATTCGAACTACCGCAACCTGGCCCTCCAAATGGCAGTTCAGGCAGACCGAATCCCGGCGGGCGGGTTCAATGTGATCAATGTCCATCAGGTGTACTTTGCCGGCCGAGGCGATATGCGCCGAAGCGTTCCCGTGGCAGGCCACACAACGAATTCCGCCATCGGCAATTGGAGGTCCTGCATAGTGGTTGCGTGCGTCCGGTTCGGCCGCGGCCACTCCCGACGCATGACAATGCAGGCATCCCGGATCGACTGGCAACGCCAACGGCGCTTCGCCGGCTTCAAGGTAGTTCGGCGCCATATCCCAGATCTTCTTTTTGGCATACCAGTTGATGGGCGACTCAAACCAGTAGCCTTGCCGCTCAAAGAGATAGGTGCGGCCTCGTTTGCCTGAGCCGAGAAAGTATTTGAGTTCCAGCCGTCCCTTGAGTTCGCGGCTGGGGTCGTCACGCTCGTAGTTCAGCCAGACCTGGGAACCTTGCTCATATATCTGGTAGTGAACTCCGGAAGCGCCATGACGAAAGTCGGCAGGAAGAATACCTTCAGATGCCGGTCCGCTGGCGTTGGCCATCGGGGTTTTGCGATACCGCTCGTAGATTTCGCGGTGGCAGGACGCACAGGCTGCATCTGGAATGAGCTCAGGAGCGGTTTCGCGGGCGCGAACAGGTACTCCGTTTCGTACGACGGTCCATCCTGACAATAGACACAATACTGCCAACCCGAATGCACGGATACCAAACAGAACTCCATCCCCACTAGTCATCGCTGCCGCATTCTAACCCTATTTTAGGTGAGGACGAGAAGAGGCTGGGAAACTTATCGTCCTAAGAGCGCCTTCCAGAACGCGCTTGCGTGAACTCAACACGGCGCGGAGAAATTTTGATAGCCTGCGCGTTCATCCCAAGCCGCGTTCGGGAACTGGGCGGCCAGCCTCTTCGTAAGAGATGGCAATATGGACGCGCATTTCAGTTGGCAATGGGTGCAGGCACACGTCGGGCAAAGCATGGAAGGCTGGCGCGCGAGCGCAGGCGAGTCACTGGCGGCCGCCGCTCACTACGACCCGAATGAGCAAAAACAACGGGAAGCTGCCTATGACCGGGAAATGCGCGCTGTGGAGTGCGAATTACGCGACGCTCCTCGCTCTGGACGGCAACGCGCAGAAGTTCAGGACCGCATCATCGCGTCGTTCGCACGCTTCTCCGCGACAGCGCTCAGTCTTGAACCGGAGGCGGTGCGACTCCTGACTCAGGATTTCTTGCCATCCGGCCGCCAGCTCGCCCAATGGGCAACGCGCTTCGATCCCAGCTTAAGCAAGCCCGACATGATCCAGGCGTGTCGCAACGCCTGGACCGCTTGCGGCTTGCAGCATTTACTCGGCGCACAAGCTGAAATCACTTCTTCGATTCTCGGTTACAGCCTGCTCTATCCCTACAGCGACAACTATCTGGACCGGCCGGATCTTTCCAATGAGAAGAAACTCCGCTTCAGCGAGCGTTTCGAAATGCGTCTGCGAGGCGAAAAGCTTTCCGCGGAAAACCCGCGTGAATTCGCCATCTGGACAATGGTTCGACTTATCGAACAGCAATATCCCCGCCTGAGCTTTCCGGATGTCTTCGATTGCATGCTGGCTATTCATCACGCACAAGTACTCAGTCTGGCTCAGCTCAAAAGCCGTTTTCCGCGCAGCGACGATGAGATCCTGCGCATCAGTTGCGCCAAAGGCGGCACCTCAGTTCTAGCCGATGCGTGTCTCATTCGAGGTTCGATCAACCAGCAAGAAACCCGCTTGGCTTTTGAGTGGGGAGTGCTACTTCAATTGGGAGACGATCTGCAAGACGTTCGCGACGATCTGCAGCGCGGTTGCGTTACTTTATTCACGCGAAAGGCTGCAAATGGCACGCCACTCGACTCGCTCGTGATTCAGCTGCTTAACTACACCAGCCAGGTTGCAGACCGGATTGATGCCTCTTCGCATGGCAGCGATGCGCTTAAGAAGCTGCTGCGAATGAGTTGGAATTCCCTCATCCACATGGCCGTCGCAGACGCTTACGATTTCTTTTCGCCCGCATTCGTGTCCGAGTTGGAACGCCGCTCGCCATTCCGTTTTGAATTTCTCCGGGCCCGCAACAAGAAGCTGGCGCGGCGGCGCGGTCTCTATTCAAAGCTCTTCGATGTCCTTCTAGAGCAGCGCGAACGGGAAGAGTTTAGAGTGGCTCTGCCTGACTATCGATTGAAGACGCTGCGTAAAGCTGAACTCGCCTTAAGCTAGTCTGCCTGGGTGGTTTGACCTGTTAGCTCTGCAGTACGTCCGCGCTAGGCCTTTTTCTTCGCCGCTACGAGAGCCTCGGCCTTGAGAATCTTGCCGCCCTCTTGAATGACGTAGAGCTTATTAATATCAAGATCCTTCAATGTATCGATCATGCCCGATGGCCAGTGAATCTCCACTAAGTCCACCTTCTTTGCATCGCCCAAACCAAAGTGAATGCGCAAATCGCTCGCAGAGTAATAGCCGTTGCATGAACGGACCTCTTCAATCTGCGTCAAAGGAGCGCCGGCCTTGGTGTTCGCAGCTGTGGCCTGTGCATCTTTACCTGCAGGATTGTTCAGAGTGGTTCCGGTCTGCGCCACGACTTTAATGCGCGCTCCGATCCCCGTTCGATTGCTCTTCGTTCCAACCGTGCGGATTTTAATCCAGCTTCGATTCAATGTTGAGTCGCAGCGAAGTAATTGCGGAACAGCATTGACACAATTCACTACAGCATCGAGGTCGCCGTCATTATCGTAGTCTCCGATTGCGAAACCGCGTGCCTTGACAGCCGCCGTGATACCGCTGCCGCCGGTCAAGCTCACATCCTCGAATTGCCCATTGCGCAAATTGCGGTAAAGATATTTGCGCTCGGCGTACGCTGCGTCAACCTGCGTCCCATCCACCTCGGGATACACGTGCCCGTTGGCAACGAGTATGTCGAGCCAGCCGTCATTATCGATGTCAACAAAGCTCACGCCCCAACCCAGCAGACGGGTGTTGATGCCCAGGCCCGCCTGGTACGTACGATCGTCGAATGAACCATCGCCAAGATTCATATAAAGCGAGTCAGTGTCACCCGCGAAATTAGTCTTGACGATATCGAGTAATCCATCGCGGTTGTAGTCGCCAATCGAAACACCCATACCCGCTTGCGGCTTGCCATCGGGTGAATAGGCCACACCGGCCTCAATCGCCTGGTCCTTGAATGTACCGTCTTTCTGGTTTTGATAAAAGGTAGCCGAAGTCGAGTCGTTGGCCACGTAGATATCAGGCCAGCCGTCGTTATCCAAGTCAGCCACGCCGCAGCTAAGTGCGTACGTTCCAAGCGTTCCCCACATGCCCGCCTTTTCGCTCACGTCGGTAAATGTGCCATCGCCGTTGTTGCGATAAAGAAGGTTTTTGCCCCCGTCCAAGCCGGGAGGCCCGCATGCTACCTGGATACCTTTATAAGTACAATTCGCATCTTCGGGCAGGGGAGCGGTCTTTATATCGAAGTCGATATAGTTGCCCACGAACAAATCGAGACGCCCGTCTTTGTCGTAGTCCAAAAAGCTGCAGCCCGAGTTCCAGCGCAGACGGTCCTGCAGCAGTCCCGCTTCCTTCGTAACATCAGTAAACGTGCTATTGCCATTGTTGCGGAACAATGCATTCTGACCGTAGTAACTGACAAACAAGTCGTTCCAACCATCGTTGTTGTAGTCGCCCACGCTGCAGGCCTGTCCCCAGCCCGAACGCGCCAATCCCGCTTTCAGCGTTACATCGGTAAACGTGCCGTCGCGGTTGTTCTTGAACAGGTGGCATACCGGCTCGTGGCCTTTGGGAAAGCCTTCGAGCCTCCACCCGTTGACTAGGAAGATATCGACCCAATCGTCCTGGTCGTAGTCGAAAAACGCCGCGCCGCACCCCGTGGTTTCAAGTAGATATTTGTTGCGGTGTTCGCCTCCAAAAATCGTCTCGACATTCAAGCCGGCTTCTTTGCCGACGTCCACAAACTGCACGCCGAGCGGCGTACCGCTGACAGGCGACTGCAGGCCCTTGGGTGCAGCTCGGACCGGCGCTTCGTACGCCTGGCGCGCGCCGCTTGCAGGCTTCTGCGGCGTTTGACCCCACATCGGCCTCGCAAGCCCTAGCACATCTTCAAGCGGCAAAACCAGTGCGGTCCTCGACAACGACTTTAGAAACCCTCGACGGCTCAAAGGCAAAGCTAATTTCTCCAAAGGGGATTCTGCGCTCTGTCACGCAATGTTCCCCCGAAGATCGAGTATAGCGGGGCTCGCTCGATCCGGTCGCGACATCATCCGCCGTGGCCATCGTTCGCACACTCTCAATCGGATCAAGCTTCGGAGCCGCCTCACATATGCGATTCACGTAAACGCAAAGCGGCCCGGCCGAAGCCGAGCCACTGAGTCGAAGTGATGATGTGCTAGCAGCTAAAGGGTAGTAGCTAGTATAGTGACCGCATATAAAGGTAATCAACATAGATACTTGTTGGCGGCCATTTCAGGCTGTATCGCTGAAGTATGAGCAGAGGCAAGCGACTTGAGATTGAGTTGAAGCCACGAGATCG
>ODAK010003782.1_pt1 | contig 15640 bp, 13 predicted proteins | sample 1539591 | NCBI WGS metagenome assembly ODAK01 (sample SAMEA3539303, study PRJEB22396) | soil metagenome | biome: tundra; feature: field; material: soil | place: USA | collected 2010-05 | depth 0.15 m | reverse complement strand
GAACGGCTCGCGCACGGCGCGGTAAAAGGCGGCCACGGGGATGCGCACCAGCAGGATGACAGCGCCGAGCACCAGCACGACGAACAGCACTTGCGCGGCGTACATGGTGAGGATGAGCTTGCCCAGTCCGAACAGCACGCCGAAACCCTTGCTGCCCACGGTGACCGCGATGGCGGCGCCCACGCCCAATGGCGCCAGGTACATCACGTAGCGCGTGTAGCGGAACATGACTTCGGCCAGCGATTCGCAGAAGGCCACCACGGGCTTGGCTTTAGCTCCGATGGCCGCGCAAGCGGCGCCGAACAAAAACGAGAAGACCACGATTTCGAGCACGTCGCCGCGGGCCATGGCGTCGACGATGCTGGCCGGGAACACGTGCTCGACGATGGATCCGGCCGCAGGCTGCTGTTGCGGCAGAGCGGCTTCGGCGGAAGTCTGCGCCAGCTTCATGCCCGCGCCGGGGCGCACCAGGTTGACGGCCGCCAGTCCCAAAAACAGCGCGAAGGTGGTGACGATTTCGAAGTAGACGATGGCTTTCAGGCCGATGCGGCCCATGCGTTTGAGGTCGCCGCCGCCGGCAATGCCGAAGACCAGCGTGCCGAAAATCAGGGGCGCGATGATGGAGCGGATGAGCCGCAGAAAGATGGCGCTGACGGGGCCGAGTTGCCGCGCCACACCGGGCGCGAACGCGCCCACAGCTATGCCGGCTGCCATGCCGATGAAGATCCAGGCGGTGAGCGACAGGCGCTTCAACGCTCGCCCCACTTCAACTTTTGGCGCAGCACATCGAAGAACATCATGCGCGGCGGGCGGATGAGGTGCAGCGCGTACTGGGAGCTGCGGCAGACCACGGAATCGTCTTTTTTGAGCGGCTCGCCGATCTGTCCGTCGATGGTGAGGTAGACGGAAGCGTCCTCGCCGCGGCAGCGGACCTCGACCTCGCTGGTTTCGGCCACCAGCACCGGGCGGTAAGTCAGCATGTGCGGGCAGATGGGCGTGAGGCAGATAGTGGGCACGGACGGGAAGATGATGGGGCCGCCGGCGGAAAGCGAATAGGCCGTCGATCCAGTGGGAGTGGAGACGATCAGCCCGTCGGCTTTGTACGCGCAGACGAACTGCCGGTCGACGTAGGTATCGAGGTCGATCATGCGGGCGATGGCGGCTTTGGTGAGGACCACGTCGTTGAGCGCTTCGTAGCGCGAGACGACCGTGTCCCCGCGGCGCACCTCGGCGTGCAGCAGCTTGCGGCGGCCGATGCGATGCTCGCCGCGGAGGGCGCGCTCCAGTTCGGGATACAACTCGTCGATAGTGATGGCGGTGAGGAAACCGAGGCCGCCCAGGTTGACGGCGAACAGGGGGATCTGGCGGTTGCCGATGGCGCGGGCGGCGGAGAGCAGCGTGCCGTCGCCGCCCAGTACGATCACCAGGTCGCAGCCTTCGGGCACTTCCTGGCGCTGGAGACCATCGGGACGCGCGGCGTAGACACCGGTGCGTTCGTCGTAGCGCACGCGGATGCCGCGCCCTTCGAGCCAGGCCAGCAGCTTGGGTACCACATCGGCCGCGGCAGGCACGGCGGGCTTGGAGATGATGCCTACGGTGCTAATGGGGCGCGCTTCGCGCGCCGGGGCCGGAGGCCGGGGGTCGGGGGCCGGGGTTGTGTCTCCGGCAGCTTTAATGGTGGGCATGCAGCAGGAACTCCCGGTTTCCTTTCGCGCCCAGAATGGGGCTTTCGATGAGAGCCGTTTCGAATCCTAACTGCCGCACCGCATCGTCCACGCGGCGGCAGGCGGCTTGGTGCAACTCCGGTTCGCGCACGATCCCACCCTTGCCCACTTGTCCCTTGCCAACCTCGAACTGGGGCTTGACAAGTATAACCATTTCGCCGGCCGGTTGTAACAACGGCGCGACGGCGGGCAGGATCAGGGTCGCCGAAATGAAGCTGACATCGCAGACGGCCAGATCGATGGGCTCGCCCAGATCTTCGGGGCGCAGGTAGCGTGCGTTGAGTTTTTCGTGCACCACGACGCGCGGATCGTTGCGAATCTTCCAATCAAGCTGGCCGGCGCCGACGTCCACGGCATGCACGCGCGCCGCGCCGCGCTGCAGCAGGCAATCGGTGAAGCCGCCGGTGGATGCGCCGATATCGAGGCAGATGCGACTCGCGACGCGGATGCCGAAATGCGCGATGGCGGCGGCGAGCTTCAGGCCCCCGCGGCTGACGAAGGGCGGCTGCTCCAGCACTTCGATGCGGCTTTCGGCATCCACCGGCTGGCCTGGTTTTGCGGCCTTGCGCCCATCCACCAGAACCGCACCCGCCATGATGAGCGCCTGCGCTTTTTCGCGGGTGGGGGCCAGACCGCGCTCCACCAGCAGACGGTCGAGACGCGGCTTCATGACTTGCGATGGACGATCAGATCGGCCAGTTCGTGCAGGTGTTCGGCGCGCGCGCCGAATGGAGCAAGGGTTTCGTGGGCGCGCCGGCACTCGGTGCCGGCCATGCGCCGCGATTCTTCGAGGCCATAGACGGCTGGGAAGGTGATCTTGTGTTGCTGGGCGTCTTTGCCCGCGGTCTTGCCGAGCGCTTCGGAGGATTCCTCCACGTCGAGGATGTCGTCCACGATTTGAAAGGCCAGGCCGATGTGCTCGCCGTAGCAGGAGAGCGCCTGGTAGTGCGGGTCGCTGGCGCCCGCGCAGATGGCGCCCAGGCGCAAGCTGGCGCGCAGCAGAGCGCCGGTCTTGGCGCGATGGATGGATTCGAGCAACTGGGCGCTGGGGGGCTGGCCTTCGCCCTCCAGATCGGCCACCTGGCCGGCGATCATGCCGCCGACGGTGCCGGCGGCGGTGGCCAGTTCGGCGATCATGCGGGACTTGCGATCGGCGGGGATGGCGGGCGTTGTGTCGATGGCGGCCAGGACTTCGAAGGCCAACGTCAGCAGGGAGTCGCCCGCCAGAATGGCCATGGCTTCGCCGAAGACCTTGTGGGAGGTGAGCTTGCCGCGCCGATAATCGTCGTTATCGAGGGCCGGAAGATCGTCGTGGATGAGCGAATAGGTATGGATGAATTCCAGCGAGCAGGCGGCGGTGAGGTGGGCGGCGCCGGGCTCTTCCCCGGAGGCGCGGGCGGCTTCCAGGCAGAGAATGGGGCGGATGCGCTTGCCGCCGGCAAACAGGCTGTAGCGCATGGCGCGGTGGATGGTTTCGGGGGGCTGCGTTTCCGGCGGAGCCAGGCGATCGAGGTGGGCATCGACCAGTTTCTGCTGCTGGGCGAGGTAGTCGCGAAGGTTCATGCTTTCTCGGGACGATAAGGCTCGGCCTGGATCTTGCCTTCCTTGCGGATCAGCATTTCCACGCGGGTTTCGGCCTCTTCCAATTGCTTGCGGCAGGTGTCGCTGAGGCGCATGCCTTTTTCGAAGAGTTCCAGGGAGCGTTCCAGAGGGAGATCGCCGGCCTCCAGTTCCTTGACGACCTTTTCCAATTCGTCGAGGCAGGCCTCGAAAGGGAGGACGGGAGCGGGTGGTGCGCTGGAATCGGCCACGCAACCATTGTAACCAGTGGCCGGCGGCACAACCACCAGCCACGGCGGGCGTAGCCGGCCCGCGGGCCGTGTTATATTCGCGTGCAATGTTTCGATTTGCTCTGCTGTTTTGCGCGGCTGCGGCGGCGGCTCAAACTACCAAACCGCCGCTGACCTTGGACGAGTTTTTCAATGCAGTGGATATACGCAGCGTGCGGATATCGCCGGATGGGCATGCCGTAGCGATTGAAACGGCGCGGGCGGATTGGGAGGCCAATCGCTTCCGGAACGATTTGTGGCTGTATCGCGACGATGGGCGCGGGTCGCTGGTGCAACTCACGCGGTCGGGGCATGACCACGATCCGGAGTGGTCGCCGGATGGAAGCTGGATCGCGTTTCTGTCCGATCGCGACAGCGGCGCGGCCGGCGAGAAAGCGGCCGATAAAGCGGCCGATAAAGAGGATGAACCCGAGAAGAGCGGGAAGCCGGACCAGGTCTGGGTGATCGCGCTGAACGGGGGCGAGGCTTTGGCGGTGACGCACGGCGAGGAGAAAGTGCACGCGTTTGCGTGGTCGGCCGATTCGCGGCAAATCTATTTTGCCACGCGCACGCCGTGGAGCAAGGAGCGGCAAGAGGCCTATAAGAAGGACTGGAAAGACGTGGTCGAGTTCCGCGAATCGGAGCGCGGCGATGCCATCGCGCGGGTGGACATCTCGACCGGCGCGGTGAAGCCGATTGCGGCGACGTCCTGGCGCGTGAAGCAAATGGAAGCCTCGTCGCATGGAACGACCCTCGCGTTTCTCACGGATTCCATCTCCGAGCGGCAGGAGACTATGGAGGCGTACGGCATTTACCTGGTGAATGCGGAGGGCGGGCAGCCGCGCAAGCTGGTCGAGCGCCCGGCAGTGCTCGACAGCATGCATTGGACACCGGACTGCCGGCATATCTTCTTCTCGTTTCTGAACGGGTCGGTGGAGGGGAGTTATCAGGATGCGCAGCCGCGGGTGTATTGGGTGGATGCGGTAGCCTCCAGCGCGCGCCTTACGCGCTGGTCGAAGTTTCCGGGAGCGGTCACCGGGTACTCGGTAACGCAGGAGGGCGGCCTGATGGTCACCGGACGCATGGGCACCGAGGTGCAAGTTTATCGCGAGGAGCCGCACGTGTTCGTGAAGCAGCCGGGACGGCCGGGCACGTACGAGCGCATCTCGGCGGCGGCGCACGCCACGAAGGTGGCGTTTGTCCACTCGACCCTGACCGAGCCGCCGGAGGTTTATATCGGGGAAGGCGTGCCGGATGCGCGCCCGATTACGTCGTTCAACCGGCTGTTCACCCAACGCGCTCTGCCGGAGGGGCAGCCTTACCGCTGGACCGCGGACGATGGCGTGACGGTGGAAGGCATGCTGATCTATCCGCCCGGAAAGCTGGGCGAGAAGAATTTGCGGATGCTGACGCTGATCCATGGCGGGCCGGGAGATGCCGACGGCAACCACTTCGAGGCCGACTGGTATCAGTGGGGATCGCTGGCGGCGACCGAGGGGTGGCTGGTGTTCGAACCCAACTATCGCGGATCGGTGGGCTATGGCGACCAGTTCACGCTGGGAATTATTCCGAACATTGTTTCAAAACCGGGCAAGGACATTCTGGAAGGCGTGGAGGCGCTGGTGAAAGACGGCATCGCCGATCCGGACAACCTGACTATCGGCGGCTATAGCTATGGCGGGTACATGACTAACTGGCTGATCACGCAGACTACACGGTTCAGGGCGGCGGTTACCGGCGCGGGCGCGGTGGAACACGTCGCCAACTGGGGCAACGACGACACCACTTACGACGACGCTTACTTCCTGGGCGGTCTGCCGTGGGACATGATGAAGAACTACAACGACGAGGCGGCCATCTGGCAGATGAATAAGGTGAAGACTCCGACACATATTGTGGCCGGCGCGGAGGATATAAGGGTGCATGTGGGCGAGCAGTATCTTCTGGAGCGCGCGCTGCACGCGCAGGGCGTGCCGGTGAAGCTATTGATCTTTCCAGGCGAGGGTCATGAGTTGGATAAGAATCCGTGGCACGGAAAGATCAAGGTGCGCGAGGAGTTGAAGTGGCTGGAGCGGTGGGCCCGTTAGTGGGGCAGGCCCCCGGCCTGCGGCGGCCTCTTAGGCCGCCCGACGGGAAGCGCCTACCCCTTCCCCACCTTCCCAGCCCGGTAATGTAAAGGCAGCGGCCGTCCAACAGGGTTTGGCGCTACCAAAGATCCACCGGATCTACTAACTCCACACGATGACGGTTTACTTTTCCTCTTTGTGCAGAAGCAGCGTACCAGCATCAACTACATGCGCCTCACAGCATTCAAAGATCCGATTCAGAGATGAAAAGCCAGCCTTCTCAGCTTGGAGCAGACAAGCCCCGGGGTGGCATGTTAGGAAAAGTAAACTTGCCGTGGCTATCTGTCATGATAACCCTACCGCAGAACGTTACTTTGGCATTCGCTACCGGACCAGTTGCTAGATCGAACACCGTGCCCGAAACATCACCACTTACGAGTTTACGTTGATTATCCGCTGGAAGTGATGGTGCGCCCTTTGGAGCGGAAGCGCACTCGCTTTGGATAGCGCGGTCGGGATCGGCCAACAAGCGCATTCTTACAAACAAAAGCAGGTTTGTGCATGCGGCGCTGGGGCTACCCGTCTTGATTGCTTCTAAGATGAGGTTCGATTGTGACCTAAGACGCTCAACCTGCTGCGAGTTTTGATTGTTAACGCGGGCTACAACAACACTACCGATCAAGCCCACCGCGGCGGCGAACAGACCGATGACCGTCGGATTCAACCACCGCGAGCGCCGGAGATCCTCCTCCCTTGTCGCTACTTCGCGCTCTTTCGCCGCTACCTCCCGTTCCTTGAGATCCAGTTCCCACCGCCTAGCGGTAGACTCTTCTTCGAGCTTCCGCTCATCGAACGGCGTCGAGTTTGGTACCTCCGTTGGCTGGGTGGGAGGAATCATTGGTAAAGTATATACCGAATCGCGTGGCTGCCACCCGCTGGAGGTAGATGGTGGGCAAGTAGGCAGGTAGTCGGTTGCGGCATAGACGAAGTGGGTTACCTTTGGAGTTGTGACTCCCCGCGCAACTCCGCGCCTCGCGCTCGCCCTCGCCCTGCTGTCGCTCCCCCCGTCCGTCGCACCTCAAACCGAGGACACAGCGGAAGCGCACCTGGGCATGGGCTATGACGCCCTCCGCGAAGACCGCTACGACGCAGCCGTCACCGAATTCCGCGCCGCTCTGCGCCTCGACTCCTCACTGGTCATGCGCGCCCGATTTCCCCTGGCCGTCGCCTTCTTCGAACTGAAGCAATCCACCGAAGCGCGCCGCGAATTCGAAGCCGTGCGTCGTGAAGTGGGAGAGCATCCCAACGTCTCGTATTACCTCGGTCGCCTGGACCTGCTGGACCAGAACTTCGCGGGCGCAGTGCGCAATCTGACTAACGCCATCGCCAAGCCGCCTTTCCCGGATACGGCTTACTATCTGGGCTTGGCGTACTTCAAGCAAGGCGACCTGGCGGCGGCCGGGAAGTGGCTGCAGCAAGCCGCGCAAGCGAACCCGAGGGATAGTCTGGCGCGGTATCAACTGGCGATGGTGTATCGGAACCAGGGTCGCGAAGACGAAGCCAAGAAAGCCTTCGCGGAATCGGCGGAACTGCGCCGGCGCGACACCGATGAGAGCGCGCTCCGCACTGAATGCGCGCAAAAGCTGGACATCGGTCCGCGCGCCGAAGCCCGCGCGTTTTGCCAGCGGTTGTACGATCCGGATGACGCCGAGCGGCTGACCGCGCTGGGCACCATCTACGGCCAGCACGGCGACCTGGAGGCCGCTATGGAGCCGTTGCGCCGCGCGGCTGAGCTAGCCCCTGAAAGGCCGCAGATGCAGTACAACCTGGCGTTCACCTACTATCGAATGGGCCGCTTTGAGGAGGCGCGCGCCCCCATCGCCAAAGCCGTCGAGCGGTGGCCGGACATCTTCCAATTGAACTTCCTCTATGGCGCGGTGCTCGCGAAGCTCGGTGAAGATCTGCCTGCTTACCAGGCTCTCAGCCGCGCGCACGAACTCAACCGGCAGGATGCCGGAGCCGCGGATCTGCTCTACCGTACCGCGTTCGTCTTGGCGCGGAAAAGCCTGGCCGCCCGCCAGTATCCCGATGCGCTGCGCTACTTCGGCCAAGCGGCGAAACTGCGGCTAGGCGATCCGGAGCCACATAAGGGCATGGCCGAAGTCTACACACTGACCGGCCATCCCGCCGAGGCAGCCGCGGAACAGCGGTTGGCAAGCGAAGCGCCTGCCGGTCACAAGTCTCAACAATAGATTCCCCCCACATTTCACGGCATCCACCACCTTCTTTAGATCCAATGACTTGGGCTTTGATCGTCCAGGTAGGACAGGCCTCCCAGCCGTAGGCCGCGCAGGCCGCGCCCCCAGGTTGACTTCGCCGCGCGCCTTACGGATACTGTCAGCAGACTCTTGCTTATGCGCAAACTCGTCCAAGTAGAAGATGCCAAGTCGCTTCTGGAAGTCGCCAAGAATTGGGGCGTCTGGAAATGGCTCATGGAAAAGAAAAGGGTGCGGCAGACGGCCGACATAGCCTGGGAAGCCTTCGACGAACTGGAAAAGGACGTCAAGAGCGCCTGGAACGACGACCTGCAAAAGGCCTACGCCGAGCTGGCGGCGGAATCGGCGCTAACCGATGGTGGCGCGCCCGCGAAGCGAAAATACGAGAAGGCCAAAAAAGAGGCCGCGGACGTCGATCCCAAGATCAAGGCCGTGGCGCAGAAGCTGAAGGAGACCGATGACGAGGCCTACCGCGTCAGGATGGAAGCGGAGCGGATGTTCGACGAAGCCGAAAGGCGATTGAGCACCAGCATGGCGCGGGAGGCCTCGCAGGTGGCCATTGACGCCTACAATCTGCGCGAAAAGGCCGTCCGCAAGGCCGAGACCGCGGCCCGCGCCAAGTAGGCCCCCGCGCTGCCGCCATCTTGCCCCATCTTGGGCAAGGTTGGCCCTTAAACTGCACATCCTCGCGTGCAATCTCAGCAAACAAGGGTTTTGAGTGGGACCGTTCCAGTTCGCAGGGCCGTAGGTCTGCCCGCTCAACCGCTGCAAGCTGCTGATGATGCGTGATTTTAGCCCCATCAGGGGGTGGGGAGAGGGAGTTGAGGGGCATGATGATATCGAGCTACCAAATGCAGGTGGGTGAGGGCACCCAGTTTGACGCACCCTTGCACGCGGCGGATCCGGACGTGAGCGTAGCGCTGGGGATTTCACTGGACGATGATGCTGTGGGTTTCGAGCAGCCCGCGGCCCTCGAGGAACCCGCCCCGTCCTTCCCGGATCGCGACGATTCGGTAAGGCGTTACCTGCGCGAAATCGGCTCGGTTCCTCTGCTCACGCGCGCCCAGGAGGTTGAACTTGCCCGCCGCATGGAGCGCGGCAAGATTCGCCGCGAAAGGGCCATCAGCCGATCCGCGCTGGTTCAACAACGGGTGGTGGAACTACTGGCCCAAATCGGGGCTGGCGTGGTGGAACTGGACGGGTTGATCGAGCGCGGCGACGTGGAGGATGGCAGCGCCGCCGACCGCCAACGCCGCGCCGGATTCACCGCTCACTTTGCCCGCGTGAAGCGCCAATACGCCAAACTGCGGCAGATCGAACAATGGCTGGCGGTGGCGCCCGCCGGCGATCGCGCGTTGCGCCACCAGTTGTCGGGCCGGCTCAAGCGGGCCAGAGTCACCGTGGCGCAGCACATCCGCCAGATCCCCTTTCGTCCCGATCAATGGAGCGAGTTCACCAATGAGCTGGAACGGCGCGCATCGGAATTGGAGCGGCTCGACCGTGAACTGAAGCACATCGAGCCGGCGTCCGGGCGCGATGCCCAGGTCTGCGCGCGAGTGCTGCGCGGTGAGATTCGAAAGCTCGAAACCGTCGCCGGCGCCACGCACGCCGAGTTACAATCCACGTTGCGGAGGATCCGCCATGGCGAGCGGGAAGCGCAACAAGCCAAGGCCGATTTGGTGAACGCGAATCTTCGCCTGGTGGTCTCGGTGGCCAAGCGCTATATGAACAGAGGGCTGCACCTGCTCGACCTGGTGCAGGAAGGCAGCCTGGGTCTGATGCGGGCGGCTGAAAAGTTCGACTACAGCCGCGGATTCAAGTTCTCCACCTATGCCACCTGGTGGGTGATGCAGTCTGTCTCGCGAGCCCTCGGCGAGCAGGCCCGCACCATCCGGATTCCCATCCACATGAACGATCAGCTCAACAAGTTCTTCCGCGCTTCCCGGCAACTGGAGCGGGAGTTGGGCCGGCCGCCCGAGGACGCCGAGTTGGCCGCCCAGATGAAGACCACCGGCGACAAGGTCGGTAAGCTGAGAATCATTTCGCGCGAACCCATCTCATTGGATACGCCCATCGGCTCGGACGAGGTGTCCACGCTGGGCGAACTGATTGCGGATCGCGGGAGCGCTTCTCCGGCCGATTCGGTGCTTGCCTCCGAGGTGCAGGATGAGACTTCCGCCTTCCTGCAAACGCTGGTTCCGCGGGAAGAACAGGTGCTCCGGCTGCGCTTCGGTGTGGGTTGCGGGCGCGAGCATACCCTTGAGGAGATTGGCGCGGGCCTCGACGTCACGCGCGAGCGCGTGCGCCAGATCGAATTGAGAGCGCTGCGCAAACTGCGCCGGCCGGAGAGCGTCCGCCGCCTGCGTAGCCTGCTGACGTAAGGTGGTCAGTGCGCCTCCTTCGCCGGCCCGATGCACCGCGACGATGTCCCCATGCGCACCGGCGCTTGGCCTTCATAGACGGTGACCCGCGTGGCCTCCAGCTTACCGCCGGGGAGTTTCAAGCCGATAACGAAGACGTCGCGGCCAGCTTTCAGGTCCTCTGCCAGGCTGTCGGCCCACGTCGTGCCGGAATCGTAAACGATCTCGCGCCATCCGCGGCGGTAGCCTGAATCAGGCGCCGCGTTATAGTTCTCGTCCACCTGGAATCCATCGCGGCCAACTCGCGTGATGCGGCCTTCCACTTTGTCGATGTTCGCCGAGAGGTCAATCACCACCGCGCGCGATTGAGCGTCGTTCCGGTAGGCTATTGCGACCTCGTCGCCGGGCCGGAGCACGGAGAAATCGTGATAATCCTTACCACGCCAAATCGCGCTGGCAGCGTCGGAATAGAGGACGTGAGTTCCGTCATCGTCCCCCACCTCAATCCTGTCGCCCGATACGGCAATCAATTGCCCGATGATGACCTGCCGTGGCGGCGCCGGCGGCTTCTGAGCTATCAACAGACCGGTTGCGGCGAACGCCAAAATGAATGTCCGCATCTCACTTTCCTTGTTACCAACATACACCTGCTGGCGCGTGATCAACCGGGTGTGGAAGCAGGGCGGACTCCCTGGTCCGCGGCCGCCCCGGGGCACCCCCTCCGGATCATCGGCCTGTCCGCCGGTGCTATGCTGATTATAGGTTCGGCTTCCAATGCAAATCATGCGCGGGATGGCACTGCTGGTTATCGCCAGCCATGCCGCCCTATCCATCCCTGTATGGGCCGCTGGCGCGCCTGCGCCGGGCGTCCCTAACTTTCACCAGGTGAACGAGCGCATCTACCGTGGCGCGCAACCCAATGGCGAAGGTTGGGACAGCCTGGCCAAGCTGGGAGTCAAGACCGTCATCGACCTGCGCCCGGAAAGCGAGCATTCCTGCAAGGCGGAAAAGGGGGCGGTGGAGGCGGCCGGAATGCATTATGTCAACCTGCCGCTCAGCGGCGTCCATGCGCCATCCGATAAGCAGATCTCGAAGGCGCTCAGTTTGGTGGACGACTCCGCGAGCCCCGTATTCATGCACTGCCGCCGGGGGGCGGACCGCACCGGCACAGTCATCGCCTGCTACCGCATCACACACGATGGCTGGACTAATCGGAGGGCCCTGCACGAAGCCGTGTCGTACGGAATGAGCTGGATCGAGTTTGGCATGCAACGCTACGTGCTGGCCTTCCATGCCGCCGGTGCCGCCAATGCGCCGCCCGCGCTGCCGCCCGCTCCGCCGCCCGCTCCGCCACAATCGCCACGCTAAACTGAAAAGAGTGGAAGAAGAGGTCCTCGGCAAGGCATACGATTCCCGGCTGATGCGCAGGCTGCTGGGATACATGCGCCCATACCGCGGCTACGTAGCGCTTTCGCTGGTCTTCCTGCTGTTGCAGTCGGTGCTGCAGGTGCTTGGTCCCCTGCTGACCAAGATCGCGGTGGACCGCTATCTTGCGCCCAATCCCGCGCGCATCCCCACGCCCATCGATCGGTATCTGCCGGCCGGCCCGTGGAATGGCCTGGCGGCTGTGGGCATGCTGTATCTGGGCGTGCTGCTGGGCACCTTCATTTTCGAATTCGCGCAAGTCTACCTGATGCAGTACACTGGCCAGCTTGCCATGTTCGATCTGCGTAAGCAGCTCATGGCGCACCTGCAGCAACTGGATCTCGCTTTCTTCGACCGCAACCCTGTGGGCCGGCTCGTCACGCGCGTCACCACCGACGTGGACGTGCTCAACGATCTGTTCGCTTCCGGCCTCGTGACCATCCTCGGCGACGTGCTGGTGCTGGGCTTCATCGTGGCCATCATGTTCAAACTGAGCCCCGGGCTGACCGCTCTGATGCTCGGCGTGATGCCGCTGGTGATCCTGGTGACCGCCATATTCCGGCGCAGCGTCACCCAGAGCTACCGGCGCATCCGCATCGCCATCGCCAAGATCAACTCCTACCTGCAGGAGCATGTCACCGGCATCGTGGTGCTGCAGCTCTTCAACCGGGAAGCCAAAAGCCGGCAGGAGTTCGACGGCGTCAATCGCGAGCACATGGACGCCTACAAGGACGCCATCCTGGCCTACGGCTGGTTCTACCCGGTGGTGGAGTTCCTGTCGATGCTGACGCTGGCAGGCATCCTGACCTATGGCGGCTTCCGCGTCCAGCGCGGCCTCCTCACACTCGGCGTAGTGGTGGCGTTCCTGCAGTACGGGCTGCGCTTCTTCCGCCCCATCCAGGACCTGAGCGAGAAGTACAACATCCTGCAAGGCGCCATGGCGTCGGCCGAACGCATCTTTAAGCTGCTGGACACTCAGGCCGGAATCCTGCCGCCGCCCAATCCGCGGCCGGCGCCGGTCTCGGCGCGCATCGAGTTCGATGGCGTGTGGTTCGCCTACAAGGACGAGGACTGGGTGCTGCGCGATGTGAGCTTCTCGGTCGAGCCTGGCGAAACCATCGCCGTGGTGGGCCATACCGGCGCGGGCAAGACCACCCTCATCAGCCTGCTGCTGCGCTTCTACGACGTGCAGAAAGGCGCCATCCGCGTGGGCGGCAGCGACGTGCGCCAACTCGATCCGCAGGAGCTGCGCCGCCAGTTCGGCGTGGTCTTGCAGGATCCTTACCTCTTTACAGGGACGCTCGAAGACAACATCCGGCTGGGCACGCCGGGTATCGGCCGCCAGGCCGTGGAGGAGGCCGCCGAACAGGTCAATTTGCTGGACTTCATCCATTCGCTGCCCGACGGATTCGACCATTCCATCCGCGAGCGCGGCAGCGGTCTCTCCACGGGCCAGAAGCAGCTCATCAGCTTCGCGCGCGCGCTGGCCCACAATCCGCGCTTTCTGATTCTGGATGAAGCCACTTCCAGCGTCGATACGGAGACCGAATTCCGCGTGCGCGAAGCGTTGAGCCGCATGGTGGAAGGCCGCACCTCGATCGTCATCGCGCACCGGCTGTCCACGATTCAGCGCGCCGACCGCATCCTGGTGATGCACAAGGGCCGCCTGCGCGAGTCCGGCACGCACCAGCAGTTACTGGCGCTGCGCGGCATTTACTGGAAGCTGTATCAATTGCAGTATAAGGACCAGGAAGTGGCGCAGAGGGTCTAGCGTGTCATGTGGGCATGGAATGCACCCGAAAGCCTCTAGCAGGATATCCGCAACGCCGTCCGGGCGCTGCGGCGCTCGCCTGGGTTCACGGCTGTCGCGCTGTTGTCGCCGGCGCCAATGCCGCGGTCTTCAGCCTCATTAACATCCTGATGTTTCCCATGCTGCCGGTTCGCGAACCGCAGCAGCTTGTCGAATTCCTGGTTCTATACCCCGGCGATCCCCCGCTGAACGTTTTCTCCTGGCACCGGAAACCGTGGATGGAGAAGCCAGCACGTAACTTGTCATCGGCGGATTTCCAGGTTGACCTGCTTGAGCACGTTGGGCAATATCCGCACGAAGTTACGGTCGTAGTCTTGGATGTTTGGCGGAAGATCCTCCCATTCCACGAGATATGGGTTGATCCGCTTCTCATCGTCCCTCGGGCCAAGCGTCCACCCTGCCAGGAAGCGCTCGGCCATCCATCGCTTGTGTTCCATTTTGGCTAGCAGTTCGAGCTCGGCTCCCTCAAACCGGTCGACGGCTATACCGGGATCGTCTTGATTGCCTCTGGCCGCCGTATGGCAGCCTACGGCACGTAGTTTCACGGGTATGTGATCGGCTAACTGCCGGTTGGATTCGACCAAGTCGTCGTCCAGAAGATCCCAGGGATACGAACTTCGCTTTTCAGGCCGTGAGCGCTCGGCCTCCGGAAGCTTCCCTAAGTAATCCTCGTGCAACGTCCTCGCCATCGCATCCAGGTCGGAATCCAGCCAGCTTTTTCTCTTGCAGGCATCGCGGATGGAACCGAACCCTGTGATTTGTCCCCGCGGTAATAACGCAGCCAGACCCGAATCGTCATTCAGGCGCAGCCGGATCGGCGCGTAGCTCCGCAAACCATCGCGCAGCGACAAAGCTATCGAAAGCCCGTGAGGAGGGTCGTCAAACGAGATCACAATCGTGGAAATCGTCTTCGCGAAGTCGGCGCACAATGCGGCGATTTGGGACTGGGTGTCAGGTTCCTCTGCGTCCAACTGCATGAACCGGGCGTCCGCGACATCGGCGAAATGCCGATAACGATTGCGAAAGAGCTTCTCCTTTCGATCCGCTTCGCGATCGATAACGATGGCCTGGAGGCGTTTGAGGTTCGCGTAATGCCCGGTCAGCGCCGCGCGGGTCAGCACCGCCTCACCCATGAGGCCAAAACCAATCACGATGAGTTGCACAAACTGTTCAGTCTCGGGCCGGATCCGCATATGGTCGAGCGGATCATCGCGCAGCAGCAAGCGGGCGCTGTTGTCAAACACGTTGAAGATGGTTGCCGGCGTCGGCCCGTCCGAGCGGAAAGTCCGCTGTCGGCGCAATAGCACCCTTAACTGAGGATCGGCGATGTGGACGAAGGCGCGCATTGGTTTTCCCGGCGCGACTTCGCGAGCCTGGACGACCGCGGCGATATTGGCGCTGTCATCGGGCGTCGCCGCTAAAAGGAGCTTCGCGCTGTGGATTCCCGCCTTCCGCAATAGTTGCGGTTCGGCCGGACTCCCGGGAAGGAGGCTGGCGCCGGTTTCCTCCGCGCGGATGCCGGCCTCCGCGCTCGATTCTTGGTCAATAACGACCACTTCTTCGCCTTCGCGCCTGGCGTCATCGACGAGTTCGAGACCCGCGCCGCTCAATCCGCATATCACGGTGTGATTGCCCTTTCGCACAGTCGACCATAGTCGTAGCCGTCTGTTGAAGATGGACGTTACGACCAATAGCCCGAAGGTTGCCCATGCCAGGACTGCCAAGAACCTGGCGAACTGAAAAAGGATGTGCCAGCCCTTATCTGGCAGGTCGCGCTCAGGCATATGCAGGATAAGAAGCTGGGCGCTCGAATACAGTGACTCCGAGAGCGCGGCCAGCCCTAGCCCGTGAGCGATGCAAAAGCCAACGTAGCTTAAAAGGAAGCTGGCCAACGCGATGATCAATGGGGCCCAGTGCCACCAAGTGCGGTCTCGCCCGGGCGGAAGTAATGCGGCAAAGCCATCCTCCATTGGAACCTCCTTCGTTCGCTCTGTTTTCCGATTGTACAGCTAAAGCACGGTGGCAGATACTACACCGGCGTCGTCGGAATCGTCGGATCGCGTTGGCAGCGCGGCAGGTTTTTGGGTGGTCTGGCCCCCCGGCTATAATAGACCTGTGCATCCGAATTGGCCCCTGCGCTGGCCGGCCGA
>ODAK010003781.1_pt1 | contig 15645 bp, 20 predicted proteins | sample 1539591 | NCBI WGS metagenome assembly ODAK01 (sample SAMEA3539303, study PRJEB22396) | soil metagenome | biome: tundra; feature: field; material: soil | place: USA | collected 2010-05 | depth 0.15 m | reverse complement strand
CCCGCCGCACCCGCCCGGCCTGGCAGCTGGACACGGCGGGACGACGCGGTGAACCGATGCAGCGAGCACGTCGACCGCATCGGCGCGCGCGAAGTGCTTCGACTGCTCGGTAACCCGCGCGCGAACGCGCTCACCGGGCAGGGCGTGCCGCACGAACACCACTTGCCCGATGTGGCGGGCCACGCACGATCCGCCGTGCGCGGGCGCGCCGACCTCGACCTCGATCAGCGCACCGACGGCCAGCGGAGTCACGCGCCCATCGATCCGTCCGGGGTGAGTACCGCGTCGAGTTGTTCGGCGACCCCGAGAGACGACTTCAGTTGCCACGGAACGCTCACCACCATGACCCCTGGCGAAAAGAGCAGTCGGCTCTTCAGCCGCAGCGCGCTCTGGTTGTGCAACAGGTGCTCCCACCAGTGGCCCACCACGTATTCGGGAATGAAAACCGTGACGACATCGCGCGGGCTGGTTCGACGGATGGAGCGAATGTAGTCGACCACCGTGCGGGTCACTTCGCGGTACGGCGAATCAAGAACCTTCAACGGCACCGGCAACCCTCGGTGTTTCCATTCCGCCTCGAGTGCCGCCGTTTCTTCGCTATCGACGTTGACAGTGACAGCTTCGAGCACGGAGGGCCTAGTAGCGCTCGCGTACGCGAGCGCCCGCATCGTCGGCTTGTACAACTTCGACAGCAACACGATCGCATGCACCCGCGCGGGCAAGGTTCGCTCGGCGTCAACGTCGTAGTAAAGCTCCGCCTTCACCAGGTCACCAGCAATCGCTTGAACACGCCGCTGGCGATGGACACGTCCAGATGCTAGGCGATAGCCGTCCCCGGCTCCGGTGGCCGCACCGTGTAGCGTTCCCCAGGCACACTGAAGGAGACAAGCCAACCGTGCATGTCGTGATCATGGGATGCGGCCGGGTCGGGTCGACCTTGGCGGACAGCCTCGAGGAACTCGGGCACTCAGTCGCCATCATCGACATCGACGCACACGCGTTTCGCCGGTTACCGCCTCATTTCCGGGGCCGCAAGGTCCACGGCGTCGGCTTGCACCGCAGCGTCCTCGAGGAGTCCGGCATCCGCCAGGCAGGGGCTTTCGCGGCGGTGAGCAGCGGCGACAACTCCAACATCATCGCGGCGCGGGTCGCCCGCGAAACCTTCGGCGTCGAGAACGTGGTTGCCCGTATCTACGACATCCGTCGAGCAGAAATCTACGAACGACTCGGCATCCCCACGGTCGCGACCGTGAAATGGGCCGCCGACCAGATCCTGCGTCGGGTGCTCCAAGAGGGTGCCCAGGCGTTGTGGCGCGACCCGACGGGCACTGTCCAGCTGGCCGAGGTGCATGTCGCGACCGGCTGGATCGGCCGGCGGCTGTCCGAGATCGAGAGCGCCGCGGGCATCCGGGTGGCATTCGTTACCCGCTTCGGCGAGGGCCTCCTGCCGACCCCTGACACCGTGTTCCAGGAAGGCGACCTCCTCAACATCATCGCGCGGGACAAGGACACCGACAAGGCGGTCGGCGTGCTGGCAGCACCTCCGGAGGAGAACGGCTGATGCGGGTCGCCATTGCAGGAGCCGGTGCAGTCGGCCGATCGATTGCCGCCGAGCTTGTCGAGAACGGTCACGAGGTCCTCGTCATCGACAAGGACAGCAAGGCGATCGACGTCGACGCCATCCCTGGTGCCGAATGGGTATTGGCGGACGCTTGCGAGATTGCCAGCCTCGACGAGGTCGGGCTTGACCGCTGCCAGGTTGCCGTCGCGGCGACCGGCGACGACAAGGTGAACCTTGTCGTGTCATTACTCGCGAAGACGGAGTACGGCGTGCCCAGGGTCGTGGCCCGCGTGAATGACCCGGTGAACGAGTGGTTGTTCGACGAATCTTGGGGCGTGGACGTCGCAGTGTCGACGCCGCGGTTGCTCTCCGCACTTGTCGAGGAAGCGGTGAGCGTCGGCGACCTGGTTCGGCTGATGACGTTCCGGCAGGGGCAGGCCAACCTGGTCGAGTTCACCCTGCCTCCCACCGGCCGCTATGTCGGGCAACGGGTGGGCTCGGTGCCGTGGCCCGCCGACAGCGCGCTTGTGGTCATCCTGCGCGACGGCCGCGTCATCGTGCCCAGCAGTGACGATCCGCTCGAGGGCGGCGACGAGTTGTTGTTTGTGGCTTCGCCGGAAGTTGAAGACGAGTTGCGCGGACTTCTCCTGCACGGCGAGTGACTCTGCTTGCGACAAACCTGAGTGCCGTTCATGAATACCAGGCGTTACGAGCCTGACGGACGCAACTCATACCTGGGGTTGAACATCACCCGACGACCGTCGCGCAGGGTGATCCGGCCCTCAGCCCTGATCACCCGGCCGGGTTCGATACCGGCGATGCGGCGCCGTCCGATCCACACGACGTCGACCGAGCCGGAGCCGTCCCACAATTCGGCTTGCAGGGACGGCGATCCGCCGCGCGGCTGGATCGTGACCGTACGCAACATGCCGACGACACAAACCTGCGCCCGGTCGAGGCAACGTTGGACGGGCGTGCCGCCACTTTCGAGCGACTGCTCCTGCCGGTTCTCAGCTTCGAGCACATGCTCCGGAGTCGTCAGCCGGTGCAGAGCCCTGCGCAGCACGCCGGCCGACCCGGGCGCCTCGTCGACAGCCGTCGCGACTTTGGCCGTAGCGGCTAAGTCGTTTGCCTCGACCGCCTCGAACTCCTTCATGGTGTAAACGATACCGGTCAGCTGGTCTCGGTGATTTCCCGGCCGCGCTCGGGCAACTCGAAAACTGGTGCGGGCTTGCGGCCCTCGCCGTCGGCACCTTCGGCCGCCTCGCGTGCCGCGGTCGCTTCGCGCGGCAGCCGCAACTGCAGCGGGTCGCGCGGCGCCATCGGATCGGTGCCGCGGACCACCACGGTGCTCGTGAGCACCGTTTCGAGGACCTGCGCTTGCGCCGAATGGGTCGCGGCAGGGCCGCTGAAGACGCCGCGCAAGAACCATCGCGGTCCGTCGAAGCCGACGAAGCGCAACTGCTGTTGGGTCACTTGTCCCGGCGTCACCTCACCGCGGACGCGGGTGTGCAGCTCGGTCCCGAAGTCGGTCTCGACCTCGTCGACGTGGCCTCCATCAGTGCGCACTGATTCGGCAATCTCGGCGCGGACCTCGTCCCAGATGCCGCTGTGCCGGGGCGCGGCGAAGGCCAGCACCTGCAGCGAGCTGGTGCCGTGCACGATGGTCGCGGCGATCGGCTGCTGCGCCTCGTTCATCTCGACGCGAACCTCGGTCCCCGGCAACACAGGCACCCGCAGACAACCGAGATCGAGCCGCGGCATCGTCGCGTCGCCACCGGCCTCCGCGTCGTCGAGCGGTCGGCGATCGCCAGGCAGTGGCGCGGCTGCGTCGATGGCGCCGCCCTCGTTGTCCATCCGATCAGCGTCGTCGTCCAGCGCCGCGCCGTCGATGTCGACCTCTGCAGCCGGGCCGTTCTTGCTGTCTTTCTTGCCGCGCCCGAATGCCATTACGAACCTCCGCTTGTCGGGTCGGGCACCTCAGGTACCAGGGCCACCCCAGCACTGCCGAAACCGCCGGTTGAGCCATGGCCTGCGGCGCCACGGTCGGAGCCGGGCAACTCGCTGACTTCGTGGAACGTGGCGTGTTCGACACGCTGGATCACCAGCTGGGCAATCCGGTCCCCGGCCGCGAGCCGAACCGGTTCTCGCGGGTCGAGGTTCACCACGATCACCTTGATCTCGCCACGGTACCCCGCGTCGATCGTGCCGGGAGCGTTGACCAGGGCGACCCCGCAGCGCGCAGCAAGTCCGGACCGCGGGTGCACGAACGCCGCGTAACCCTCCGGCAGGGCGATGGCGATGCCCGTCGGCAGCACGATGCGCTCCCCAGGAGCGAGCTCGGCCGCCTCTGTGGTGACCAAGTCGGCGCCCGCGTCGCCGGGGTAGGCATACGTCGGCAGCCCAACGTCGGGATGCACCCGCATCACCAGCACCGGCAGGCCACTCACGGGTTCACCTCGATGCGTGGCACGTCGCTGCCCCGGTTCATCGAGGCTTCGACGAGGTCAGCGTGGCCGAATGCGGTGAAATGCTCGACAGGGACCGTGACGAACAACGCCGATGACCGGACGGCAAGCACACCTGTACTGTCCCCGTGCTGCGCGACCAGCAGACCTTCGGCCCTGGTGAAGATCTTTCGGTCAGCCAGGCCGAGACAGCTCGCCTCGATCCGCACGATAGATCCCACGGGGACCGGTGCAAGGAAGTCCGTTTCGAGTCGGGCAGTGACCCCCGGCATCCGCAATAGCCATAACAACGTGGCCTGCGTCTCGTCGAGCGCCGCCGCCAGCAAGCCACCATGGGCGAGTCCTGGTGCTCCTTCGTGGTGTTCGGTGACGACGAACTCCGAAATCACCTGGACGTCGTCGCCGACGGTGAATTTCATCTGCAACCCGGCCGGCTGAGCGACACCGCAGCCGTAGCACCGCGCGTAGTGCGGGCCCAGCATGGTGCCCGGCGCCGGCGCATCGGGCGCTGCCATCGGTGGCCGCAGATCGTCGGGCAATGCCAGCGGAGGCAGCAGACCCGAGGCCGGACCCTGCGCGCCGGCGTTCTTACTCACGAAGGGCGAGACTACCTGCCGAGGACGGGTCAGCATCCGGGCAGCCGGACGGGCTTATGCGTGCGAGGACGTGCTGCGTAGCCTTGCGTCTGTGCCGAACCCACCGAAACTGCAGTTCCACGAGCGACGATTCGTGCCGTGGTGGTGGTGGGTCGTCGGGGCCGCTATCGCCGTACCGACCACGGAGGCAGTCGTGGTGCTAGGTCCGGAGATGTCGAACCACCCGACAGCTTCGCTGGCGATCGGCTGCCTGATCGTCACAGTCGCCCTCGAAGCAGTGTTCCTCTTGCTCCTCGGACGGTCGACGGTTGACGTTGACGGGTCAGGTCTGCGTGCTGGGAACGTCACATTGTCGGCCAGTCACATCGGTCGCGCCCGCGCGCTCGATGCGGCGGCCGCGCACCGCCTGCTCGGGCCGGGGCTACGCGCCGATGCGCAGTTGTCGTTGCGGCCGTGGATCAAGACGGCTGTCCAGATCGAAGTTGACGCCGCGAACGACACGACCCCGTACTGGGTAGTTGCCACCCGTCGACCTTCGGAGTTGGTCGGCGCACTGGAGTTCGTTCGCTATGCGAAGGCGGAGCTATGAGCAAGTCCAAGGAAGTCCGGACGGCGGACGGCGAGGGCGAGGTCGCGCCCGCCGGCGGCCGACCGGAAACGATTGCCCGAAAGATCTATTCGGCGGTAGCAGCGACGATTGCGGCCCGGATCACCGGCATTGTGCTTGAGCGACTGTGGGTGAAGACCACCGGCAAGAAGCCGCCGAAGGACTCAAAGTCACCCGACGTGAGGTGGACCGAGGCGGTCGCCTGGACCGCGTTGTCGGCAACGTCGGTGACCGTCGCGCGCCTGGTCGCGAGCCGGCGCGCGGAGGGAACCTGGGAAAAGGTCAGCGAAGAACCCCCGACCTAACGACGGTTCCTTAAGACGACAGAGGGCGATCAGATGCTCGTGCATCTGGTCGCCCTACTCGTCGTCGCACTACTTACGCAGCGCACTCCCCTACACCATCAGTGCCTACTACGCGGCGCACTCGCGGCACACCATCTGGCTCCCCGCACCGGTCGCCAACTGGCTGCGGTGGTGTACCAGGAAGCAACGCGAACAGGTGAACTCATCTGCTTGCCTAGGCAGCACGCGCAGCGAGAGTTCTTCGTTGGAAAGATCCGCGCCAGGCAGTTCGAACGACTCGGCGAGATCCGCCTCGTCGCCTTCGAAGACGCCACCTTGCCTGTCGGCGCGGCGTGCCTTCAGCTCTTCGAGACTGTCTTCACCAAGGTCCTCGTCAACCTTGCGCGGGGTGTCGTAATCGGTCGCCATGGGAACCTCCGGTGCCTCGTCATCCTCGGTCGTGCTTGTGCCGTTCTGGTGGCGCTATCCGCAGGGTCGCCTGGCGTCCGTCTCTCGACGGTCAACCATCCGCGGGTTGCGGCGCGGAGTGTAACGCTCAACTCCCCCAATTTGTGCCCGCTGGCGGGCAGATTGTGCCGCATCTTCACTGCTTCGGTCTCGCGACCCGCCGCAGCGACCCCTCGCCGTCCCCATCGCCCGCCCGCTGTCGTGCGCGTTTGTCCGGTATGCCCAGATCCGCGCGCTCCAACCATGCGTGCCTGGCGATGCGGAACCGAAGGCGGTTCTGCCTCGTCGGCGTGCACATCGGCTCGCGATAAGCCCAACCTGAGGGGTTTCGCCAACTCCACGCAAGGCACCCAAGAAACGTTCGACAAACCTTCATCGGCCGTTCGAGAACCGTGACTTCAGTCGTGGTCGGCGCCGAGCTCTGCCAACTGGTCGTGCAACGCGGCGAACACCCCGGGCGTCGCCGCGACCAGCAAATCGCCGTCCGCCGGTCGACCGTGCAGTCCTTCGACTCGAGCACCAGCTTCGGCCGCCACCAAACCCGCGGCGGCGTGGTCCCAGAGGTTCAGCCCGCGCTCGAAGTAGCCGTCGAGTCGCCCGCAGGCCACCGCGCACAGATCGAGCGAAGCCGCGCCGAGCCGGCGGATGTCACGAACTCGGGGCAGGACCCCGGTGAGAACTTGCGCCTGGCGGGCCCGCCGCGACGCGTCGTAGCCAAATCCAGTGCCGATGAGGGCCTGCGACAGTTCGGAGCAGCTCGAGACGGTGATGCGGACGCCGTTGAGTCGAGCGCCGTTGCCTCGCTCGACGGTGAACAACTCCCCTTTGCTGGGGTCGAGGACCGCTCCGGCCACGACTACGCCACCGACCTCGGCGGCGATGGAGACGGCCCATTGTGGGAGGCCGTAGAGGTAGTTCACCGTGCCGTCGATGGGGTCGACGATCCAGCGCACCCGGCGGCCGCCGCTTGCTCCGCCGTCCTGCCCCTCCTCGCCGAGCATCGCGTCATCGGGTCGGCTCGCCCTGATGGTGCTCGCGATCAGCCGCTCCGCTGCGGTGTCCATCTGGGTCACGACGTCTGTGGGAGTCGACTTCGTTGCCACTTGCAGGTCGGCCGGTCGGGCGTCGATCAGGAACTCACCAGCGATTCGAGCAGCTGTCACGGCGAGCTCGAGCAGGTTGGCCGCGGACTCATCGGCCATGGGGCGCCCCTGCATCGACCCGCGGGCGACAGCAGTCGGCCGGGCATCGGTCGTGCGCCGGTCCGAGGCTCCCCAGCGAGCGCGCGGGAAGCTCGCCCATCCGCTCGAGGACCAACTCGCGGACCATCGAGACGAACGGCGGCGCGGTTCCGACGGTTGCCGACCTGACGAAGGCGAGCCCAAGATCGGCTGCCTGCTCGGCAGCCTCAGTGTCGAGGTCGTACACGACCTCCATGTGGTCGGACACGAAGCCGATCGGGACGACGACCACCGCCCGCGCGCCCCCCTTTGCCAGTTCAATGAGGCGCTCACCGATATCCGGCTCCAGCCAGGGAACCGAGGGTGAGCCACTGCGGCTGCAGAAGGACATCGTTACCGAGTGAGCGCCGCCTACGCCGGCCGTGACAAGGCGGATCGCCTCGGCGAGTTGAGCTGTGTAGGCGCCGCCGGCGGGACCGCTGCTTGCCTCCATCGCCGTCGGGATGGAGTGCGCGACAAACGCGAGGGATGCGTTGTCGCGGTACTCCAGAGGCAGTTTCTGCAGTGCTCCTTCGACGCCACGGATCATCGGCTCGATGAAGCCGGGATGGTTGAAGTACTGCCGGAGCCGATCGACAGCGGGCGCGCCATCACCCACCTCCGCCCGCGCCCGCTCGATGGCCTCGAGGTATTGACGGCAGCTGGAATAGCTCGCGTACGCGGAGGTCAGGAACGCGATCGCATTCGTGATGCCGTCGTCGCGCATCGTGGCGAGCACTTCGGGCAGTGTGGGCGTCCAGTGCCGGTTTCCCCAATACAACGGCAGCGTGACCCCGTGCTCATCGAACTCATCGCGAAGCGCGGCGAGCAGCGCACGGTTCCGGCCGTTGATAGGGCTCACTCCGCCCACGTGGTAGTAGTGCTCGGCAACGCCCATCAACCGTTCCCGGGGCACCCCACGACCGGCCGTCACATTCTCCAGGAATGGCATCACGTCGTCCGGCCCTTCAGGACCACCGAATGAGACGAGGAGCACGGCGTCATAGGGTCGCATCTTTCGATCTTCGCAGTTGCCGTCAGCTGACCGACGAGAGGCTCAACTGTGCACGTCCTGCTGATCGGCCCACCCGCTTCGGGCAAGGGCACCCAAGGTCGCCTCATCGCGGCCCGATTCGCGGTCACGTACTTGTCCTCCGGTGAGATCTTGCGCAAGGAGGTCGCGGCCGGCACGGCACTGGGGCAAGAAGTCGCCGCTGACCTGGCCGCCGGCGATCTGGTGCCTGACGACCTGATGCTTGAGGTGCTACGGGCGCCGTTGGAAGCTGCGCTGACTAGCGGTGGATACGTGCTCGACGGATTTCCTCGTAACGTCGCGCAGGCTCTCGAACTCGCGGCGTACGCAGCCCAGCTGGGTGGCGCCCCGGAGGCGGCCGTCTGGTTCGACGTCGAGGACGCCGAGTTGCTGCGGCGCACCCGCATCCGCGCGCTCGCGGAAGGTCGCGTCGACGACGTCGACGCGGTCGCCCGGCACCGCATCGACGTCTACGCGGCGGCGACCGCGCCGCTCATCGATTACTACCGCGCGCAGCATCTGCTCATCCGCATCGACGCCGCCAAGCCTGTCGACGAGGTCACGGCGGTCGTCCTCGCCGCGCTCGAACCCTTCGTCACAATGCCGAACTAGCAGGCAGAACTCGCAGGCAGAACTCGCAGGCAGAACTAGGGGTCTCTTCGATCAGCCGCGCGTCAGGCGCATCCACATCGACCGATGCGTCTCGGCGTCAAGCGCAGCACCTGGTCTACTGTCTGCACGCTGCGTACACAAAGCGCTGAGCCAGCTGGCAACCGCACTGGGGCGGTCTTCGAGATCGCGCAACGGAATCGCCGCGACGCTAACCGCGAGCTGTGCGAAGTTCGGCGCATCGACGTCAGCCGCGGCCTCGCCATCGTCGACGATCTCAAGGGCGAGGTGCGCGAGTGGACAGTAGAAGAACAGCAGCCGATCGTGGCGCGGAACGTTGCGTTGCCACGTGAACGGACTGGCTTCGAGGATCTGCCACAGAACGTCTGCTGCTGCTACATGCCGCGGTGAAAGGACGCCGAGTGGCTGCTCATGACCGAGTAGATACGGCGCGACCGCCGCGGCCACAGCGAGGCTGTTCTGCGGATCGATCACGAACAGCTGAGCAGTCAGCGGATCGAAGTGCCCGAGCACTCCTCCGGTCGCGAGGCTCACCTCGAGCACGTCTCCCCCAAGGCGTGGCTGCACGGCCACGACCACACTGCTTGGCGAGGGCGGCCGAACGCCGAGCGGGGCCGGTGGCCCGTCCGTCACGTCGCCTCCCAAATGTGTGACTGCCAATATGTGAATTGCCCGTGTACGTACTGATCTTTCGACCGGTAGCGCCTACCACCGCTCGCCCGTTTGGGGTCAGGCCTTTGCCACGAACGTCCACAATCGCTACCCGATTGGCCCAAGGACCGGTCGGCGCGGCAGACTGCCTTCGGGTGCGGGTGAGCACACGAGGGACGCATGGTCGGGTCAGGAGGTCAGATGGCGCAGCTGCGGCTGGTAGGCGTGAGCGAGGACGGCGAGCGCCTGGTTCTGACCGACGACGACGGCATCCAGCACACCATCGTGATCGACGAGCGGCTTCGAGCCGGAGTGCACGGCCACCTGTCACGGCTCGGGCAGCTCACGATGGCCCTCGAGAGCCGCATCTCCCCGCGTGAGATCCAGAACCGGGTGCGCAGCGGTGAGTCGGCCGAACACGTCGCACAGACGGCTGGCGTGCCGCTTGAACGCGTCTTGAGGTTCGTCGGACCTGTGCTTCGCGAACGCGAGCACATCGCCGACCAAGCCCGACGCGCGCGGCTGGCCGGCACGAGCGGGCCGACGTCGCTGCTGGGCGACCTGGTGAGCAGGGCCGCGGTCAGGCGCAACATCGACCCAGACGACGTCGACTGGGATTCCGAGCGACGCGAAGACCACACCTGGGTGGTCACCACCGCGTGGCCGGACGGCACGATAGCGATGTGGGCACTTGACCTCCTGCGCCACCAGGCGACCCCGCTGGACGCCGCCGCACGCAAGATCAGCGGTACCCCCGACGAAGCGACCGATGAGTCGACCAAGTCGCGTGGCTTCCCCGACATCGCGAACTCGCCGGACTTCGCGCGATTCGATGCGAATCAGACCGACGCCGTTCACCTTGAGAGCGGATCGGACGCCGATACCGGCGCGAAGGTGCACCAGTTCGTGCCACGCTCGGTGCCAGCCTTGGTGGAAGACCCGCAGGTTGACGACACGGCTGTCGACGATGCTGTTGACGTCGCGTCAGACGAAGACATCGAGACGGACGACGAGGCGCTAGCCGACGTCGACCAGCCGCCCGCGTCTGATGGTGCAGTCGACACGAATGACGCCGACGCGTCGAACGGGCCTCCCGCCGAGCAGGCGGCGGGCACCCCGCGACGCCCGGCGACCGGGCGCGCAGTGCGGCGTGCCGCGGTGCCAAAGTGGGACGACATCATGTTCGGCATGAAGCCTAAAGACGGCTCCTAGGCCTCTGACCTGCGGTTATGTGTTTTCGGGTCCGCCAAGAGTCCGCAAGAAATAGATGATCTTGAGGGAGTTCCCGCCTCCTCACCCAGGATCGCGCCGCGCGCGATGGCAACGTGGGCACTACGTCATCGATGTGAATTCCTCGCCCCGCTGCTGCGAAAGGAGCCCCAGCCCCCGCGTCGTTGAGGAACTCCGTGACAGACGAGTACGGCAACAAGATGAGGTGATCGGCAAGACTGCGAGTACCTAGATCAATCCCAGTTTGCGGCCTGCTTGGCTCGGCCACCGGTGTCCGACACAGTTCCTTGAACGCAACTTGGAGCGGCGCCCCTGGAGAAGATCCCGTCATCCAGGCCGAACCAACAAACGCGATCATTTGCCGAATAGAGGATGTTGTCGACGGGCGCTGGCGTCGAACAGACGCGGAAAGTTGGGCTGTTCGAACAGCGCGTGTCGCGGAGCGGGATCGGCAAAAATTTCGGCGCCGGTAGCGAAGTCGACGAACGTATGGGCGGAGAAAGTTCCTACCTAGCTTGGAACTGTGAGCCGGCGCGCCGGGCCCCCACAGTTATGCCCTCGCTACCTCCGGAGCCGCCAGCCCCTAAGCTCCACCGCCCTGTTTGGGTAGCTTCGCCCTCGGCGCGGTCGACCAACCGAAGTCACCCACCGCCCAGAACGGCTCGCGTCAGGCTGACCAGTTTGGCCAGCGGGATGTTGGTTGCCTCGTTCTGCACGGCGACGCTGGGCGCCGACGACCTGAAGACATAGACGCCGGGCGGGTTTGCGGTCGTCTCGGCCTTCTCACCCAGGCCCGACAGCCCCGTCAGGGGGACCTGCACGACGCTGGTCATGATGGAAAGCGCTGTGCCCTTGGGGTAGTACGCGATCGTGAGGCCCGACCCACCTGTCAGGTAGATGCACGCGGTCTGCGGCACGAACGCCGACGGTTTCTGCGTCGTCATGGAGGTGTAGGTGACCCCGGCCAGTCCCGAAACTGTCGCCAATGACGGGCAGGTGACGGCTGTCCCACCGGAGCCGCCCCCTGAGCTGGTGGCCGCCGCTGGCGCTGTCGAAGCACCCCCTGAGGACCCTGATACCGAAGTCGCGGCCGTCGAAGTGGTCGATGCCGCGGCGTGGTGAGTAGAGCCACACCCGGCGACGACTAGGGCCAGCGCCGGCCCTGCACCGAGTGCCACCATCATGCGCCGCGCGTTTCCGCGGCGCGCGCCGCGACCTGCGGCACAGCTTGCGGCGGTACTGCCAGAGTCCCTATTGGCTGTGAAGGCTTGGTGCATGTCAGCTCCCATGACTTTGCTGAAACAGCAAGTAGGTACGCGGATTCGTCGGGCTCGAATCGTGCCACACATCACCAGTAACCGAGCCAGGAGGCCGTCCAAAACGTTGCGCATCCGCTTGCGAGGCGTGAGGTGCCCGACGTCCTCGGCCCACACACCATCGCTGAGCTCGCCCGGCACAGTTCCAGCCGATACTGAACGCCCGCATGTGGCGATGACGCACGTGCGATCGTGCCGAGATCCGGTAGTTCAGTCAGGGCTCGTCCGTGGACGTTCGGCGAGAAAGGCGACGGCCCCAGAAGGCGTTATCGAGCATCGGATGCGCTCTCGACCATCTCATCAGCCCTGGCCCAGAGGAACTACTCGTGGCTGGACTTTCACCTGGACGGTGTTTGGCCTATAGAGGGCGTGGCTGCGGGCAATCGACAGCGCTTGCGGGGTGATGGCGTTGACCCCGACGGTGACCGGACCGATCGTGTCAGTGAGCACGCCGGTGACGGTGATACCGGCGGCTGCGAACTGGGGTTCGGCGGCGACGAGGGCGGCGATGGTGGCGCAGGTTTCGGGGGGTCATCAACGATTTGTGGAAGATGATGGTCACGCCGTACTGGTCGGCGATCTGGGTGCAGCGAGCGTCCGGTGTGCCGCTCTTGCGGTAGACGTCCAGGGCCCGGTGCGGGAAGTCGTAGGCGATCGCACCGAAGTCCACGTCTTGTTTGCCGGCCTCGGTGAGTAGGTTGGCGACGGGGTCGACCTGCGCTTGGTATTGCTCCAATGCGGCGCTGTCACTTGGTTGGTCCTGCGGGGCCGCGGAGACCACGATGGTGATAGTGGCTAGCGCGGCGATGCCGCCGCGACAGGTGGGTCCCAAATGCAGCTCTCGCGCACGCCGACATCACAATGTCGAGGCGTTCGCTGCCCAGCCGGTTCGCGGTAGTTGCGGCGCCAGATCTGGTCTCACCCGAGTACCGCGACGTCGTGGGTCTGTTCAAGTACGTCATTGAGACCGAGCGCCGGTTCTACCTCACCAACGAATACGTGCTCGACGTCCGCAACGCGGGTGGTGAGGTGTTCTTCGAGGTGAATATGTCCGACGCCTGGGTGTGGGACATATACCGGCCGGCCGGGTTCGTGAAGAACGTCAAGGTCGTGACGTTCAAGGACGTCAACGTCGAAGAGCTCGCGAAGAGCGATCTGCAGGTTCCTGACGCGTAGCCGTCAGCTTCCGATCCGTGTCATTTCGGTGGTGTGCGTGACGCCTGCCGCTGCCACGGACTCGGTGGTGGAGGCTTCGTTCCCCTCGCACTTCCAGGTGCCGGTTTCCTTCGCGTCTCCCGGCAGCGGTACCGACGTTGCCCCGCCTTGCGTCGTGACGATTGCACTGACATTGCCGGAGATGTTCGTCAGAGTGAACGAGCCGGTCGCGCCGGTTGGATCCGTCAAGACGTAGTGGAACGTCTCGGAGCCCTGGTACTGGTACGTGGCGATCGACACGCGAACGGGTGCTGAGCCGGTGTAGTCGAGGCGTCCGGTTCCGTCGGCGTTGAAGGTCGTCGTGCTACCGGCGCCACCTACGCCCTGCCCGTTGTAGACGAACTGAGTTGTTCGCCAAGCGCCGACGAGGCACACGGCGGTCGCTGTGGCGCTGGTCGTGGGTGACGGGCTGGGCGGCGTGGGCGAGGCGCACGTGCCGGGCTGTTGCCCGGTGACCGCGACGTAGCCGGTGCCGACGCTCTCGGTGAGAGCTTCGAGCTTCGCGAGGATCGCACCGACTATCGGTTGCAGAATGGACTGAACGATCGGACCGACGACACTGCCGGCCACGCCAAGACCGCTGGTGATCATGCTGTTCACCAGGGTCTGCAGGTCGTTGATCGCGGGGCGTTTCACGCTCAGCTGGCCGGAGCCGGACTGGCTCGTTGGCGCATCGCAGTTCCCCGACGCGTCCTTGGTGCTACTGAAGTTCAGCGTGCTGGACGCGTTCTTGTCCAGGGTGACCGAGGTGTCATCGCTAGCCTGCAATGGCCCGCCCAAGATCCACGTACCGTCGGTGCCGCCGGCACTCAGCGACGGCAAGGTGATCGAAAGGGACTGCGCGCAGTCCGTGACGGCGCTCGGGTAATCCGCGCCACCGCTGCCGCCGTCCACGACGCCGGTGAACGATCCAGAGTCCCCGCCGGCGATCGAGGTCGGGTCCGCGGTCACCTTGACCGACCACGGACTCAGGTAGGAGGCCACCTCGGAGATGACGGCGACCGCACCTGCAATGGACTGGATGGCGTGCACCACCGGACCCGTGACGGCTTTGATGAGGCCCTGCACCGCCTGTTGTGCGAGCGTGACAGCCACGTTCCAGATGCCGACGAAGAAGCCGCCAATCGACGCGCCGACTCCGCTACCTGACGGGGCCGTCAACGTCAGCGCGTTGAACACCGTGTTGAGCACACCCTGGATAAAGCCTGATACGAGCGTGCACGGTGCGCTCGCGAGATCCGCGGGCAGAGCGGCGGGCTCGATGTGCGGTCCGCCGATTCCCGACCGATATGCGGAGCTCTGTCCCCCCGACGCCGTCGTGCCAGAGGCGCCGGAGCTAGCGGCGATCACATCGGAGACAAACAGCGGCAGAGCGATCGTCGGGAACACGACGGCAGGTGCGTCGGCCCAGTCCTGGGTCCCCATGACCGTGCGTATGGCCGCTGCGCCCGACGATGTGCCGGTGCTGACCCACGCGGCCAGCAAATAGCTGACGGGTACATCACCGGTGTTCGTGATTGTCGTCGTGTCCAAAGCGGACCCGAGGACGCCGCCGCGGTCGGAAACCTGCAGTGCCATCGCCCTGACCTGGGCCTGGGTGAAGCGCATCCGCACCGGCCCGGTCACGGCCGTCAGCGGGGTCGAAGCTGATTCGTCGGCGACCGTTGCAATGCCACTGCCGGCCAGCACCGCCGCCGCCGCAGTGACCGAACCGGATGTGAAGGGGCCACCGAACTGTCCATTTGCCGGCAAGGTCTCAGCGCTCGACGTCACGGCAGTCGAAGATGGTGCCGCAGCACTGGTGCGAGGGCCAGTTGTTGCCGTCCGGTCAGCGGCTCGCGGTGCCGACGACCCGCATGCCGACAGCAGCCCACTGAGCACCGTGACGCAGGCCACCAGAGCAATGACAGATCGCTGTTGCCGCATCGTATGAACCCCGATCATGTGCTGGAAGCCCTCGAGTCAGTGCGCGATGGTCAGGCGCGCGACGGCCTCGATCTGAGGCACGCTGATTTGGCCGACGATCACGACGTAACGATTGGGCGCGATCAGGCCGAGCGTCGTGGTCGCCACGTGCGACGAGTTGGTTGCGGCGTCGTTCATGGTGAAGATGTAGGCAGCATTACCTATCCCGCTGACCGCCGAATCGGTGACTCCTTGGGCGTGAGCCTGGGCGTCGACAACTTCCTTCAGTACCGCCGCGGTGACTGAGGCGGGCGGCGCGAAACTCATGACAAGGTTCACCGAGTCGTTGGCATAAACGCATGCCAGGGCTCCCGCTCCGCTGTTCGATACCGGCGGCGGGTAGGGGCTGCCTACTGCAGCGGTGATGGCTGCAGCCGACGGACAGGTTGGGCTTGCACCTG